>Ga0224508_10000421_pt1 | contig 41880 bp, 26 predicted proteins | sample SF_Jan12_sed_USG_4_FD_170157 | JGI IMG/M metagenome (GOLD analysis project Ga0224508, IMG submission 170157) | Sediment microbial communities from San Francisco Bay, California, United States - SF_Jan12_sed_USGS_21 | ecosystem: Environmental > Aquatic > Marine > Sediment | place: USA... | reverse complement strand
GGGCCCTCAAACAACCCGCCCGCATGAGCTTTGGTCATCTCGGCAAGTCGATTGCCGTCGGTGTCCACCAGCGATACCGTGGTGGCATCCGGTTGCAGCGTGCGCACGACGCGGCCGCCATCGACCCGGTGCGGGCCCAGCACGGCGAAGGGATTATCGTGCCGTCCGGCCACCAGCGCCTTGAATTCGTCGTTCAGTCTATTCTTTTGACTCATGCTTCTCGCCGTATAGTTTCTCAATAGTCTGCCGTGCGCACGACTCCCAGTCGAAGCGGCGCGTCGCGGCATTACGACAAATGTCATGCCAGCGTATCGGGTCGGAGGAGCGCATTTGAATCGCGTTCAGTGTCGTCTGCACGAAATCGCCAGCTTGCGCGTGTGGGTCGTCGCCGTCAAAGACAAATCCGGAAACGCCATCGTCAACAGTATCCCTGAGTCCGCCGACCCCGTGCACAACACACGGTTGCCCGGCGCGCATCGCCAGCATCTGGCTGATACCGCACGGCTCGAAACTCGACGGCATCAGGAACAGGTCGCCGCTGTCGTACAGTGGATCGGCGAGAGTCTCCGAATAGCCGTTGAGAAACACGAGATTCGGAATATCGTGCGCCTGCTGCAGCAAGCGCTGTTCAAGAAAAGGGTCGCCGCTGCCGAGCAGCAGCACGACACCGTTCGGGCTGACGTGCTCCGCAATTCGCTGCAAGGCCGACGTGTCATCGTCAATTCCGTACAGTAGCAGCGCCGCCTTCTGTGCGACGAGCCGACCGACGCTTGTCAATACATGGTGTGGGCGACGGTTGGGCAACTGCTCGAGCCGCTGCAACGCCAGCTTGTGTGCCTCACTCCCGGGTTCCCGCTGCAGCCACGCTTCAACCTGGCTTCGCATCAAATTGCGCAGGTGCTGCCAGCCCGGCCGCGCCGTGCCGGATTCGTCATAATCACAGCCGTTCAAGACGCCGGCGAGCCGACCCTGGTCTCTGGCATCCTGCAAGTCGGCCTCGAGGCCTTCACCGCCGACGAAACCGCGCGAACGATCACTGGCACGGCAGATCTCTTCGGCGTAGGTTGGTGAGACCGTACTGACACAATCAGCCAGCCGAATGGCAGCGGCCATCGGGTTGACGCAATCGTCGTAGCGCGGATCGACGATTGCGTCGTAATCGTAATTCAATTCCGGAAACCAGGACTCAAGCGATGAAGCATCGCCCGCCAAAGGTCGGATACCCTGGTACGACAGGTTGTGAACTGTGAAGACGGTGCGGATATCTTTCAGGTGCCGGTACCGGTTCGCAAAGTGCGTCAGCAGGATATACAGGCTCGCGTGCCAATCATGCAGATGTACGACATCGGGCAACCGCTCGCCCGCGAAGACATACTGTGCCGCCGCCGCGCAAAAAAACGCAAACCTGTCGGCGTCGCTGGCAAACGGGCGATGATCGTCGTCACGCACGTAGATCTGTCCGGTGCCATGTTCGGCGAACAGCCGGTGTTCGAATACGAGGTTATGCACGCCGTAACTGCCACTGGGCACCTGCCACAGCCCCACGGTATGGATTTCACCGCGAAAATCCACATCGATCGATGTGAGTATTTTCGCCTCCGGTAGTCTGTGCAGGCTGCCGTACGATGGCGTAGCCACCGTTACATCCCAGCCATTGACCGCGAGCGCGGTTGGCAGGTCGCGCAGAACATCGCCGACGCCGCCGACTTTGCCGCCGGGCAGCGCGCCGTTTTCAGACGCCAGAAAAATGACGGAACGGGTTTCGATGATCGCTCGCCTAGCGGGTATAGTGCAGCTGCTGTCCGAGCATGTCCGGTGTGACCAACGTCCGGCCACCCTTCGTCACGCGGAACCCGCGTTCCCGGTCAGCGGCCTGGTCAACGCCGATTTCTGTGCCCGATGGAATCATTGAGCCACGATCGATAATCGCATTGTAGATCGTGCAGCGTTCGCCGATGTTCACGTCCGGCAGCACAACGGAATCGACAACGGAACTGTACGGGTTCACGTAACAGTCCGTGAAGAGCAGGGAACGCCGCACCGATGCACCGGAAACGACACAACCGCCGGCCACCATGGACTGGATCGCTTCACCGCGACGGTCGACATCGTCGAACACGAACTTTGCTGGCGGCGATTGTATCTGGTGCGTCCATATCGGCCAGACCTTGTCGTAAAGATTCAATTGCGGTGTGACCGCGACGAGCTCCATGTTGGCCTCCCAGAACGCATCGAGCGTTCCAACGTCGCGCCAATACGCTTGCTCGTTGGTCTCTGGGTCGCGTAACGGGTAAGCGTAGACCCGGTAGTCTTTGATGACCGACGGAATGACGTTGCGGCCGAAGTCGTGCTTGGTACCCGGGGTATCAGCATCGGTGATGACACGTTCGTACAAAAACTCGGTGTTGAACAGGTAGTTGCCCATCGATGCGAGACACCACCCGGGCTTACCGGGGATCGGGTTCGGTTTTTCGGGCTTTTCATCGAAGCCGATGATGCGGCCCTCTTCGTTGACGGTCATGACGCCAAATTCGCCGGCCGCTTCTTCGACCGTCATTTCGATACAGCAGATCGACATGTCCGCCTCGATGGCGACATGAAAGGCCAGGAACGGGCCATAGTCCATCTTGTAAATGTGATCGCCGGCCAGAATCAGCACGAATTGCGGGTCATGGGTACGAATAATATCGAGATTCTGATAGACCGCATCCGCCGTGCCGCGATACCACTCACCGCCCACGCGCTGAGATGCCGGCAGAATATCGACAAATTCGCGATCGCCGGACTGAAACCACGTCCAGCCGTTCAACAGGTGCCGAATCAGCGAGTGTGCTTTGTACTGGGTGAGTACGCCGATACGACGAATGCCGGAGTTCACGCAATTCGATAAGGCGAAATCGATAATGCGAAACTTGCCGCCGAAATGCAGCCCCGGCTTGGCGCGCCAGGTCGTTAATTCGTGCAGGCGGGAGCCTTGTCCGCCAGCGAGAATCAGTGCCAGTGTGTCGCGCGTCAACCGACTGACAAAACGCGATTCTTCCTTGGTGTACTTGTCGTTCATTCTGGCAACTCTTTGTTATTTTAAGGCTTCGTGTATCGGGGCCGAGATGGATACGACGCCAGCCCGTGAGTTGCCTCAGAGGTTGAGTCCGCGACCCGATGCTCGCACCAGTTCGGCGGTATTGTCGCAGAGTTCGGGCGTTAATTGTGATTCAAGCGCACGCCAGCGCCAGTTGCCGCCAGCGGTGCCCGGTGTATTGATGCGTGCCTCGGAGCCAAGGCCGAGGAAATCCTGCATCGGCGCGATCGCCAGATGAGCCCTGGTCGAGAAGGCTGCCCGGATCAGGTCGATATTGATGGTGTCCGGCTGACCGGCTGTAATCTCGAGTACCGCCTCCTGCGCCTGCTCGATCTCCTCGTCGCTGCGAATATCGTCCGGACTGCCTTTGAACCAGCCGAGCGTCGTATCGTTGTCGTGCGTGCCGGTGTAGCAGACGCTATTTTCAGCAACGTCTGTCAGCTCGAAATCCTCATCGCAGACGTCGAACTGCAGCACGCGCATGCCCGGGAGATCATGTTGATCCCGCAGAGCCTTCACCTCTGGCGTAATGACGCCCAGGTCCTCCGCGACGATCGGCAGATCGCCCAGCGCATTCTTAATGGCGACGAAGATCGCGTCGCGAGGTCCGGGGATCCACTCGCCGATGCGCGCCGTCTTGGCGTCGGCTGGCACGGACCAAAACGACTCGAAGCCACGAAAATGGTCGATCCGAACGATGTCGGCAAGCTCGGCCGCGGCCCGCAGCCGTTCAACCCACCAGCCATAGCCGCTCGCCGCGTGTTTTTCCCAGTCATACAACGGGTTACCCCAGAGCTGCCCGTCTTCGCTGAAATAATCGGGCGGCACACCGGCCACACGATCCGGCTGGCCGTTCTCGTCGAGGCGCAACAGGTCGCGATTCGCCCACGCATCCGCGCTGTCCAGCGCAATGTAGATCGGCATGTCGCCAAACAGGGTTACGCCGTTTTCGTGCGCGTAGTCGCCCAGCTGCTGCCATTGGTAAAAGAACAGGAACTGGATGATCTTGATGGCCTTGATCTGCGTCGCGGCGCTGGTCACGAGATCCTTCAGCGCCTGCTCGTCACGCCGCACGTATTCCGGCTGCCATTCCGGCCAGGGTCTTTCGTGATGCCGGCTCTTCAGGATACGAAAGAGCGCATAGTCATGCAGCCACGCATCATCGTTGTTTTCGAGGAACTCGGCGTAACGTGCCTTGAGAGCCTCGTCAGCCTTGAACGGCAGGCGTTGCGCGGCGATGTTCAGCACGCGATTCTTGATCGGGATCAGTTTGCCGTAGTCGACGTGATCCTTCGGCAACGTGGTCAGCTCTTTGACCTCATCATCGATGAGCAATCCCATATCCAGCAGGACGCCAATGTCGATAAGCATCTCATTGCCGGCGAACGTCGACAGGGATTGATAGGGCGAGTCACCGTAAGCCGTTGGTCCCAAGGGCAAAAACTGCCAGACACCGAGCTGCATGCAACGCATCGTGTCAATGAATGCGCGGGCTGGCGCGCCGATTTCACCAATCCCGTATGGGCCGGGCAGGGACGCGATATGCAGGCAGACGCCCGCTTGTCGGATGGCAGGTGCGTTCTGCAGGTCTGGGTTAAGGGCCATCGGTACTCTTCAAGTTCGCTCGTTTTTCTAGAACTAGGAAATTAATCACAGCGGCCGGCTCTCGCAACGTATGCATACGTATTCAGGCAATGAATACGTATGCATTGCATTGCTCCTTACTGGTGCGCTTCTTAAGATGTGAACAGTTCTACATCACCGACACCAGCATTCCCCGGGGGAACACAATGGTCACGAAGCAAAAAGACATGAAAGCTGTTTCAAGCAAAACTGCTTTCTCAATGAACATACGGCGCACCGCCTTATCGTTGGCCGTCGCTGCCGCGCTACCGGCGGCAATGACGATGCCGATGACAGCCTACGCGCAGGACGCCGATGACGAAGTCATCGAGGAAATCATTACGACCGGCTATCGTCAGAGCCTGATGAATTCAATCGCCAACAAGCGCGACGCGTCGTCGATCGTAGAGTCAATTTCTGCCGAGGACATCGGCAAGCTGCCAGATTCATCGATCGGTGAGTCGCTCGCCCGATTGCCGGGCCTGGCGGCGCAGCGCTTCGACGGTCGTGCCAACAAGATCTCGATTCGCGGTTTGGCGCCCGATTTTACGACCACGACGCTGAACGGCCGCGAACTCGTCTCGTCGGACAATAACCGCGCCGTCGAGTACGACCAGTTCCCGTCGGAGCTGATTACCGGTGCAACGGTTTACAAGACGCCCGATGCGGCGCTTACCGCCCAGGCGGTAGGCGGCACCGTCGACATGCAGACCGTGCGCCCGCTGAACTACAAGGAGCCGGTTCTGGCGTTCGGGCTGCGTGGCGAATACGCCCAGGAAGGCAAGCTCAACGGTGATACCGACGACACTGGCTACCGCGGCAATCTTGCGTGGATCGATCAGAACGAGGATGGCACCCTGGGATGGGCGATTGGCTACTCGAGAATGTTTCAGCCGATCCAGGAGGAGTATGTCCATGTCTGGGGTTATAGCGACATCACCGATGGAGATGGCGACGCCGGACTGTTCATCGACGGCATCAAGCCTTTCGTAAAGTCGAACGAGCTGACGCGTGACGGGCTGCTCGCCGTTCTCGAATACGCGCCGTCCGACGAACTCCGTGTCCGCTTCGACACGTTCTATTCCAAGTTCGACGACGAGCAAACCTTGCGCGGCGCCGAAATCGCCGGCTACACGGCTGCTGATCGCGATATCCTGAGCGTCGACGGCGGCCTGGTTCAGCAAGGTACGTGGACGGGGCTGCGAACACAGAACCGCAACGATTTTTCCGATAGGGACGTAGAAACGAAAGCCGCCGGGTTCAATGTCGTCTATGACGTAAATGAAGCCTGGCGTGTTGAGGGCGACCTCAGCTGGTCCCGCGCGGTGCGCGACTATGCCGCGAACGAAGTCTACTTCAGCGATGGGCGCGGCCAATCGGGATCTACTGGCGAATTCACCTATACCCTCGGTGGCGGCAATGGTCTGAGTGTCTCGACCGACCAGGATTTCGCGGATGCCAGTATCTGGCAACTCGGCGATAACCTCGGCTGGGGTGGCCCGCTATGTACCGAGGCTCTGGGTTGGCAGTGTGACAGTCAGGACGGCTTCCGAAACACGGAAACGTCAGACGACGAAATGACAGCGATCAAACTCGCCGCTGAACGCCTCATCGATAGTGATTTCGTACAGAATGTCGAATTCGGTTTGCGCTATGCGACGCGTGAAAAAGGCCACTCGCGCACGGGTGAATTCCTGACGTTGAACGATTATCCGAACACCGTTCCAGTTCCTTCCGATTGGCAAATCGGACCGACGTCACTGGATTTCCTCGGCATCGGTGGAATCATGAGTTTCGATGCCCGCACCGCAGTTGCCTCGGATCTCTACTACTTGTCACCTGAGAACCTGGTTGCGGCATCGCTCAATAAGTGGTCAGTCGCGGAGGATGTCTTGAATCTCTACGCGATGGCTGACTTCGAGACCGAAAATTGGTCGGGTAACTTCGGGCTGCAGGCCGTCTATACAGATCAGAGTTCCACGGGAACGCAGGCCGGCACGACGTCAGAAGGGCTCACAATTACCGGGGTAACAGAGGGCACTGATTTCTGGGAGATATTACCCAGTGTGAATGCGTCCTATCACATCAATGATGAAGTTAAACTTCGTTTTGGCGTAGCGCGTGTGCTCGCTCGCCCTCGAATTGAAGACATGAGGGCCAGCAGAGAGTTTAGCTTCAACGAGCAGAACATCGACGAAACGGATCTCGAGGATTCTCCGTGGGGTGGTAACGGCGGTAATTCGTTCCTGGAGCCGTGGATGGCCTGGCAGTTTGATGTGTCGCTGGAATCCTACTTTGGGAGTTCCGGATACGTAGCGCTGGCGGTGTACCACAAGGAGCTGGAGAACTATGTCTACACCAAGAATGTGCTGACGGACTTCTCAGGAATTGAGCTGCCGGCGATCATCGACCCGGTCCTGGACCAGGGCTTTGTCTCCGCGCCAGACAACGGCGAAGGCGGCTGGATCCGCGGAGTCGAACTCTCGGCATCGCTGCCGTTCGATCTGATGACAGACAGCCTCAAGGACTTTGGTGCCTACGTTAGCGCGTCTTACACGGACTCCGAGGTACAGGAAACCCCGACCAGCCCGAAACTGGAACTTCCCGGCCTGTCGAAGTTAGTGTTAAACGGCACTGTCTATTATGAGAACGATGCCGGCTTCCAGGCGCGTATCAGCGCACGCCAGCGTGATGAGTTTCTGGCCGAGTCCTTTGCAATTGGTTTGTCTCGTCAGGAGACGACAGCCAAGAAAGAGACGATCGTCGACGCGCAGTTCTCGTACGATCTTTCGAATGTCGGCGCCGAAGGGTTTTCGTTGTATCTCCAGGGGTACAACCTGACGAACGAGCCGTTCGTGCAGTATCTTGACGGCGACACGCGGAAGATCAAGAACTTCCACACGTACGGACGCAGCTATATGATTGGCTTTAACTACCGTCGGTAATTGTGTCCTGACACGTTGTTAGTGAAACCTCCGTCGGGCGACCGGCGGAGGTTTTTTTTGACATGAGCACACGCGAATGAACGATCAAGCCATTGAAAAGCTGGTTGTCGTCGGCGGCGGAACCGCCGGTTGGATGAGTGCCGCGCTGATTAGTAAACTCTTCGGCGACACGCTCAATATTGAACTCGTCGAGTCCGACGCCATCGGCACGGTAGGCGTCGGCGAAGCAACCATCCCGCCTATCCAGGTGTTCAATAACCTGGCCGGCGTTGACGAACAGGAGTTCCTTCGCGCTACCAAGGCCACGATCAAATTGGCCATTGAGTTCCAGGACTGGGGCGCGATCGGGGACCGTTATCTGCATGGTTTCGGGTTCCTCGGCCGAAATGTCGGTGCGATCTCGTTCCAGCACGCCTACCTTAAAGCGTTGGCGGACGGTGTCGCCGGGCCGCTGTCGCATTACTCACTGAACAACCTGGCTGCCGTTGCGGGTCGTTTTGATCGCCTGTCAAAGATCGACGGAACCCCGCTGCCAGGCCTAACCTACGCGTATCATTTCGATGCAGGCCTGTACGCGGCGTTTCTTCGCAGGCAGAGCGAAGCCAGGGGCGTCAGACGCCGCGAGGGGCGAATCGAGGAGGTTCTCCTGGACCCGGAGTCCGGCGATGTGACGGGGCTCAAGCTCGAGGACGGCGGTGAGGTGAGCGGCGATTTCTTCATCGACTGCAGCGGCTTCAAAAGCCTGGTATTCGACAAGTCGCTCGGCGTCGAATACGAAGACTGGAGCGAGTGGCTGCCGTGCAATCGCGCGCTCGCGGTTCCCAGCAGTAGCGAACCACAATCGCTGCGACCCTATACACAAAGCATCGCGCACGATGCCGGCTGGCAGTGGCGAATCCCGCTGCAACACCGGACAGGCAACGGCCACGTATTCTGCGACCGTTTCATCAGTGAAGACGAGGCGACGCAAGTGCTGCTCGACAACCTCGAAGGCGAACCGCTGAAAGATCCGCTGTCGCTGCGCTTCACACCGGGTTGTCGCAAGAAATTATGGCACCGCAACTGCGTCGCTCTGGGACTGGCAAGCGGTTTCATCGAGCCGCTGGAGAGCACCAGTATTCACCTGATCCAGATCGGCATAACCAATCTCCTGAAGGTCTTTCCGAGCAACGGCGACAACTCAGCCAGGGCGCGCGAATACAACCGCCGCATGCGCTTCGAATACGAGGCGATTCGTGACTTCATCATCCTGCACTACCATCAGACAAGTCGGGAGGACACGCCTTTCTGGAGTGAGGTCAAGAATATGAACGTTCCGGAGAACCTGCGGGACAAGATGACGTCGTTCGAGGAGTCCGGTCACCTGTACCGTATCGACGACGAACTGTTTACCGAAGTAGGATGGCTGCAGGTCATGTTGGGGCAGGGCATTCGACCGAAGCAATATAATGCACTGGCTGATACGCTTTCAAAGGAGCAGCTCGGTGATTACCTGCAGAATCTGCATACGATTCTCAAAACCACCGTTGGCAAGCTGCAGCCCTACGCGGAATTCTTGAAGACCTGCGCGTAGTGTACATGCGCCGCGTGCTCTGCATTATCTTGCTGGCAGCACTGTCATCGGCGTGTCATACGCCGGCAATGCAGAGCGGCAGATTCTTCAGCAACCCGATCATCCCGGGTTTCGCCCCCGATCCGTCGATCGTTCGTGTCGAAGAAGATTTCTACCTGATCAATTCAACCTTCGAGTACTTTCCCGGTATCCCGATCTACCACAGTAAAGACCTCGTGAACTGGGAGCTGATCGGCTATGCGCTGAACGACCCGGAACAAATCGAACTCGGCCACATCAAGTCAAGCGACGGCATCCACGCGTCGACGATTCGTTACCATGACGGAACGTTCTACATCATCACGACCAACAACGTCGATGGCAGGATGGTCAACTTCATCGTGACGGCGGATGACCCGCGCGGACCCTGGTCGGCGCCGAACATGCTCGAAGGCGCGCCCGGGATTGACCCGTCGCTGTTCTTTGATGACGACGGTCGCGCCTGGTATGTGGGTAACCACATACCACCTGACCCCGAGTTCCCGGGGCAGGCGGAAATCTGGTTGCAGGAAGTGGATGTCGACGCGATGGCGTTGACGGGCGAGCGCCATTACCTGTGGCGCGGCTGCTGCCAGGGTGTCTGGGCCGAGGGTCCACACATCTACAAGAAAGATGGCTACTACTACCTGCTGATCTCGGAAGGCGGCACGGCCTACGAGCATGCGCTCGCCGTTGCGATCAGTGAAGACATCAAGGGTCCGTACCAAAACAACCCGCGCAACCCGGTGCTGAGTCATCGTCAACTGAGCTATGACTACCCGATAACCGGCGTGGGCCACGCCGACCTCGTCGAACTCGAGGACGGCCGCTGGTTCGCGGTTGCGCTGGGTTGGCGGCTCGTTGACGGCATTCACGGCATCCTCGGCCGCGAGACATTCCTGCTGCCCGTGACCTGGGAAACGGAGCCCTACGGCTGGAAAGAGGACAAGCTCACGTTTCCGGTATTCAGCCCGGCCACCGGAAAGGTCGAGCTTCGGTATCGGTTACCGTTCGGTGGCGCCACCGAGCAAAGTGACGGCCGATTATCCGACGATTTCGACGGGGAACAGCTTGACCCGCAGTGGAATTTCCGTCGCGCGCCCGAACGGCGTTTTCATTACCTGGACATCAATCCCGGATCACTGACGCTCGACCTGCAGGCCGGTGCAATTGGTGAACGCGAGCAGTACAGCTTCATCGGGATTCGCCAGCGGCATTTCGAATTTGATGCCGTAACAAAGATGACGTTCGTACCGGTCGGCAACGAGGAAGCGGGGCTCGTTGCCATACAGAATGATCGCTCGGCGTTTCTGATGACCCTGGCCGGCGATCCTGCGGGCAACAAGATCCGGTTGACCCGCACGCTTAACGGTCAGTCCAGTCAATTCGCGGAAGCACCGTTCGATGGTGACACCGTTTTCCTGAAGGTGACGGGTGACTACCTGGCCTACCGCTTCCAGTATTCCGTCGACGGTGAGGCCTGGACGGCGCTGGGTGGCGATGTGGATGGCACCACGTTGTCGCCAGCCGCCATCGATGGTTACAACTACACGGGCGTATACCTCGGACTTTATGCAACTTCGAATGGCGCCAAAACTCAAAATACCGTGGACTTCGAATTCTTTAATTACGAGCCAACCGCAGATTCACACGACGACTGGTTCGACAGGCAGCGAGCCAATGAAAAAAGCCACTAAGATACTCTCCCTGATCGCGTATACGTCGCTGGCATTTGGTTGCACTGTGAGTGAGCCGACGACCTACAAGCTCTACTACCTGGGCGGCCAATCGAACATGGAGGGGTTCGGTTACATCGAGCAGCTGCCGAATGATGCGTTGATCGTCTCTGACGACGTGATGATCTTTACCGGGCAGATGGCGCTTGACAACGAGACGCACGGCGGCGTTGGTATCTGGCAACCGCTGCAGCCGGGATTCGGCACCGGCTTCAGGACCGATGGCGCGACCAATAGTCTGTCGGATCGATTCGGGCCCGAGCTGTTATTCGGACAGACGATGGCGAAACGCGCACCCGGCACCCGGATCGCAATCATCAAGTATGCGCTGGGCGGTTCGGGCCTGGCGGACGGCGTCGGGTACGGCAACTGGCACCCGGATTTTTCGACGGGCGACGGCCTGAACCAGTACGACCACGCGTTGAAGACTTTGCGCAATGCGTTTGCTCAAACGGATATCGACGGTGACGGAGTCGCCGATCGACTGATACCGTCTGGCATCGTCTGGATGCAGGGCGAGGCGGACGCGTTCGATGGCCAGTCGGCGGCCGATGAGTACCGCGCCAATATCGAGCGTTTGATGGGACTCCTGCGGGCCGCGCTGCGTGTCGACGACCTGCCGCTGGCCATCGGGAAGATCACGGATTCGGGCATGGCCGACGATGGCACGGTGATGGACTACATCGAGACGGTTCAGCAGGCACAGCAGGATTTCGTTCGCAATGACGAGTGTGCGGCTTACGTAACGGTTACCGATAACCTGGCCTACCTCGACGATGGCTGGCACTACGATACCGATGGTTTCGTTCGTCTCGGCACTGCGTTCGCCGAGGCAATGATGGACCTGGAACAGAAGTGCGCGCCGCCCGAATAGCGCTGCTGCTCGGCCTGGCGGCCCTGCAAGCCGGTTGTGGCGGGGGTGGCGGTTCGGCACCCACCACGCCGACGCCACCGCAGGACCCGGTGACGACCGTCACGATTTACTACCTGCGGGTAGACCCTTTATATGACGGCTGGGGCCTGCATCTGTGGGGCGATGCGATCGCCGCCAATGTTGTGACCGAGTGGTCCGCGCCGCGTTTGCCGGATCGCATCGCCGATGGTGCCGCCGTCTTCGATGTTCCGGTGACCAACGAATCGGGCGAGCTGAATTTCATCGCGCACAACGGCGACCTCAAGAGTCCGATCTACGACCTCAGCATTGTGCCGGCAACATTCGGCAGCGATGTCTGGATCGTGCAGGACGAAGTCGCATCGCTCGATGGCAACATCGGCACACCGTTTGCGTCCGAGTCTGCCGCGCTGGCTGCACTGGGCGCACTCGGCGACAAGTCCGCTGATCTCGATCTCTCGAACGTCGTTGCCAATGACCTCGACTCGGGTCTCGCCGCCGCCTGGACCGACTCCGCGAGTTTCATCGAGATCTACGTGCGTGGCTACCAGGACTCGGACGGCGACGGGATCGGCGATCTGCAGGGTCTGATTTCGAGACTCGATTATTTGCAGTCGCTCGGAATCACCGGAATCTGGCTGATGCCCGTGACCGAGAGTGCCGACAACGATCACGGCTACGCCGTACAGGACTATCGATCGATCGAAAGCGATTACGGTTCGATGAGCGACTTCGAGACGCTGCTCGGCGAGGCGCATGCGCGCGGCATCGCAATCATCGTCGACTACGTCATGAACCACGCGGCGAGCACCAACCCGCTGTTCCTCGATGCTTCCACCGAGGCCGCGAACGACAAGCGCAACTGGTTCGTGTGGGAGGATACGAAGCCGCAGGGCTGGAATACGTTTGCCGGCGACCCGTGGCGTAACAACGGTAATGGCTGGTATTACGGTATCTTCTCGGCGCTGATGCCCGACTTCAATCTTCGCAATCCGGACGTTGTTGACTATCACAAGGACAACCTGCGCTTCTGGCTCAACAAAGGCGTCGATGGATTCCGCTTCGATGCGGTCGGCGTATTGTTCGAGAACGGGGCCGTAGAGTGGGAAGACCAGGCGGAGAATCATGACTTGCTGTCCCAGACGCAGACTCTCATCGGTGGCTACAGTAAACGCTTTCTTGTCTGCGAGGCCCCGGCCGATCCGGCCTCCTATGCTAACGATGCGTCGTGCGGGCGTGCTTTTGCGTTCCAGACGCCGGGGGCGATCCTGAATTCGGCGCGCAACAACGTCGTCAACGAGACGTTTGTGAATCAGCTCAATCTCGCCAACTCTGATCGCATGCCGCTGATTCTCTCCAACCACGACAATTTCGCCGGTGATCGTATCTGGAATCAGCTGAATGGCGATACCGAAGACTACGAACTTGCGGCCGCGAGCTACCTGCTCGCTGCACGAACCCCGTTCACGTACTACGGCGAGGAAATTGGCATGGCGAACGCGGCGGGACTGTCGGGAGATCACGCACTGCGCACACCAATGAGCTGGACGTCTGATGCAACAACGGGCGGCTTCTCGACGGTGACGCCGTTTCGCGAGCTGTCAGCCAATGTAGCGACCAATAACGTGCAGGACGAAGAGGGCGATCCGGATTCGCTCCTTGAGTACTACCGCAGCCTGTACCTCCTGCGCCAGGCCTATCCGCTGATCGCGAGCGGTGCCCTCGATGTACAGTCGAACGGCGGTGACGCGGTGCTGCTGCTCACGCGGTCTGAACCGGGGACGGTTGCCGTTGTCGCGATCAACTACGATTCCTTGACGCAGCAGGTCGCAGCGCTTACGACGCTGGCAAACGGGACCTTCGACGCCACATTCGGCGCCACCGGTCAGGTCGTGGCCGACGGCGCCGGTAAAGTCACCATCGAGGTACCGGCGAGATCAGCGGTGGTTTACTACGGTCAGCCGTGAGGCATTCGGTGCACCGACTTTGAGCACGGCCGAGCCCAATGGCTCGATCGTGATGCGAAACATGCCGTTCCCGCCCTCGACATCAAGCTGCGCGTGGTTGCGACGATACAGCTGCTCGTCGAGCATGTAACGACCGTCGCTGAGTTGCCAGGCCGATATGACAGACTCCGGAACCCGTACCTCGAGATCGTGGCCTGAAGCAGCGTCGAAATTACTGACCACGATCAGTCGCTCGTCGTCTTTCCAGCGTACAAACGAAAACACTTTGTCGTTGTAAGCGTCATTGTCCTCGGCGCGATTGAAGCCATGAATTTCGGCGTACTCGCCGGTCAGCGCAGCGCTTGTGGAACTGAATGACATCAGGCGACGATAGAAATCTCGCAGGTCTTGCTCCTCGCTCGTGAGCCTGCCTCCGTCGAACGCGCCGTCATTCATCCAGCGCTGGTGCGACGGCACGCCCCAGTAATCGAAGATTGTTGTGCGGGTCGGGTCGCCGAAACCGGCATCACCGTCACCCGGCTCGCCGACGTCCTGCGCGAAATACAGCATCGTCGGCGACCGGCTGATCAGGGCCGAGACCACCATCGCCGGACGGCCTTTGCTGGCGTCGCCGGCGAAATCGGTGCTCGCGATGCGCTGCTCGTCGTGGTTCTCGAGGAAATGCAGCATGTGTTCCTCGATGTCGAGGACCTCTGCATGTACGGGCGCCAGCGTGTCCGTCGACGCCTTGCCCTGCATGATCGGCTTCAACGTGTCGTAGAAGCCGACTTTGTCGTACAGGTAATCCATGCGGCCGAGCTGGATGTAATTCCGGTACTCGTCCGGGTTATAGACCTCGGCGAGCAGGAACGCGTCCGGGTTCTGCGACTTGATGGATGAATTCAGGTAACTCCAGAACTCGACGGGCACCATCTCGGCCATGTCGTAGCGAAAACCGTCGACGCCCTTGTCTGACCAGTAGCTGACAATCTGACGAAATTTGACCCAGCTGTCCGGTACGTCCCTGTCCTTCCAGAACGCGGCATGCTCCGCTGTTGACCATTCGCGCGCCGCGTCGGGCAGCCGGTCGAACGCATAGCTGCCGTCCGGCCGCACTCCATAATTGACTTTGACCGTCTCGAACCAGTCATCGAAACGAGGCTGTGCGGCGCGCGCGCCGTTGCCCGTCCATTTCGCCGGTATCTCGGCGAATTTGACGTCGGCGAGTGGGTGCGTATCGCCGCCCAGCGGCCTGTAGTCATTGGGCGAGATGGGTACTTTGAAATTCTGGCCAGGCACGTAATAGAAATTATTGTCACGCGCCCATTCGACCGACGTGTCATCGCGGGCACCAAAGTCCTCGACGCCGTCGGGTCGACCCAGAGATTCATAGCCGCGCGCGACGTGATTGGGCACGATGTCGATGATCACTTTCATGCCGTGAGCGTGCGTGCGTTCGATGAGCGCTTCGAACTCGGCCAGGCGGTTGACCGGGTCGTCGGCTAGATCCGGGTTGACGCTGTAGTAGTCTTTCACCGCGTAGGGCGAGCCGGCTCGACCCTTGACGACGTCCGGGTCATCGTTGCTGATGCCGAAATTCGTGTAGTCACGAATCACGGCGTGGTGCGGGACACCCGTGTACCAGACGTGCGTCGTTCCCAGTTCACGGATACCGTCGAGCGCTTTGTCGTCGAAGTCGCTGAATTTGCCGACGCCGTTTTCCTCGATCGTGCCCCACGGCTTGTTGGTCGTGTTCGTGTTGCCGAACAGACGCGTGAAAACCTGGTAAACAACTGCCTTGCCGCTCATCCTGGATTCCTTGTTGACTCGCACGCGCACATCGGGTCGATGCCAGTTCAAGCGCACGGTAAGAGTGCCGTCGGCGAGCGTGGCGCCGGCCCCGGAGCGCGGTAACCGGCGAGTGACCGGAATCAACTGGCCGTTGATATCGACTGAATCTGCATTACTCGTCCAGTTGTGAATAACGAGCGTCACATCGCGTGCCTCGGGCTTGCCAGCATAGTCGCCGCCCGTTTGTTGCAGCCCAATGTCCAGGTAGCTGCCGTCGTGGCGGGCGCTGAACTCGAGTAGTTCGTAATGCCCGTCCGAAATACTTGTACGACTGCTACCGTCGTCCTCATACATTTGTCCGGAGGCGTGGGCGATCGATTCATCCGCGTAATAGTGCAGCGTCAGATCTTTGCTCGAGTAATCGCGTGTGGTCTGAATATCGGGTGTCATGGGAACAAACGAACCGCTGCGTACGAGCACCGGAATGGTCTCCAGCGTCACAGGAATATCAACGTTCTGTTCGCCCTCGTAACGCGTACCGTTCCAGAAATCGAACCAGACCCCTGCCGGCAGATCGACATTTACGGCTTCGATACCCGCGTCCATGACCGGCGCCACGAGAAACGCGTCGCCCCAGAGGTAGGAGTCCTTTTCATCGATCAGGCTCGGATTGCTTTCGTCTTCGAAGAACAACGGTCGCATCAACGGCATGCCCGTGCTGCTGTTCTCGTAAGCGAGTGTGTAAATGTAGGGCAACAGCCGGTAGCGCAGTTTGATGAAGTCGCGAACGATATTGCGCGTCTCGCGGTCGTGGAAGACGGGCTCGGCGGGGATGTGTTCCTGCGCATGCGGGCGATAGACAGGCTGGAATACCCCATACTGCAACCAGCGAATGTACATCTCCTTGTCGAATTCTTCGCCGCCGGCAAAACCGCCGAGATCCGAATGGTTGTAGGCGAGACCGAACAGGCTCATTTGCAGGCTCAGTTCGATTTGCGGTTTCAAACCTCCCCAGCTGCGGCTGACGTCACCGGTCCAGGGCACCATCGCGTATCGCTGGGACCCGGCGAAGCCCGAGCGCATCAATATCAACGGACGCATATCCGGGTATTTCTCGACCTGGTTCTCGTAAACCATGCGCGCCCACTCATGCCCGTAGACGTTGTGAATCTCGTCCCCGGTTGCCTCGATGCCGGCATCGGACAGCCAGTGCAGGGAGTCGCCGGGGTGAACCTCGGGTTCGCCGAGGTCGCCCCAGGTGGCCGCCGTTCCCTGTTCGAACAACATCTCGTAGGGTTCCCAGAACCACCTTTCGGCCTTTTCGTTAAAGACGTCGACGAGACCCGTGTTGCCGAAATAAAAATCGAAACGGCGAGGGTCGCCCGTCGGTGTCTTGGCGAGTGCCTCGTTGTCGACCGCGTCCTGCCAGCGATCCGAGGTGCTCAAGACGAAGGGCTCTGTGATCGCGATGGTTTTGACGCCCTGTTCCGCGAAGTCATTGATCATATCTTCGGGATTCGGCCAGGCTTGCCGGTCCCAGTCGAGCTTGCCCATGTGGCCCTTGATGTCGGGGCCGAACCAGTAGATGTCGAGTATGACTGCGTCGAGCGGTATCTTCTGTCGTTTGAACTTCCGCACGACGTCGCGGGTTTCCTTCTCGGTGTGGTAACCGAAACGGGAAGCGTAGTTGCCGAAGGCCCAGCGCGGCGGCAACGGCTGCTTACCCGTGACGTCCGTGTAGTTTTCGATCAGTGCGGGGTAGGTCGTCCCACCGATGACGATATACGCCGTACGGCCACCGACAGCCTCGAACTTGAGGATGTCTTCCTCGGTATGACCGATATCGAGCCAGCCGCTCGCCGAGTTGTCGAAGACGACCATGTATTTGTCCGACGACAGGACCGCGGGCAGCCCGTAGTACATCTGGTCGGCGTCGGTTTCGTAGCCGTAGGACGCCTTGTTGTAGAGTGGCATGCGCCGGCCGCGTCGATCCATGCCCATGACGCGCTGGCCGCCACCAAGAATCTTCTCTTCGTCGTCGAGTTGGAAGCGAAAACCTCGCACAGTGTCATGGGCGAAGTAGCCGTGTTCTTCGGCGACCAAAACCTCGCCGTCTTTCAGGAACGAGACACTGACGGGCGATTTCTCCACCAGCGCGGTCAGTCCATCGATCATGAATGCGACCGTGGTGTCTGTTTCGCTGATAGCGCTGACGATATCGGGCGCTTCGCCATCCGCGATCGCGAAGGACGGCAGCTGCTTGACGCCGTCTTCCTGGTAGTGCACCTCGAACGCGGCGTCATCGACGGGCGTGATCCTGAGTTTACCGATATCGCTGACGACGACGAGCGCCTCGCCATCGAGGCTATGGCTTTGATACTGACCGAAGTCGGCGGCGGCGGGCGCTGCCAGAAATATTGCGAGAGCGAGAATCAGGCCTGGTCTCACGACGTGCTCCAGTTATTGAGTGACTTCGAGTAACAGCACCGAACGCGGGCCCAGGGTCAGCGACTCGCTGATATCATGGGATTCGTCCGTAATCACGTCGACGGCCATTCGCGAGTCGCCTATGCGCTCAGCGAATCGATCGGTCTCGATCGTGACGGATTCGTCGCCGCGGTTGAAGATCACCATTACCGTGTCGTCTTCATCGTACCGGAAGTACGCGTAGACGTTCCTGATCGGCGTGAACTGCATCAACTGCCCGTTGTGGATAACGGTTTTCTGTTTGCGCCAGTTCAGGAGCTTGCGGACAAACGATTGTGCGTGACGTTGCGCGTCGCTGAGCCCGGCGCCCGTAAAGGCGTTTTTTTCGTCGTCGTCCCAACCCCCGGGAAAGTCCATTCGCAACGCACCATGACTGTCGGTGCCCGGATGCGACATCAGGATCTCGGTTCCATAGAAGATCTGCGGGATGCCGCGCATCGTCAGGTAGAAGGCCATCGCCATGCGAAATCGCTCATAGTCTTCCCCGAGTTGCGTGTAGATGCGACTCATGTCGTGGTTGTCGGGGAAGATCATCAGGTTGAACGGATCGGGGTACAGGAAATCATGCCCGAGCGTCTCGTAGACTGGCGTCCAGATACTGCCCCAGGGCTTCTCCGGGTCGGTCAATGATTGCTGCATCACGATCTGCAGGGGGAAATCCATGACGCTCGGCAGCGACGACTCGTAGCCGTCGTGATTGTTCTTGCCACGTTGCCAGTAGGATGTGATGGCCGGGCTCGGGCTCCATTCCTCGCCGACCATGTTGAAGTGCGGGTATTCGTCCATGATGCGGCGCGTCCATTCGGTCATGAAATGCTTGTCGGGGTACGGGTACGTGTCCTGGCGAATGCCGGAGAGCCCGACGTACTCGATCCACCAAATCGCGTTCTGGATGAGGTAGTCGGCAAGCAGTGGATTCCTCTGATTGAGGTCGGGCATCGTTGCTACAAACCAGCCGTCGGCGTGAGCCGCCTTGTCAAATTCCGACGCATAAGGATCCTGAATGGAAGTGCGGGCATGCGTGGAATATGCTTTCGTATCGGCGAAGTTGTGCCAGTCGTCTGTCGGCAAGTCGTCGGCCCACCAATGCCGGCTGCCGCTGTGATTGACGATCAAATCCATGATAACGCCGACGCCTCGGGCTCTCGCCGCGGCGACCAGTTCCCGGTAGGACTCATTACTGCCGAACCTGGGGTCGACCAGGTAGTAATCGGTTGTAGCGTAGCCGTGATAGGAAGCCTTCGGCATCGCGTTCTCGAGGACAGGGTTCAGCCATATCTGGGTAAAACCCATGTCGGCGATGTAATCGAGATGCTGTGACACACCGTCGATATCACCACCATGGCGGCCATAGTCATCGTCACGGTTCGATGCGTCGTCGTAACCGTCGACAGAGTCATTGTCCGGATTGCCGTTGGCAAATCGGTCCGGTGTGATCAGGTATACGACGTCGGCCGCCGAGAATGCTTTGGTGTGATCGGGGTCCGGGTTCTTTTCCCGCAGTTCATAGGAGTAAGACAGGGTCCGTTCTTCGCCTGTAAACAGGATGTCGAACCTGCCGACCTTTGCCGATGGTGCAATGTCGAGGTAAACGAACAGGTAGTTGGGGCTCTCGCCACGCTCGACCCGCTTCACAGTAATGCCCGCGTACTCGACCGTTGGTGTTAACTCGCCGACCTTTTCGCCGTGAACCAGCAGCTGCAGTTCCGTGTTCCTGAATCCCTGCCACCAGAATGGTGGTTCCACGCGTTCGATATCGCCATTGGCAGCGGATATTGATGATTCGCTGCAGGCCGAGAACAGGATCAGGCTGGTCGAGATAATCAGGAATCGAATCATATGGGTTCCTTGTCCGAGGCTGTAAATATATTCATTTCACGCGTTTACCGGGGATGAATACGTTTGCAGACGGACCGTGGAAATTAATCGAGTTGGTACAATGCTCGCTATGACGAATTACCGGAACAGGTCACGCAGAGCCACCATAGCATTGCTGACTTCGCTTCTGCTGACGGCTTGCGAAAATCCTCTCCAGGTTGTCTCACCCAGCGGCGACATCAAGTTGGACGTCGATGTCGGCGGCGAGGGCCACGCGACCTATTCACTGACGGCCGGCAACGAACCGCTCATTGGCAATTCCGATCTCGGACTGATACTCAAAGACCGGCCGGGATTCATGTGGAATATGCGGCTCGTTGACGCCGCACATTCCGCGCATGACGAGCAGTGGGAATTGCCCTGGGGCGAACGCCGGATCGTTCGCGACAGTTACCGCGAAATGCTTGTAACGGTAGAAAACCCTGACGGCGAGCGGTTGCTGATCCGGTTTCGAGCGTTCGACGACGGCATCGGCTTTCGCTACGAATTGCCGAATCCGGACGGCGAGCAGATCGAGGTTCTCGATGAGCTGACGGAGTTCAATATTGTCGGGGACGCCACGGCATTCTGGCAGCCGGGCGACGGCAAGGTACGTTATGAGCATCTGTACCGCACAACCCCGCTGCGGGAGCTCGAGAAAGCTCACACACCGGTCACACTGCGACTGACATCCGGTACACATCTCAGCATTCACGAAGCGGCTTTGACCAATTACTCGGCCTTCACGATCAATCGAAAGAGTGACGGCGACCTGGTCGCCTCACTGCGACCCGCAGCGACGGGCAGTGCAGTCTCCACAACAGAGCGACTCGTATCGTCGTGGCGCACGGTCCAGATCGCCGACGATGCTGCGGGCCTCATCAACTCCAATCTTATTTTGAATCTCAACGAGCCCAACAAGCTCGGCGACGTCTCATGGGTCGATCCGGGCAAGTATGTCGGTATCTGGTGGGCAATTCACACCGGAAAAAAAACCTGGCACCCGGGACCGGATCACGGTGCGACTACGACAGAAGCGAAGCGTTATATCGATTTCGCGGCCACCTATGGTTTTGACGGAGTCCTCGTCGAAGGCTGGAACGAAGGCTGGGCTGGGGAGGGGCTCAGTTTTACGGAGGCCTACCCGGATTTCGACTTGCAGTCAGTCAGCCGGTACGCGCGCGAGCGCGGGATCCACCTGATCGGCCATCACGAGACTTATGGCGACGTCCCCGGTTATGAAGACGAGCTCGAGGCAGCGATGGACCTGTACGCCGGCGTTGGCGTGCCGCAGGTAAAGACCGGCTACGTCGCAGATGCCGGAAAACTCAGGCGCAGGGGTGAAAGCGGAGACGTAATGCACGAATGGCACGACGGTCAGCACGCCGTAACGCATCAGCAACGTGTGCTTGAAGAGGCCGCGAAGCGCAAGATCAGTGTCAATACGCACGAACCGGTCAAAGATACGGGTTTGCGTCGAACCTATCCCAACTGGCTGACGCGCGAAGGTTCGCGCGGCCAGGAGTTCGCGATCTGGGGTGAGACGCCGAATCCGCCCGAGCATACCGTGTTATTGGCGCACACACGCATGCTCGGGGGACCGATGGATTTCACGCCGGGCATATTCAATCTGCATCCAAAGGGCCCAGACTCGCCACACCGGGTTCAGACGACGCTGGCCAAACAGCTCGCACTCTACGTTGTGCTTTACAGCCCGATACAAATGGTCCCCGATCTCCGGGAGAACTACGAAGCGCGTCCTGATGCGTTCCAGTTCATCGTCGACGTGCCCACCGACTGGCAGGAGAGCGTCGCGCTCGCCGGCGAGGTGGGGGACTTCGTGGTCACTGCAAGACAGGAACGCGGCAGTACCGACTGGTATCTTGGGGCGATTACCGACGAGACGGCACGCAGCCTCGAACTGCCACTGGAATTTCTCGACACCGGTACCGAGTACATTGCGGAGATCTATCGGGACTCAGATGACGCCCACTGGGACACTAATCCTTACGGCATAAACATTGAACAACAGACACTGAACAACGAAACCACGCTTGAGTTAAGGCTTGCCGCAGGGGGCGGCGCAGCGATCCGATTCAGGCCCAATACAGAGGCAACACAATAATGGAAAAGAAGCCCGCTTTAAGTTTCTGGCACATCTGGAACATGTGTTTCGGGTTCCTTGGCATTCAATTCGGGTTCGCATTGCAGAACGCCAACGTCAGCCGCATCTTCCAGACGCTGGGTGCCGAGATCGACGATATTCCGATTCTCTGGGTGGCCGCGCCCCTGACCGGGCTGATCGTGCAGCCGATTATCGGCTATATGAGTGACCGCACGTGGAACCGGCTCGGTCGGCGGCGCCCGTATTTCCTGGTTGGCGCGATCTGCGCGTCGCTGGCGTTGTTTGTCATGCCGAATTCGCCGGCGCTGTGGGTGGCGGCCGGCATGCTCTGGATCATGGATGCGAGCATCAATATCTCGATGGAGCCGTTTCGCGCCTTCGTCGGCGACATGTTGCCCGAGAAACAGCGTACCGGCGGCTTTGCGATGCAGACGTTCTTTATCGGCGTCGGCGCGATCGTCGCATCGGCGTTGCCGTGGATGATGACCAACTGGTTCGATATCAGCAATACGGCGGCGCCGGGCGTCGTGCCCGATTCGGTCAAGTGGTCGTTCTACTTTGGGGGCGCCGTGTTCTTCCTCGCGGTCCTCTGGACCGTGCTGCGCACGAAAGAGTACTCGCCCGAAGAGCTCAAGGCCTTCGATGCAGCGCGTCCGCCCGAACATGTAGCCGACGACACGACGCTGCGCGCGGCCGCGAAGTATCGCAATGGCGGCATCGTCTGGGCGGTGATCGGCATAGCTGGCTGGGCATGGGTGACGGCGAACGGTCTCGACAAGCAGCTCTACGTCCTGGCCGGTGGCTTCGCGGTATTCGGCGTGCTGCAGGTTATCACCGGCGTCCTGCAGAACAGCGGCCATACAAAAAACGGCATGTACGAGATCATGCACGACCTTTTTCATATGCCGAAGGTCATGCGGCAGCTTGCCGTCGTGCAGTTCTTTTCGTGGTTCGCGTTATTCGCCATGTGGATCTATGGCACGGCCGCGGTCACGAGCCATCATTTTGGTACGACCGACGTCACCTCGGCGGCCTACAATGACGGCGCCGACTGGAACGGCGTGCTGTTCGCCGCGTACAACGGCTTCGCCGCACTGGCGGCGATCTCGATTCCATTCCTGGCCAGGCGGCTCGGTTGCCGCGTTACGCACCTTATCAATCTCACGCTCGGCGGTATCGGGCTGATCAGCTTCTATTTCATCCAGGATCCGAAGCTTCTCATCGTCCCGATGATCGGGGTCGGCATTGCCTGGGCGTCGATCCTGTCGCTGCCCTACGCGCTGTTGTCGAGCAACCTGCCATCGCACAAGATGGGCATCTACATGGGCATCTTCAATTTCTTCATCGTGATACCTCAGCTCGTGGCCGCCAGCGTGCTCGGGCTGGTGCTGCGCGAGTTCTTCGAACTCAGGACTATATTCGGCCTGGTCATCGGCGGGATACTGATGATTGTCGCGGGCGTCGTCACGCTGATCGTCGACAAAGAGGCTGAGCCACAATGAGGATGCACTTCGCCTTGCTGGCGGTTCTGGCCGGCCTCGCGGTCGGGGGTTGCGCGGCGATCGACGACGGAGTGCCCGAAACTGCCACCGCCAGCGATTACTTCGGCACGCTCGAACCCTTCGCGTCCGAAGCCGTGTACTTCATCGTTACCGACCGCTTTGTCGATGGCGATCCCGACAACAACTATCCCGATCAAGGCGGCGTCGAGCTCGGGACCTTTAACCGTCCGATCCGCCTGGCGGATTCGCCGCCGGGCAACATCGGGTACCTGGGCGGTGATTTCAGAGGCGTTCTGGACAACGCCGGATACATTGCCGACATGGGTTTCACGGCGATCTGGCTAACGCCGATCGTCGACAACCCGGACGAAGCGTTCACCGGTGGCAAGGCGCCCGGCGAGGGCGGTTCCAACGACTACGGCAAGACCGGCTATCACGGATACTGGGGCGTCAATTTCTTCGCACTGGATGAACACCTCCCGTCAGCGGACCTCGACTATGCTGACCTGACGAGCAGCCTGCGTAACGACCACGGCATCAAGACGGTGCTCGACATCGTCTGCAACCATGGCTCGCCGTCGTTTTCGATGACCCACGATCAGCCGAAGTACGGTGAGATCTACGATGCGGACGGCAGGCTCGTTGCGGACCACGGCAACCGGCATCCAGGCGAACTCGACGACAGCAACCCGTTGCATGACTTCTTCCTCCGCGAGCCTGATCTCGCCGAGTTGTCCGACATGGACTTCGATAATCCGGACGTGCTGGAGTACTTCGTCGCCGCGTATTCCAAGTGGATCGACCAGGGCGCTGCGGCCGTGCGTATCGATACGATCAAACACATGCCGCACCGATTCTGGAAGGCGTTTGCCGATCGTATTCGGCAGGACCATCCCGGCTTTTTCATGTTCTCCGAGGCCTGGTCGTACGACGCCAATCTGATTGCCGAATTCACGTATCCCGAGAACGGCGGGATCAGCGTGCTCGACTTCCCCCAGCAGCAGGCAATGTCGGCCGTGTTCGGGCGAGAAGACGCGCCGTACGCGACCCTGCTTGATTACCTGGAACTCGAGAGCCGAATCTATCAGAACCCGTACGACCTGATGACGTTCTACGACAACCACGACATGCGGCGGATGGATGCCGAGCCCACGGGATTCATCGATGCCAACAACTGGCTGTTTACGAGCCGTGGCATCCCGGTCGTTTATTACGGTTCTGAGATCGGTTTCCGCGCCGGTACGGACCAGCATGAAGGAAATCGTGACTACTTCGGTCAGCAGAACATCAATCTTGCCAGATCTCACCCGATCCGCGCGGCGCTTTCGAGGATTGCTGCCATCCGCAAGAGCTCCATTGCGCTGCAACGGGGACTGCAGCTCAATCTTTTACTTGCGGACGATACAGCCGCCTTCCTGCGCGTCTACCAGAAGGACGGTGTCAGCGAGTCCGCACTGGTCCTGCTGAACAAGTCCGACGACACGCTCGATTTCGAGATTGGCAGCTGGTTGTTCCCGGGACGATGGCGGAGCGCCGATAGCGACGAAACGGTGCCGATCCTGGCGGCAGGCGATGCAGCCCGAGTCACGGTGCCCGCGCACGGATTCAGGGTTTACTTCAATCAGGAAGCGCCAACAGGAGAAGCGCTGGTCGCCGAATTGCAGCGACTTCAGGCTAATGCCTCACGCTGACCCGGGTTTTCCGCCGCAAGACTTGCGGATGACCAGTTTAGGCGCCATCAGTCGGGATTCGATCGGGTTGCCCTCGATCAGGTTGACGATACCTTCGACGAGACCGTCGCCGGCCATTTGGGCGTTTTGCTGCACGGTCGTCAACGCAGGCGACACGTAGGCTGCCAGCGGCATATCATCGAATCCGACGACGGCGACGTCATCGGGAACCTGCAGCCCGGCATCCTGCAGAGCCCGCATCGCGCCGATCGCGATCAGGTCCGTACTCGCGAACAGCGCGTCAAAAGATGTGCCGCGCGCGAGTAGCTGCTGGACCGCTTCGTACCCGTGACTCTCCGAATTGTCAGCCGGCACTCTCAGTATATCGTCAGGCTCTTTACCCGCCTCGCGGAGGGCCATTGCATAGCCGTTATAACGCGCCGCGTGTTCAGGGCTGCGCCGCGCCATGCGGCCGATATACGCGATGCGCTCCTTCCCGAGACTAATCAGGTGTCTCGCAGCCTGGTAACCGCCACTCTCGTTATCGCAGCCAAACGAGTGGCCGGGTTGGTCATCAACGATGGGGCCCCAGATGATGAAGCGCGTATTCGCGGCAGCCAGCGCGGCAAGTTTTTCGCGGTACAGGGCGTAATCGCCGTAACCCAGGAGAATGAGCCCGTCCGCGCGGTGACTCGCCTGGTACTCGATATGCCAGTCGTCGGTCAGCTGCTGCAGGGACACGAGAACGTCATAACCAAGCCTTGCCGAAGACCGCGTAATGTTGTCGAGCATTGACAGGAAAAACAGGTTCATCCTGGTGTCGGTGTCGTCGAACAGAAGCAGCGCGATCGTGTTGCTTTGATGGGTTCGCAACCCGGCCGCGTTTCGGTTGACAAAATAATTGAGGTCTCGCGCAATCTGCTGAATCTTATTGCGCGTTTCTTCTCTGACCAGCGGCGAGTTTCGCAACGCACGCGAGACCGTCGCCTGGGATACTCCGGCGATATCGGCGATGTCACGCGATGTTGGATTCTCGACTTTCATCATGATCGTTCGAGTGTACGCCTATTGCGGGAGTTCCGTTCTATCACAAACAGGGTAGTGAACGAATCAGAAGTTACCGAAAGACACGAAAATGTCGCGGCGTCGAATGACTCCCAGACCAAAGCCGGGCGATCCGTCAAGGCTATGTTAAGTCAGGAAAATTCGCTTTTTAACGCGTCTTTGCTTCGACGCAGGTTGTCGCTCGCGGTGTCGCCCTGCGCCAGCGCCAGGGCGACCTGGATGGCGTCTAGCAGGGCAAGCTGAGCAAGTCGCGAACTCATCGGCGTGTAAACGCTGGTGTCTTCCACGACTTTGCAGGGAAATAAGAGGCTGGCGTCCGCCGCGAAAACCGCGTCGGCACTGGTAATTGCGATCACAATCGCGCCGCGTTCGCGTGCTGTTTTCGCCGCTTGTGCAAATTCCTGCCAGCGGCCCGTGTGCGAGAGCAGCACCAGTACATCACGGGGGTCCGCGATGGCGGCGAACTGCAGGATCATCGACGTGTCGTGTAATGCCGTGCAGGGAATTCCAAGCCTGAAGAACTTGTGGCTGGCGTCCCTGGCGACCTGCCCGGACGCGCCGAGACCGGCAAACGCGATCTGTCGCGCTTTCATCATGGCGTTGACCGCATCATGGATCGGCATCGAGGAAAGCTGTGAGCGCATTTCCACCAACGACTGAATCGACGCATCCATTACCTTGATAACCGCATCCGAGATAGAGTCGTCGGCGCCGACATTCCGATGTACGAAAGTCGATGGGCGGCTCAGCGCCTCGGTCAATCGAATGGCGAGTTCCCGAAAACCATTGAGTCCAACGCGGCGGCAGAACCGCACGACCGTGGGCTCGCTCGTTTCGCATTCGGATGCCAATCGTGCGAGTGTGGTACTCGCCGCTTCTTTTGGATGCTGCAGTATCCACTGCCCAACGCGCCGCTCAGACGGCGTCAGATCCGGTAACGCTTTCGATATTGTCGACAACATGTAGTGAAATTACAGAAAAAATAGTCAAAAATCACTACTAAAGGTCTTGTAAAGGGCAAAATTGTAGTAAAATTACAGAAATATCCAGGGGAAGGGCCATGGCTCAACTCATTCCGGTCGATACGTTCGACCTGATCATTTTCGGCGGTACCGGCGATCTGGCAATGCGAAAGCTGCTGCCAGCGCTCTATCACCGTGACCGCGACGGCCAGGTAACGGCCGACAGCCGCATAATCGCGGCCAGTCGCGGTGCGCTGACGCGTGAAAAGTATGTGGCGCTCGTCGAAAAGTCGCTGCGGCAAAAGCTGCCAGAAGGTGAGTTTGATGCGGCGCACTGGAAGACGTTCAAGAAGCGCATCCATTACGTGCAGGCTGATGCGTTCGCGCACGATGACTGGGGCCGGCTGGTCAAGAAACTGTCCGGGCACGATCAGCGTACGCGGGTGGCGTATCTCGCTACGGCGCCGAGCCTGTTTGGCGCGATTGCCAAAGGACTGAAGACCAACGGTCTGATCACCGATCACAGCCGCATCGTCCTCGAGAAACCGGTTGGCAGGGATTACGCGTCGGCGAGTGAGATCAACAATGCCGTGGGCAACTGTTTTGCCGAGAACCAGGTCTATCGCATCGATCACTACCTTGGCAAAGAAACGGTGCAGAATCTGCTCGCGCTGCGCTTCGGCAATTCCCTGTTTGAGCCGCTATGGCGTCGCGGTTCGATCGACCATGTGCAGATTACGGTCGCGGAGGACCTCGGTGTCGGCGGCCGCAGCGAATTCTACGATCGAGTTGGTGCGTTACGCGACATGGTGCAGAATCACATGCTGCAGCTGGTCTGTCTGTTTGCAATGGAGCCGCCCTCGAGCCTGCATCACGATGCCGTACGCGATGAGAAGATCAAAGTACTACGGTCGTTAAAGCCAATCTCAGACGCGGAGGTTCGGACCAGTACGGTGCGCGGTCAATACACGGCAGGGGCGATCAGCAACAGTACGGTGCCCGGTTATATGGACGAGCTGGACGGCGAGTCCAGTACCACCGGAACGTTCGTGGCGCTCAAGCTCGAGATCGAGAACTGGCGTTGGTCGAACGTTCCATTTTACTTGCGAACCGGCAAGCGGCTGCCGGCAAAGCATTCCGAAATCGTGGTGCAGTTCGAGGCCGTGCCGCACTCGATATTTCCGGAGCAGAAATACCACGCCGTAATGCCTAACCTGCTGCGGATTCGCCTGCAGCCCGATGAGGGCGTACAGTTGTCGGTCATGGCGAAAGAGCCCGGTCCCGGCGGGTTCAATCTGAAACCGGTCGCTCTGGACCTGAGTTTTGCCGAGACCTTCGGCGTTCGCTACCCGGACGCTTATGAACGCCTCCTGATGGAAGTGCTGCGCGGTAATCCGGCGCTCTTCATGCGGCGCGACGAAATCGAATCCGCCTGGCACTGGATCGACGGAATTATCGACGGCTGGGAAGCGTCGCAGCAGAAGGTCGAATCGTATGTTGCCGGCTCGTGGGGGCCGACCGCATCTTCTTTGTTGCTCGACCGAGACGGCCGGGCATGGCACACGGATGACTAGATGTGAGTGAATATTACTTTGAGACTCGCGAAGAGGCCTCATCAGCAGCGGCCGAACGCATTGTCGAGCTGCTGTTGAAGCGCCTGGCGAACAATGATGAGGCGTCGCTGGTGGTTAGCGGCGGAACGTCGCCGCGTGCGTGTCTTGCCGCGCTGGCCGACACGACGCTCGACTGGAATCGCGTGCAGGTGGCCCTCAGCGACGAGCGCTGGGTGTCTCCCGATCACGACGATAGTAACGAAAAGCTGGTTCGCGAAACGCTGCTGGTGAATAAGGCGGCCGGTGCAAATTTGATAAGCGTGTACGCCGAGGGCGTTTCTCCGCAAGTGCGCTGCGACGAACTACAGGATCCGTTGCCGGTACTGCCGTTTGCGTGCTCATTGATTGGCATCGGCACAGACGGGCATTTCGCGTCGCTGTTTCCCGATGCCGAGAATCTGGCATTCGCGATGAAAGTCGAATGTGGTCGCCTGTACGTTCCCGTCGATACAGCGGCGAGCCCGCATCGCCGCATCAGCATGACGTTAGCGGGTATTTCGCGTAGCGACGAGATTGCGTTGCTGTTCTTCGGCGAAGAAAAACTGGCCGTTTACAAGGAAGCGAAAGCGGCTTCGAACGGCTATCCGTTATCGCGTCTGCTGCGACAGAAGCGGGCTCCGGTTCGCCTGTTCTGGGCACCTTAATGGAGGCTCGTCACCAGTGAATCCGGAAATCGAACGCGTTACCGAGCGTATTACCAGGCGCAGCGCAAAGACTCGCGGCGACTATCTCGCGCGGATGCATGCCGCGTCTCATGACGGGCCCGTGCGAGGCGCTCATGCTTGTAGCAATCTCGCGCACGGATTTGCGGCATGTGGTACCGACGAAAAGGCGGCATTAAAAGGGAACGTCGTGCCGAATATCGGCATCGTCTCTGCGTATAACGACATGCTGAGCGCGCACCAGCCGTTCGAAACCTATCCGGCGGTCATCAGGAAAGCCGCCGCCGCGCGCGGCGCCGTCGCGCAATTCGCTGGCGGCGTGCCCGCGATGTGCGACGGTGTGACGCAGGGTACCGACGGGATGGACCTGTCGTTGTTCAGCCGGGATGTCATCGCGTTATCGACAGCCGTGGCCTTGTCTCACAACATGTTCGACGGCGTACTGTGTCTCGGTATCTGCGACAAGATCGTTCCGGGCCTGTTGATTGGCGCACTGTCGTTCGGCCACTTGCCCGTCGTATTCGTACCGGCAGGGCCAATGGTATCGGGCATCGGTAACAAGGAGAAGGCCCGGGCTCGCGAGGCTTATGCGGCCGGCAAGATAGGTCGGGACGAATTGCTCGAGTCGGAGTCGGCGGCATATCACGCGCCGGGAACCTGCACGTTTTACGGCACGGCGAACAGCAACCAGATGTTGATGGAGTTCATGGGACTGCAACTCCCCGGCGGATCTTTCGTGAACCCGGGAACTCCGCTGCGTGAATTGCTGACCGGGGAAGCCGTCGGGACGGTGCTTGCGGCGACACATCTCGGCGACACGTATCGGCCGCTGGCCGAGGTGCTGGATGAAAAGGCCATCGTCAATGGCATTATCGGCCTGCTCGCGACGGGTGGCTCGACCAACCACACGATTCATCTCGTTGCCATCGCCGCAGCCGCCGGCATCACGATCGACTGGCAGGACTTTGCGGACCTGTCGCCGGTCGTGCCGCAGATGGCACACGTCTATCCAAATGGAAGCGCCGACGTCAACCAATTTCACGCTGCCGGCGGGCTGGGTTTCATTATCCGCGACATGCTCGATAACGGCCTGCTTCACGAAGACGTTACGACTATTCTCGGCGACGGGCTGCGCCGGTTCTGCCAGGAACCGCACATCGACGATGGCGCTCTCGAGTGGCGGGACGCCCAGCACGAGTCGCTGGACACCGAGATTCTTCGTCCCTCTTCGGATCCATTTCATACGGCGGGGGGATTGCGGCTGGTTACCGGCAATGTCGGCCGCGCCATCGTCAAGGTGTCTGCCGTCGACCCGAAGTACCATGCGATCACGGCGCCGGCGCGGGTCTTTGATTGCCAGCAGGCGTTTGTCGAAGCATTCAACAACGACGAGCTGGAGCGAGACTTCGTGGCCGTGGTGAGGCAGCAGGGACCGCGCGCCAACGGCATGCCGGAACTTCACAAGTTGACGCCGTATCTCGGCCTTCTGCAGAATCGCGGCCACAGAGTCGCGTTGCTTACGGACGGTCGCATGTCGGGCGCTTCCGGCAAGGTCCTGGCGGCAATACAGATAACGCCCGAGGCGGTCGCCGGCGGCGCGATCGCGAAAATCCGCGACGGTGACCTGATCACGATCGATGCGAGTAATGGCGTCGTCAGCGTGACCGGCGACGCGGATTTCGAGCAACGTGCCGATGCTGTTACTAAAGTTGCAGAACAGACCGGTACCGGGCGCGAATTGTTCGCGGCTTTCCGGGAGCACGCGACCGGAGCCGAGCATGGCGCCAGTCTTTTCGGTGATGCGCGCTGACGGAAGAGGCCCGGCGCGGGCTGTTCAGGGGGACGATAGGAAATGAAAGACCCATGTTTGCTGATTGGTGATATTGGCGGCACCAATGCACGCTTTGCGTTGGCGACGACGGACCGGCCGGGCTTTCACAGTACGCTCCAACTGCAGTGTGAGGATTTTGCAGCCGCAGACGATGCTATCGAACATTACCTGGCGACGAAGAAAGTAGGACCACCCGACGCCGTATGTCTGGCCGCCGCGGGTCCGGTGGTCGACGACACCGTCAAGATCACGAACAATCACTGGGACATATCGGCCGCGGAGACCCGTGAGGACTTCGGGATCAAGAACGTGCGGCTGCTCAATGACTTCACGGCGATCGCCTACTCAATACCGTTATTGATTGAAAATGAAATCCAGACGATTGGCCGTCACGATTTCCCGGCACTGGGGTCCGACGACTTCACCATCGCGATATTGGGCCCGGGCACCGGGCTTGGTGTCGCCGGTCTTTGCCGCCGTGGCAACACGCTCGTGCCGGTCACAGGCGAGGGCGGTCACATCGGTTTTGCGCCGGAAACGCCGCTTCAGATCGAGTTGCTGGAGGTCCTGAGCGGAAAACTGGAGCGCGTATCGGCCGAGCGCGTGATCGCCGGATCGGGCCTGATGAATATCTACAAAGCGCTCGCGACGATCCGGGGCGAGACCCGCGAATCGCTGACGGCCGCCGAGATATTTGCCCGACGGAATACCGGCGAAATTGCCGCGGAGGCCGTCGACCTGTTTTTTGAACTACTGGGCCAGGTGGCCGGTGACCTGGCGCTGACGTTTGGTGCTGTTGACGGCGTTTATATTGCCGGCGGTATCTCGAAACGGTATCCCGACGTACTGGAAAACAGTCGGTTTCGAAGTGCCTTTGAGAGCAAGGGACGGCGGCGGGGTTTCCTGGAACGCATTCCGACACGGCTGATTACTTATGATCAGCCAGGTCTGCTTGGCGCCGCCTACTGCGTGCTGAATTTGTCGGCCTGAGGTTCGGGCGGGTCGCGCGGGACGGAAGTAATGCCGACCGCGTGCCGCGGGAACTGTTCGGCGTCAATCGTCTCCAGGTAACCGTGCCAGGCGGCGTAGCCGATCACCGGCACTATCACGATGAGTCCAATGAAAGCGGTCAGGACGCCGAGCAACAGTGACGCGATGACGATCGCCAGCCAGATAAACATCGGCAGCTTGTTGCGCAGCACGGCGTTGATGGACGTGACGACCGCTGTGATGCTGTCCACGTCACGATGCATGATCATTGGTAGCGAAAAGGCGCTGGCGGAAAAAGTCACGGCCGCAAACACGGCCCCCACCATCGAGCCGAACCCGAGGTAAGTCAGCCAGTCGCGCACGGATACTTCGCCGTCGGTCGGAAAGAACACCGTGATCATAACTGCCGCACGCGCCCAGACCAGGAAAATAACCAGCAGCACGAGCGCAAAGATCATCTCGTTGCCAAAATGGCGTTTAAACGCAGCGCGCAGGCTGCGCGCCATTTCCGGTTCCTGCCCGCGTTCCAGCTGTGCGCTGATGGCATACAGGCCTATGCAGGTCAGCGGCGCCAGGAACACGAAGCCGCCGAGCATCGAGAACATGATCCACTGGCTGCCCTGGAACCAGGCCAGCAGGCAGACGATGGCAATCAAAGCTGCCACGAACAGGCCGTAGGCGAGGCTCTGCTGAGGAGCGTGAGTGAGGTCGGCGATGCCTTTCCGGACCCACCCGAACGGCGCCCATGGTGATAGCGTCCGGCATGGCGCAACAAAGGGCATATCGTTGCGGTCGGTCGCCGCCTGGTCAGTATTGTCCATTCCTGCTTCCCCCCGGATGCCGGTCTGCATTATCGGTGATGCACAACTCGCGTATTGCCATGCAGCGCGGTTACCGTGCGAATGCAGGATTCTCGAGAATGCGTACGGCGACCTGTTGGCCGGTCACCGAAAACGCAATGTACTCGTAACGAACACCGACGCGAGAGACGAATTCCTGAAAAGCCTTGAACTCGTGTTGCTGCCATTGGTGGAAGTTGTAGTACTCGTCAAACAACACGATTGCACCTGGCTGCAGGCGTTCCGCGAGCGCATCGAATATCGTCACGGTCGATGAATACAGGTCGCAATCGACGTGCAGGAACGCGACCGGGTCTCTGTACGTTTCAAGAAAACCGGGCAGGGTCGCGTCGAAATACCCGACGTGAAATTCGACATTGTCGGGCACCTTCGGCATTTTCTTTTGTGCAAATGCGCCGATCGGGTTGCCGTTCCAGTGCTCCTGGATACCCTCGAACGAGTCGAAACCGTGCACGACGCCGTCTGCATGCGACGCGATCCAGCGCATCGATTTGCCGCGGCCAACGCCGAATTCGAGCACGAGCCCGTCCTGGTCAGCCTGCTGCAGCGAGTAGCGGACCAGCGCCGGATGCTTTTCGAAGTACGGCGCGTCGATCATGTTCGCCTTGATGTACTCGAGCGTGCCTTTCTTGGCCTCGAGATTCATGTCCACGAGGAGGTTCGACGAGTAGTGCTTTAGCATGAAACGGCGAAACAGAAACTCGCTCAATGTTCGCTTGAAAAGGGGCATTCGAGGACTCTCGGCGCACTGTCGGGACGCCGCGTAAGGTATCACAAGGCTCGTCGTCGACGCGACCGAGGCGAAAAAAAACGCGCACAGCCTCAGGCTATGCGCGTTTTGTCAGGTTGCGGGCGGCACAGAGGCCGCCCGCCAATCCTCATTGCCTAGCGTTCCAGGATACGCAGAACGACACGGCGGTTTTGTGCCTTGCCTTCACGCGTACCATTATCGGCAATCGGCTGGGCCTCACCGTAACCGCGCGTCGTCATGCGGTCGGTCGCAATCCCGTTGGCCGCCAGGTAGTCGCGTACCGTCGTGGCGCGACGTGCCGACAGGCCCTCGTTGTATTCGGCAGCCCCGTCGCTGTCGGTATGTCCGGCGACTTCGACCTTGATCGACGGATTCTTCTTCAGCGTCGCAACGGCGTCATCGAGGACGCGCGTGGCGCCAGCGACCAGCCGATCCGAGTTGCTCTCGAAGTTGACACCCGGCAAGCGAATTTCGGCCTTGATCTCGCAGCCCTTGATGTCGACCTGTACGCCGGCAGCGCTGTTCGGACATTCGTCAAGACGATCGACAACACCGTCGTTATCGCCGTCGAGTTCGCAGCCGTCCGGACCAACTTTGGCACCGGCTACAGTGTTCGGGCACTTGTCCATGGCGTCGATAACGCCGTCGCCGTCGCTATCAGTATCTGACGGGCAACCATCGCTATCCACCGCAACGCCGCGTGGCGTTCCGGGGCACTTGTCCTTCGAGTCCTTCACACCGTCGCCGTCGCTGTCTCTTTCGCAACCATAATTATCGACGGGTACGCCGGCCGGCGTGTTCGGGCAACGATCGATGCCATCGGCCACGCCGTCACCGTCGGAGTCGACAAATTTCGGCGTGCCCGCGCCAAACGGAATCTGCAGGCCGAGGCTGATGAGACTGTCTTTCAGGTTCTCACTGCCCGAGCTATCCATGCGGTAGCGGTACTCGCCACGAAGCGCGACGTTTGAATCGAACAGGTCGAGCAGGAAGCCGGCACCGCCCGAGAACATACCACCGTCATTGGTCGGCGCTGAATCAGCCGGAGCCACCTCAATCCAGCCGATGCCGGCATGCAGGTACGGGCTGAATCGCTCGGCGCGACGGTAGACATGCTGAAAATCGATACCCAGGCCGGTGAGCTCCTGGTCACCACCCTTCGCATTTGCGAACGAGAAGACGCCCTCGACATTGAGCCTGTCATTGATGGCATAGCCGACGCTGATCTGGCCGCCGTTGACACCATCTTCAACATCACGATCCTCATCATCGTCCATGTAGGAACCCATAACGGAAAAATAGCCCTGTCCCGCTTCGGCGTCCGCGAACGCGCTCTGGCCCCCGGCAAGGGCGATAAATGTCACTGCGACCGCGCAGATGAAAGTCTTCATAGAATCAACTCCATTGGTTTTAGCCCAGAACGCTGTGGCGGACCGCAACGTTAAGAATTCCAGCAAATCTTAGCAAAACTTACGAGCACGAACGCGCCAAATACGTTGCCCCCGCACACCGCAGCCTCCTCCCGATATTGACCGGTACCCACCGGATCTGAGACCGCTCCGCCGCCTGTCTCAAATTGTAGCCAAAGCAGGAATCAGCGGTTGGCACGGATTCTATCACCTGCAAAGCCCAGATGCGCTACCTGACGGCAATTCGCCGCCCCCAACGGGGGGCTTGTGCGGCGGCCCGGGCGGCCGGCCGGCCGGAGCTCGACCCCCCGAATTCCGGCGGCTCGCGAATTTGACGATGAGATACGCAGCGAACAGTGATATAACGGCATCCATAATCAGAGAGGAGACCAACATGAGTGTTGCTAAAACATCCGAAATCACCGCCTCATCATCCAAGAGCTTCGAGGATGCGATCCGCAAGGGCATAAATAAAATGGGCGAGACGGTGAAGAATATCGAAGGCGCGTGGGTCAAGGAGCAGAAGGTTGTTGTCAAGGACGGCGAGGTTAACGCCTACCGCGTTACGATGAAGGTTACGTTCATCGTCAAGTAGAATTTGCGCTTGCTAAATATGCAATAAAGAACAATACGGAGGAAATTGTAATGCCTGGGAAATTTGAAGTTTATAAAGATAAAGCCGGTGAACACCGGTTTCGTTTGAAAGCCGCCAACGGCCAGAACATTCTGAGCAGTGAGGGCTACAGCTCGAAGGCCGGTTGCATGAACGGCGTAGAGTCCGTCAGGAAGAACTCGCAGTCCAAGGATCGCTTCGTCAAGAAGACGACGGCGACCGGCAAGTTTCGGTTCAACCTGACGTCGACCAATGGGCAGACGGTTGGTACCAGCCAGAGTTATGCGTCCGAATCCGGCTGCAACAATGGCATGAAGAGTGTTGCCAACTGCGCGCCGGGCGCGTCGACCGTTGATCAGACTGACGGGTAACACGCGCCAATCCTGATCAATAGCCGGCGGCGAGCTGCGTATCCCACGCTGCGCGCCGCCGGTTTTTTTTTGCGCGCCCGACCAGCGTCCGCTAGTCTGCACGGCTACTGATTGATACGCAGGCTAACGCGACATGTCAAAACGCAACTGGTCGATCGACTCGCTGGTACTCATTTTTTCTTTCATTGTTGTCGCGCAACTGCTCTCGTACGTCATTCCGCACGGCAGCTTCGATCGCCAGCCAATACCGGATGACCCGGGTCGCATGATCGTCGTCGCCGGCACGTACCAGGCGTTGGCCGGCGATGCATCAGTGACGTTACCGCCGTGGCATTTCCTGATGGCGATCACCGATGGTCTCGAGTCGGCCCAGGGCATCATCTTTCTGATTTTCCTGGTCGGGGGCGTCATCGCCGTGCTCCGCAGAACCGGCGCTATCGACGCGGCGCTGCACGGCGCGGTCGACCGTCTGGGCAAGTCCCCGTGGCTTCTGATCGGCGGCTGCCTGGTCCTGTTCAGCATCGGTTCGTTCACGATCGGTATGGGCGAGGAATACGTACCGCTGGTACCGATCATCGTCACGATGAGTCTCGCGATGCGCATGGACGCCATCGTCGCGATGGGCATGGTCTGGATTCCATACGGGATCGGCTGGGCTTGCGCCGGCATCAATCCGTTCGGCGTGTTGATCGCCCAGAATATCGCCAATGTTCCGCTGACGTCTGGCTGGAGCCTCCGACTGTTGATGATGTTCGTATTCCTGATCGTCGCGTTTCATCACATCTATCGGTACGCGATGCGCGTCCGGAAAGACCCGTCTACCAGCCTGGTGTCGCATGTCGACTACAGCGTCGGCTTCGAGGCGCCGGCGGATCTGAAAATGACGGGGCAGCGCATCCTGGTTCTGGTGATCTTTGTCCTCGGCATTGCCGGCTTCGTATATGGCGTGTCCGAGTTCCACTGGTACGTGCCGGAGCTGAACGCGATATTCCTCGGCATCGGCCTGCTCGCGGCGCTCGTTGCGAGACTGTCCGCCGGCGAGACGAGCCGCACTTTTATCGAGGGTGCCGCAGCGATGACTCCCGCCGCTTTACTCGTCGGGTTCGCGCGCACGATTGAAGTGGTCATGACCGACGGCCAGATCATCGACTCGGTCGTACACGGCATCGCCGGCGTTCTCCAGGGGCTGCCGGCGGAAGCCTCCGCGATCGGCATGCTACTGGTGCAGACGATCTGTAACTTCTTCATTCCGTCCGGCAGCGGCCAGGCTTTCGTGACGATGCCAATCATGTCGCCACTGGCAACGCTGACGGAAGTGCCGCAGCAGACCGCTGTGCTCGCCTACCAGTTTGGGGACGGCTTCACCAATATGATCGTGCCCACGAGCGCGCTTGTTATGGGCGCGCTGGCGCTCGGCAAGGTCCCGTACGCCGCCTGGTTCCGGTTTGTCGGTCCATTGCTATTGAAGATCTTTGCGCTCGCGGCCGTATTCCTGGTGCTGTCGATGCACGTCGGGTCCGCCTTCGGTTTTTAAATCAGGCGGCGTCACGTTGCTCGGTGAACAGTGCTTGACGGCCATTGGCCACGGCTTCGCGAACGTCGGCCACCGACTGCTCTTTGACGGGACCGTAACCCCGAATATCGAGGTAGTGCTCCAACAGTCGCGTTGCTGCTGCGACGTTACTAACACGCAGGGCCGCAATAACCTCGTCCACGGTGTCCTCGAACTCGGTGATCAGTTCGCGTTCCATCCGGCGCTCGGCGGTGCGCCCGAACAAATCGAATGGCGTGCCGCGCAGCCGACGCAGCGCCGCCAGGACGCGAAGCACCGGCAACATCCAGGTCCCGAACTCGCGCTTTCGCGGGCGCCCGCGAGCGTCAAATTCGCTATTCAGTATGGGTGGCGCAAAATGAAACCGCGGCTTGGCATCAGCGCCAAAGTCCTTCCTGAGCGTGTCGAGGAAGGGCTTTCTCGTGTGTAAGCGAGCCACTTCATACTCATCTTTGTAACTCAACAGTCTGAAGTAGCTCTTGGCGGCCGCGACGCTCAACGTATCGTTGTCCGCAACCTGAGCTTCAGCGGCTCGCACGCGCTGGACTAACGCTGTATACCGCGCCGCCAGCTTTTCATTCTGATATTCGACCAGGAATTGCTGGCGTCGCTCGACGATGTCATCCAGGGATTCGCTGTCGATTGCGTGCTCGCCGTCGATGAGGCGACTGATCGACGCCATGTCCACGGCGGCGATTCTACCCCAGGTGAACGCGCGCTGATTGGCTTCAACCTTGATGCCGTTCAGCTCGATGGCGCGCAGCATCGCTTGTAACGAGACGGGAACCAGGCCCTTCTGCCAGGCGCAGCCCAGTATCAGAACGTTGGCATAGATCGTATCGCCCATCAGCTCGTCTGCGAGCCGGTTTGCATCGATCGTGCTCAGATTGTCCTTGCCAATCGCAGCGCCGATAGCGGCTGTGCGGTCGTCGCGTCGCAGGCTCGCGTCACGATGGCGAATAAAATCACCGGTGAGCATCTCCGCCGTGTTTACGACGGCCCTGGTGTGATCGTGCTTGTAGGTCATCGAGGCTTTCGGCGAAGAGCTGACCACGATGTCGCAGCCGATCAGCGCATCGGCCTGAGCCGGTTCTATGCGTACCTGGTGGATATGCGCCGGCTCCGCCGCGATGCGCAGGTAGCTCAAGACCGGTCCGAATTTCTGCGCGAATCCCATGAAATCGAGCTCGGATGCACCCTTGCCCTCGAGATGCGCGGCCATCGTAATGAGTGCGCCGACGGTAATCACACCGGTGCCGCCGACGCCGGTGACCAGCAGGTCGAAACAGGCATCGATAGTCGGAATGTCGGGATCGGGAATTGCTTTCTGTAACGTTTCGAACGCGACCTGGTTATCGGGTCCGGGCGCCGTGCGTGCGACGTTTCCCTCGACCGTAACGAAGCTCGGGCAGAAACCATTCAAACAGGAATAATCCTTGTTGCAGCTGTTCTGGTCGATCTGGCGTTTACGGCCGAACGCGGTCTCTTTGGGCACGACCGACAGGCAGTTGGACTCTATCGAGCAGTCGCCGCAGCCTTCACAGACGAGTTCGTTGATGACCACGAATCTTTTCGGGTCTTCGAGTTTGCCGCGTTTGCGTCGCCGCCGCTTTTCCGTCGCACAGGCCTGCGAGTAAATCAGCACCGAAACACCGGCAATATCGCGCAGCTCACGCTGCACCGCGTCCATGTCGCGCCGATGCGATATCGTCGTCCCGGCGGGAAAGTCTTTGCTGTCGAACAACTCCGGCTGATCCGATACCAGTGCGATGCGCTCGACGCCCTCGGATCGCACCGACTGGGCAATTGCCTGCACCGAAATGGGCCCATCGACCGGTTGTCCGCCGGTCATCGCGACGGCGTCGTTATAAAGGATCTTGTAGGTAATATTGACGCCCGCGGCGACCGCCTGGCGAATGGCCAGCGAACCCGAGTGGTAAAAAGTGCCGTCGCCGAGGTTCTGGAAGACATGCTGTCCGCCGTTGAAACGAGATCGCGGGATCCAGTTGACGCCTTCGCCGCCCATCTGGATCAGGCCATCGGTGTCGCGATCCATCCAGCTCGCCATGAAATGGCAGCCGATGCCCGCGAGCGCGCGCGAGCCTTCCGGAACGAGAGTCGACGTGTTGTGCGGACAGCCCGAGCAAAAGTACGGCATGCGTCTTGCGCCGCCGACTTCGATGACGGGGCCGCCCTGATCCCGCAGTTTCGCCCCGCGCTCCGAAAAGCGGTGGCCACCGAAAACGCGGTCCAGGCGACTGGCGACGATCGGCGCGAGCTCAAGTGGCGAAAGCTCGCCAACCCATGGCACCAGTCGTGCGCCGTGCTCGTCGGCCTTGCCGACCATGCGTTCCGGTTTGCGGCCCGGGTAATCGTAAAAGTATTCCTTGAACTGACTTTCGATGATGCCGCGTTTTTCTTCGATGACCAGAACTTCGTGTTTGCGTTGCACGAAATCAAGCGCACCTTGCGGTTCGAGCGGCCATACCATGCCGACTTTGTAGACATCGACGCCAAGCCGCCGGGCCTCGCCAGCATCGATGCCGAGCAGTCGCAGCGCCTCCATCAGGTCGAGATGCGCCTTACCGGTCGTGACGATGCCGAAACGTGCGTCGGGTACATCGAAGATCTTGCGATCAATCGGGTTGCTGGCCGCGAAAGCAAGCGTCGCGGCTTTCTTTGCCTCCAGCCGTTCCTCGATCTGGGGTCCCGGAAAGTCCGGCCAGCGGTAGTGCAGCCCGTCGGGCGGCGGCGTGAAGTCCGCCGGCGTCTGGAATTGTGGATACGGTGGCAGTTCGATGGACAGCGCCGACTCGACGGTTTCCGTTATCGCTTTGAAGCCGACCCACATACCGGAAAATCGCGACAGCGCGATGCCGTAGAGCCCATACTCGAGATACTCGGCGACGCTCGCCGGATTCAGGTGCGGCATCATGAAGGTCAGGAACGCGACGTCCGACTGATGCGGCATCGACGACGAAATACAGCCATGGTCGTCACCGGCGATGACGAGCACGCCGCCGTTTGGCGAACTCCCGTAAGCGTTGCCGTGTTTCAGCGCGTCCCCGGCACGATCGACGCCCGGTCCTTTCCCGTACCAGATACCGAAGACGCCATCGACACTGCGGTCCGGGTCGGTCTCGACCTGCTGGGTTCCGAGGATGGCGGTGGCGGCGAGATCCTCGTTCACTGCCGGCAGGAACTCGATGTCATATTCCTCGAGCAAGCGCTTCGCGCGCCATAACTCCTGGTCTACCATGCCGAGCGGTGAGCCGCGGTAACCGCTGATGAAACCGGCTGTGTTGAGTTCGGCCGCTTTGTCGAGCGTACGCTGCATCAATGCGATCCTGACCAGCGCCTGGGTGCCGGTCAGCAACACGCGTCCGGATTCGCGGCGGTAGCGATCAGCCAGTTCGTAATTGTCCAACGGATAGTGTGGATTGCGTTCGGCGACTGGCGGCATGGTGACGTGTTTTGAACTTAGAGACCGTCAGTGTCGCAGATTGCGGGCGGGATGGGATGCCATTTATTCGGAAATATGGCTGTAAAACGAAAAAATATATCAATATTTGATAAAAAACGGCAAAATAATTTAGAATAATCCGAAAAGTAGAGCAGCCATGCTTCAGGCTAAAGATCGACAGATCCTCAGGGAGTTACAACGGGACAGTCGTCTGACGATGCAGGAACTGGCCTCGCGGGTCGGCATGTCGAGCTCCGCATGCTGGCGGCGCGTGAAAAGTCTCGAGGAGGCTGGCGTTATCGATCGCTACGCGGTCATCGTCAACGCGCGCAAAGCGGGCTTTGGTCTGTCGTTCGTCGCACACGTCTCGCTGGCTCGCCACGAACAAAAGCACGTCGAAAATTTCGTGCGCGAAGTTTCCCGACATCCCGAAATCCTCGAGTGCTTCGCGACCAGCGGCGAGGCCGATTTCTACCTGCGGGTGGTCGCCGCCG
>Ga0224508_10000420_pt1 | contig 41924 bp, 35 predicted proteins | sample SF_Jan12_sed_USG_4_FD_170157 | JGI IMG/M metagenome (GOLD analysis project Ga0224508, IMG submission 170157) | Sediment microbial communities from San Francisco Bay, California, United States - SF_Jan12_sed_USGS_21 | ecosystem: Environmental > Aquatic > Marine > Sediment | place: USA... | reverse complement strand
CACGTCATTGACGTCTGTAAATCAGTGGTACCCGAGTACAGTATTTTTGATCATTCGCGGGTCGCTTGCCATTGGGTGCAAGGTCAGCTCGCCGGCGCTGAAAAACGAAAGACCAACGAGACCCCAGCGTTATGAGCGAAAACTCCGTCCTCGTTCGAGCGCACAACATTTACAAGGAGTTTCCTGTTCACGCCGGATTGTTGGAGGAGCTGCATTTCGAAAATGGTCGGTTTGTGCGCAAGCGCGAGAGTGTGAAGGCGATCAATGGCGTGCAGCTTGAAGTGCGAAAGGGTGAGGCACTTTGTGTAGTTGGGGAAAGCGGCTGCGGAAAGTCTACCGTGGCCAGAGTCATTATGGGGCTTATTAAGCCGACAGTGGGCGAGGTCTACTACGACGGTGAGCGTATCGATAACCTGCATTCAACAAAACTTCTTCGCTTTCGTCGCAAGATGCAAATGATTTTCCAGAATCCTTATGCGTCATTGAATCCACGCATGACAGTTCAGGATACGCTTGAGGAGCCAATCCGATTCCATAATCCGGATAGTTCCACGGCCGAAGTACAAGAAAAGGTTAAGGTGGTGATGGACTCGGTGGGGGTCGACCCGATTTGGGGAGAGCGCTATCCGCACGAGTTCTCCGGCGGTCAGCGCCAGCGTATCAGCATAGCCCGTGCGCTGGCCGTAGATCCCGAGTTCATCGTGGCGGATGAGCCTATCTCAGCCCTCGATGTTTCTATTCAGGCACAAGTACTGAACCTGCTGAAAGACGCGCGGGACGAGCGCGCGTTGACCTATCTGTTCATTACGCATGACCTTGCAGTGGTCGAGCACTTCGGCACGAGGGTGGCGGTAATGTATTTGGGTACTTTATGTGAGGTCACCGAGACGCGAACATTGTTTTCGTCGCCGCGCCACCCCTATACACAGGCGCTTTTGAGTGCGATCCCCAGGCTTAACGAAGAAAGACCGCACTACATTAAACTAAAAGGCGAAGTGCCAACACCAATAAATCTACCATCGGGGTGCGTGTTTCACGGTCGTTGTATTCATGCCAACGGGCGATGTCAGCATGAGATGCCAAAACTACGCGAACTTGGAGACGGTACAGCAGTGGCCTGCCACGCAGTGGAGGAGGGTAGGCTGTGATCCTCCGTGCCGGCAAGTGATATCGTGGCCATATGAAGTTATTCACCAAACACGCGCTTCTGGCCCAGGGTTGGGCAAATGACGTACTGTTCGAAATCGATGAACACGGACAGATCACTAAGATCGATTGCGATGTTAAGCAACCCTCCGAGGCGGCACAAACATTGGCCGGTCCCACGTTGCCCGGTATGCCCAATCTTCACTCGCATGCATTTCAACGTGCCATGGCCGGCTTTGCTGAGCGTCACGCATCCCGGCAAGACAGTTTTTGGACTTGGCGCAAGCTTATGTATGGTCTCGCCGAGCGCATTACACCCACGCAAATCCAACATATCGCAAGTCAACTATATGTGGATATGCTCAAAGCAGGCTACACGGCGGTGGGTGAATTTCACTACCTGCACCATGCCCCCGGTGGCAAGTTCTACGAGAGTCCTACTGAATTGTCGGACCGAGTAATCGCGGCGGCCCAAACCGCCGGAATCGCCATCACCCACTTGCCAGTACTTTACGCCCATGGTGGATTCGGCGCACAAGCGCCGAACGCGGGTCAAAGGCGTTTTGTCAACGATATCGATCGATTCGCTGTTTTGTTGGAGGCGCTATATACGCGATATCGTGACTCGAAAGACATACGTATCGGCGTTGCCCCGCATTCACTGCGCGCGGTAACCCTTGGGCTTGTACAACAGGCCATCGCGATCGTCACCCAACTAGATACATCGGCACCAATCCATATTCATATCGCCGAACAAGGGAAAGAAGTCGAAGACTGTGTTGCATGGAGCAAGAAACGCCCGGTCGAATGGTTGTTCGACAATTTGCATGTGGATGAACGCTGGTGTTTAGTGCATGCAACTCACTTGGCCGATGATGAGGTGCAACAGTTGGCACAAAGCCAGGCGGTCGCGGGATTATGCCCGACCACCGAAGCCAACCTCGGAGATGGTTTCTTTGCGGCGGCTCGGTATTTTGAGCTGGGAGGAGGCTACGGTATAGGGTCTGACAGTCACGTTTGCCTTAGCCCCGGTGAGGAGCTTCGTATGCTCGAGTATGGTCAGCGACTTTTGTATGAACGACGCGCAATCCTGGCCGCCAACGAAACCAGTTCCGTTGGCGCCAGCCTGTATATAAACGCAGCAAAGGGGGGCGCTCGAGCGCTCGGCTGCAACAGCGGCCGTCTGGAGGTTGGCGCACGCGCGGATTTGGTAGTACTTGATCCAGAAGCGCCCATTTTGCTCGGTAAACAGGGTGACCTGCTTCTCGATGCCATGGTCTTTGCGAGTAGTGACAACCCTGTCAAAGACGTTATGGTTGGGGGCCAATGGCGTGTGGTTGATGGACATCACCAGCACGAGGCGGAAATACTTCGAAACTACGAGAGGACGCAGCACGAGCTATGGACCTAAGCGCTTGCTGGCCTCGTGGTCGCCATGACAGAATCGACCAAAAGCGTATTGAAGGCTTTGATCGCATAACGATACTTAATCCTCAAGATGGCGTGCGAAAGAGGTGAAGGGGGGACGGTTGTGGACAAGATATGGCTAAAGCAGTACCCAAAAGGTGTACCAGCTGAGGTTAATGTTGATCAGTTTGCCTCGCTTAGAGACATTCTTAAGAGAAGTTGCACCAAATATAGGGATCTTCCCGCGTTTACAAATATGGGGGTTACCCTCAGCTACCGGGATATAGATGCGCTTAGTCGGAATTTTGGGGCTTACCTTCAGAAGACCATAGGTTTAAGAAAAGGTGACCGCGTCGCAATTATGATGCCGAACCTACTGCAATACCCCATCGCCCTATTTGGCATTCTCCGTTCCGGGATGGTAGCTGTAAACGTCAATCCGCTTTACACGCCGCGGGAGTTGGAGCATCAACTCAACGATTCTGGCGCTAAGGCAATAGTAGTGCTGGAAAATTTTGCCCACACCCTCGAAAAAGTACTGAATAACACGCCGATCAAGACCGTTATTACTACTCAGATAGGCGAGTTATTCCCGTTTCCGAAGTCGCTAATAGTTAACTTTGTGGTCAAGCGCATCAAGAAGATGGTACCGGCGTGGAATATCCCGGGCACCACAAAATTCAAGGGCACGCTAACTAGCGGTAAGTCGCAACAATTGGATGAAGTAGAAATCAATCACAACGATGCCGCTTTTCTTCAGTATACGGGTGGCACCACTGGTGTTGCCAAGGGTGCGGAGCTTACCCACGGCAACATGGTAGCCAACGTGCAACAGGCGTCCGCTTGGTTAGCACCGATTTCGGAAGAGGGCACCGAAGTGGTTATTACTGCTTTGCCGCTCTATCACATCTTTTCCCTGACTGTAAATTGTCTAACCTTCATGAAGGTTGGCGGTCAGAATATATTAATAACGAATCCGCGAGATTTTGTCGGGTTTGTTAATGAGCTTAAGAAAGTTCGATTTAGCTGCTTCATTGGCGTTAATACGTTGTTTAATGCGCTACTTAACACGCCCGGCTTCAGCGAGTTAGATTTCAGTAGGCTCACACTGACCCTAGGGGGGGGTATGGCAGTACAGCGGGCAGTGGCGGAATCTTGGAAGGCCGTTACCGGTGTGCCAATCATTGAGGCGTATGGGTTGACTGAGACATCACCCGGTATCTGCGTTAATCCACTTACTATCACCGATTACACCGGATCTATCGGTGTACCTATATCGTCTACCGAAGTAAGTATTCAAGACGACGATGGAAACGAACTTGGTATCGGTGACGTGGGCGAGATCTGCGCCCGTGGCCCGCAAGTGATGCGAGGCTACTGGAATCGCCCCGAGGAGACGGCAAAGGTCCTATCCAAAGACGGTTGGTTTCGCACTGGTGATATAGGGCGCATGGATGAAAAGGGCTATGTTTACATCGAGGACCGGAAGAAGGATATGATCCTGGTATCTGGTTTTAATGTCTATCCGAATGAGATCGAAAGCGTGGTGGTCGAACATGACGGGATCCTAGAAGCTGCCGCGATCGGTATCCCCGATGCCCGCTCGGGGGAGGCAGTGAAGCTGTTTGTTGTGAAACGCGACCCCGAACTTACGGTGGAACGCGTGCTTGAGCACTGTCGAAACAATCTCACAGGTTATAAGGTGCCAAAGCGTGTTGAGTTTCGCGACGAGCTACCCAAGACCAATGTGGGCAAGATCCTGCGCCGCGCCTTGCGCGATACGGAGACCCCTTCGTAGATGGTTGAGCGGGCCAGTCTGTTAATACATCTCACAAAGACCACGTAGCACGAGATCGGTGAAGCTCACGAATCCGATCACCTTGCCGTTTTCCAGCACTGGCGCTCGGGATAGATCAAAACGCGTAAACAGACGTGCACAGTAGCGAATATCCATGTCCGGATTAACCGCGATAATCGGTTTTGCCATGATCTCGTAGACATTGACACGCTCCGGCGCGCGATCCTCGGCCAATACATGGCGGGCGACATCGGAAATAAGCAACAGACCGTGTTCATCTCCGCTGTGGCGTTTGTTGATGATCAGAGATTCGGCATCGTTCTGTTTCATGATACGTAGTGCCTCGTCGACCGTCGCCATACCGTCCACCGTGTAGAACTCAGACCTCATAACCGCGCGCACCCGGATGAGTTTTCTCTCACTCATAGCTCTTCCTCCACGGTATCGGCAAGTTGCTGGATTTGATGAGCGACGCCGATGGCATCGTCGACATCAATTTGAAAGGCAATGCCAGCGCCTGGATTGGCGTCAAAGCCGCCGGTAACGGCAATAGTCTCCAGTATTTTACGACTGAGATGCTCTTCCACCAGAAACATGAGGACATCGCGTTGACTCTCTAGTTCGAGGCCAAAGAATGTCGGGCTTCGCTCTAGACCCTCACCACGTGCTTGATTTATGACCGTGGCCCCAGTTGCGCCCGAATGTCGTGCGGCGTTCAAGACCGCATCGGTCTTGTCGTCTTCGACCAGGGCGATAATTAGCTTGAAATGCATAATTAAGTACTCCTCTATTCTAGCCGAATTACGTTTACCTATCCTTGTCCTTACGATCCTTTAGTGTTGTTGCCCGATGGGCTGATAGCCGGCGTACCTGCATGAACAGATCGTCGGCAGATCTCGCCGGCCTTGTTCGTCGCGCCCACCATTCGGCCAGTTGGGCGTAGCCGATGACCGCCATAATAGGGAACAGGCTGGCGAATGCGATCAAACCGAAGCCATCGATGATCACGCTACGGCCCGGTACCGTACCTGCCAACCCCAGGCCGAGGGCAGCTACCAGCGGCACGGTCACCAAGCCGGTGGTGACCCCGCCCGAATCATAGGCAAGGGCGATAATGAGACGCGGAGCGAAGAGCGTCTGTATGATCACCATGATGTAGCCGGCGATAATATAGTAGTGCAGCGGCGTGCCGGTGATGATGCGAAAACACCCCAACGCAATGCCAATCGCCACCCCAGTTGCCACCGCCATTCGCAGTCCGCGCATGCTGATGGCACCACCCGATACCTGATGCGCCTTCTTAGCCACCGCAATCAGTGCCGGTTCCGCGATGGTGGTGGAAAAGCCGATGGTAGCCGCGAATACATATACCCATTTGTACTGCCACCACTCTACATCCGCGACCACCGATCCGTAGACACCATAGATAAAGGCAGGATCGGTAAGTTGTTCGACCATGAGTCTGCCCAACGGAAACAAGGCGTGCTGCAGACCTAGCAGAAACAGCGTCATCCCCACTGTCACATAGAGGAAACCCCGAAGCACTCGCGCCAGATTGGGAATTCGTCGGCGCAGCACGAATACCTGAAAGCCAACGATAATGAGTGCGATGGGCAACACGTCGCGCAGGGTTCCCTGGATGGCAGCCACGAACTCGTGCAACCAGCCCATCAGATAATCATCCCGTAGGCCAAGACAAATATTATCGGTGTCAGCGAGGCAAGTGCGATGAGCCCAAAACCATCGATCATCGGATTGCGATTCCTGATACTGGAGGCTAGGCCTACACCGACTGCAGTCACTAGCGGCACGGTGACGGCGGATGTGGTCACCCCACCGGCGTCGTAAGCAATTCCGATTATTTCCTCTGGCGCAAATGCGGTCATAGTGACGACCCCGATATAGCCGGCGATAATCAGGTATTGAATCGACCAGCCACGAATAATCCGCAAGACGCCGACGATAATCGCGACGCCGACAGAAAGCCCCACCATAATGCGTAATCCAAGGGCGTAGGCCGCGCGCGCGGCGTCAGTATTCTCGATTATGCTAGCTTTGGCCACTACCAGCGCCGCCTCAGTCGCGACCGCGATTAATGAGGGTTCTGCTACCGTGGTACCAAAACCCAAGGCAAAGGCGAAGAATACTAGCCACCAGACGCTACCCTTACGCGCAAAATCATGCGCCAAGGACTCGCCGATGGGAAATAGGCCGAGATCGAGGCCGCGTAGAAACAGCGTTAATCCAAGCACGAGCAATAGCGCACCTGTAAGTACGCCGAGGAGATCCGGCAGTTGTTGTCGCAATACTATGAGTTGGAAAAAAGTGATGACGACGATGATTGGCGTCAAGTGGCGAACGCTCTCGAAAACGGGGGTTAACAAAGCAGCCATTTTTCTCATTGTTGCAAACTACGCTTGGCGAATGATTATTGCTCTTAGGCTCAGCGAAGAGTTTACCAAACTTGCAACCAAGCTAAAGAGGTTTTCAGGAGTCGGTCGCTAAGTCTTCGGACAGCAGCTTGCTTTACGGATATTGGAAATACTAGGATGAGCTACTCAACCAGTAGGACAAGGCATTTGTCACCACCCCAAGACGATTCAAGAGAACGGTCACCGCTACCGGAAATGGCCGATAAATTTCTAATTGACGGTCGGCTCGTCAAAACATCGACCCTAGTCGGTGGCCATATCCACGACACCTATGTAGCTAGCTATCTTGAGGACGGTCGAATCAACACATATGTGCACCAACGCATCAATCGTAATGTGTTTCAGGATCCGATTCGGCTTATGGATAACGTAAGCCGCGTAGTTGCCCATGTGCGCGCTAAACTCGAGCGATCGAATTGCGTAGATGGGAACCGGCGCGTGTTAACGTTGGTTCCGGACCGAGAAGGTAAGCCATACTATATCGATAAGGAGGGCGAGTATTGGCGTACCTACAGGTACATCGACAACGTGGTAACCCACGATGTTGTAACTCGGTCCTTGGCGCATGTAGCTGCGGCTGCCTTTGGAAACTTTGTAGGCCTATTGCAGGACCTTTCTGGTCCGCGGCTTCATGAAACGATTCTGAATTTCCACAATACGCCAAAACGCTACCAAAACCTTTGTCGTGCGATCGACAATGATCCACACAACCGGGCCGAAACTGCCCGTACTGAGATCGACTTTGCTGTGGCGCGCCAGGAAATGGCGTCCATTCTCACAAGTGCACAGGCGAGCGGCGAACTTCCGGAGCGAATAGTTCACAACGATACCAAAATCAATAATGTGCTCTTCGATATTAGAAGCGAAGAAGCGTTATGCGTGATCGATCTTGATACGGTGATGCCTGGGTTGACGGCATATGATTTTGCTGATCTTGTGCGGACCATGACCAGCCCCAGCCGTGAAGACGAGTGTGATCTTAACCAGGTCTATGTGGACTTGGCGATATTCGAAGCGGTCAGCGATGGTTACCTTGGATCCACGCGATCATTCTTAAGCGAGCAGGAACTGGCATTTCTGGTACCGGGCGCGATCGTCATAACCTATGAGACGGGGATTCGATTCTTAACTGATTACCTTCAAGGGGATGCCTACTTTAAGGTCAATCGGCCTACACATAATCTCGATCGCTGCCGCAATCAGTTTAAGCTGATTAGTAGCATGGAAGCGCAGCGAAATGCGATGGAAGCGATCGTCAAGCGTGCCATACGGCGTTTGCGTTGGCATCCTTGAGCTGTACGGCCGAGTTCAGTTACTTAAGGGAGCAAAACGAGACGGGGGTTGTGACAAATCACAACCCCCGTCGAGTATTTTCTTGGTGTTAGCCTATTTGCGAGGCATGGAATCGACCATAGTCACTTAGCTTTTGTTTTAGTGTGACTATGATTGCCGCCGTGCTATTACAGAACGAGCCAGAAAAATACACCGATCAATAGAAACAAAACGAAATACTTTCTTTTGTCTTTTTCTGCCTTTAACTTCATATCGGCCTCCGCGTCCAATTAGACTTGCCCACGCTGGGCGCTAACAATCCATAATCAAAGTGTAGACGGTGATCGCTGTATTGTATGGAGTCGCCTAGGCGTGGTGCGAATAAACTTCGTTTGTCCTGTGCACAGTCTACGTACAAACAATATCGGCCAGTATGGGACGAGTAGCAAAACCGTTTGTCCTCTAGCCGCTACCGTTTGTCGCTGAGCCGACCAGCCAATTAGAGTTGTTGACGAGGTTTTGCATAAAGCGCCTAATATATAAGGACTTATGGCACGGCCCCCATGTTACTCTTTGATAAACAAAGGGTTACCCAGTAGCGAAGCCCGTGGCAGAGGCCGCTTTCAGTCGTGAACGGCAGAGTGCGAACCATAACTCGCCTCCGCAACCTCGCATAGTTCCCTCACTTATCGAACTTATGTTTGCGCCATTGCGATTGGCAACGTTGTTATTAATTTACATTGGGTTCAGTTATTGATACGTACCTACGCCTGACATTCGCGGAGTTAGCAATCAAATAGCGGTTACGCCACGCCACCGGTGATTGCGAGGCGGTCCGTTGGCGTATCATCGTCATCATCGTTGACTGGAACCGTTGTATCGATTTGGCTCGCTTGTAGTGCTGGGTTCTTGATCTGCGCCAACATTTCTTGATTGATCTTCCGCTGGCGCTCCAAGTTTTGTTGTTTGCTTATTAGCTCATTAATGCGTCCGTTGATACTGTTTAGGCTCTTGTGGATCTTCTGCATGTTGCTGACTCGATGATCCATCATAACTTTGTGTTCGCGAATCTGGGCAAATACTGGCGCCATAATCGCTGTACTCCAGCCCGCCGCATCCTTGTTGGCGCCTTCGAAAAGCTGTCGTGCCCGGCTTACTAAGGTTATAAAGAACTTCTTGACCACGAAGTGTTGTTCAGTCATTACCATCGATGAACTATTGCGGAATACCTCAGCCTCTTTGTATAGGCGTTTGAGCTCGTTGTGATACGGTTGTAGTGCGAAACTGTCCAGTTTGATTTTTGCAAGGCCATGTTCTACCTGGAATCGGTCGTAGATTGCCTCGACCAAACCCTTTATGCGCTCAGTCTGCTTTGCCACTTTAGCCATGGTTCGCATAGCGCCCTCAAAGAAGGTCTTCATGCCACCTTTTAGGCCATGGGTGGTCCAGCTGCCTTTCATGTCTTTACGGGTTTTATCGATAAGCTTGTCAAAGGCTTCTATGCTGAGGTGATTTAGCAGCATTTTGATCTGTCCATCCAATACCTTGTGGGTATTTTCTAAACTTGCAATTCTTTTCTTGTAGGCCTCATGATCCTGGCGTTTTTTCTCCATCATCTCCTTCATGACAGTTTCGTTTTTCCCACTCATCCCCTTGAGTTCTTTGAGTTCAGCCTTGGTAGCGGCGAGCCGTGTTTCTACTATGGCCGCCGCCGTTTGCACAATGCTGCCGATTTCTTGTACGACCTTGTCGCGAATGAGGGCTTGTTTCGCAGGTACGATATCTTCCGTCAATTTGGCCTCAAGCAACGGCAATCCACTTCTTTCCACCAGCTCGGGTTGCCGTTTGATTTTTCCGACCAACCCTTTTTGAGCCGAGACCGGAAATACGTAATTTTTGGTGACCCCGAGAACGGCCGCTGTTTCCTGTCGTTGGCGCGATATGCTTGCATCGATAGCGCTCGCACCCCGGAGCTCGTCCCATAGGGTGTCGATCTTGTTGAGCACGATAAGCCGCCCTTCATTCTGGTTTCCCTTCGCCATGCACACGTGTTCTTGCCACACTTGTAGGTCAGATTTGGTCACGCCCGTGTCAGCCGCCAGTACAAATACCACTACATGAGCGTTTGGCAACATGCTCATGGTTAGCTCGGGTTCAGTGCCTAGGGAATTCAACCCAGGAGTATCAAGTATGACGAGACCCTGCTTAAGGAGGGGATGCGGGTAATTTATGACCGCGTGCCGCCACAGCGGGACATCGATGCCGCTTCCACTATCTGACAAGTTGGGATCATAGAGGCCGAGTTCTTGGGCCTCTGAAATGCTGACTGTCTTGGATTTTACAATTTCATGAAAAGCCTTAGCCATCTTCTTGGGGGAATCAAGCTCAAATGCAATATTTGTCCAGTATGTGCCGGATTGCTTGAATTCGGTTATGGTTTCTGAGCTTTTGCGCGTGTCTATTGGGAGAAGCTTGATGCACGGTGGGGTGTCCTCGTCAAAGCGCAGTTCGGTCGGGCACATGGTTGTGCGACCTGCCTCTGTTGGTAGTAAGCGCCGGCCGTGATCAGCGAAGAAAATGGCGTTGATCAATTCAGATTTGCCACGCGAGAATTCGCCCGCCATGGCGACAGTGAGCTTGTCGGTGGTCAGCGCTTCGACCAGCTCGTAGACGCGCAGGTCATCCGCACCGTCCGACAGACCTTCCTGCTCTATCCACGATTGGTAGGCTTGAATCTTGGCAACCAGTTGTTCGCGCCACTTCCGGTAGTGGCCAAGCTGCCTGCTTAGTGTTTGATTGCTTTCAACGGCCATTTCCCCGTTCTCACTTCTCCCGGTGGGCCAAGAGTCGGGAGACCATTGCATTTAATTCAAGTGACAGCCGGGGACCTAATCCGTGAACCGCAGGCTGTAGAACTAATATATAAGTTTAGACGCTCTAACCAACCGTCGCCGCGCGTCGGTTGGGCGGCTAACGCCTTATCCATACGTTTAGCCAGATACAAAAACCCTGCCAAGTCCTGTCGATCCGCACAGGTCACCGATTCTGGGGTCAGATTTGCCGGTTTTTCCCCAGAAAACGGCCTTTCTTGGGTCTAAGTTTGATAACCCGGGCGGCGCCCATCGGTGGCGGCGAGCGTGGCTAGTCGATATCAGCGTCACCGACGGGCGCCCAAAAAGGGCTGTTTTCGCCCGCCTAGCCGCCAGCCACGTGGGCAATCGGCTCGTCTGGCTGGTCGTTCGACGGCAGTGGTCTGTTGATCTTTGCAAGTACGTTGTCGGCCATCTGTTGCTGAATTTCCAGTTTGCTGTTGTTGGCCTCTAGAAACGCGATTCGTCCGTTCAGATCGTCCAGGCTTCTGTGAATCTTTTTTAGATTTTCGAAGCGCTGATCGACCATCAATTTGTGCTCGTTGATCTGAGCGAATACCGGGGCCATGATGGCTCTGCTCCACTGACCGGCTGCCCTGTTGCAGTCATTGAATAGTTGGCGTGCACGACTCACGAGCGCAATGAAGAATTTCTTGATGACGAAGTGCTGCTCGGTCATAACCATGATTGTGCTTTCGCGAAAGACTTCTGCCTCTTTGTGTAGGCGCTCGAGTTCATCTACGAACGGCTGCAACACGAAGCTCTCTTGTTTGATCTTGGTTAACCCATGCTCCACATGAAACTGTGTGTATATTGCCTCGACCTGTCCCTTTATCTTATCGGTTTGTTGGTAAACTTTATCCATCGTCTGGGTGGCGCCGTCAAAGAACGTCTTCATGCCCTCCTTCAATCCGTAAGTGGTCCAGCTACCCTTCATATCTCTACGTGTTTTCTTTATCAACTTGTCAAACGCAGACATGCTTAGAAAGGTGAGTAGCATTTTGACTTGCCTAGTCAGTGCTTTTCGCGTGGAGTCGACGTTTTTGAGCTCCTGGTCATAGATCTCCTGATCGCGTGCGACCTTCTTGACCATTTCTTGAATCACGTCTTTGTTTTTACCGCGCATGTTTCTGAGTTCGTGCAGTTCTTGTTTGGCGGCTACAAAGCGTGCATCGATCGTGGCCCTTGTAGTTTCGATGATGCCGCCGATTTCTTGTACGACTCTATCGCGCAGCAGTGCTTGCTTAGCTGGGATAATCTCCTCTGACAATTTGTGCTCCAGTATAGGCAGTCGACTTTTTCTTACGAGTGCCTCGTCATACATTATCTTGCCGATCAATCCCTGCTGCGCCGATACTGGTACAACCTGATCCTTGCTGACTTTCAACGTAGCCGCCGTCTCCTGTGTTTGTCGGGAGATGCTGGCAACGATCGCATCCTCATGTCTTAGCTCATCCGACAACGTATCGACCTTGTTTAGCACCACCATGCAGCCCTTGTTGCTTTCGACCCTGGCTACGCAGACATGCTCTTGCCAGACTTGTAGATCCGACTTCGTTACCCCGGTATCGGCTGCGAGCACGAACAAGATAACATGTGCGTTGGGCAACATGCTGATGGTTAGTTCGGGTTCGCTACCAAGGGAATTCAGACCCGGGGTGTCGATTACCACCAACCCTTGCTTTAGAAGTGGGTGTGGGTAATTGATGATGGCATGGCGCCACACAGGGACCCTTACCGTAGTGCCGGTTCCCGGTATCGCGGCACTATAAAGCCCGAGCTCTTGCGCTTCTGCCGGACTCACTTGTTTGGTGGCCACGATTTCGCTGAAGGCCTGCGTCATTTTTTTGGGATCGTCCAGTTCCAACGATACCGTTGCCCAGGAGGTCGGAGACCGTTTGTATTCAGCAATCGTTTCAGCCGTCTTACGGGTTTCGATTGGCAGCAGCTGTATGCTGGGAGGATGGTTTTCGTCGTACCGCAGCTCCGTCGGGCACATGGTCGTGCGCCCGGCTTCTGTGGGCAAAAGTCGCTGTTTGTAGTCGGCAAAAAAGATGGCGTTGATGAGCTCCGTTTTGCCGCGTGAGAACTCGCCCACCATGGCCACCTTTAGTTTGTCGGACTCGAGCGCCTTGAGAAGCTCGAAAATACGCAGATCGTCCTCGCCATCGATTAGCTCTTGGTCCTGTAGCCACGCATGGTAGTTGCCGATAATCACAACGAGGTCGTCGCGCCACTTTTTGTAGTCGCGGAAGCGCTTCTTAAGGGTGTCGTTGAGGCTAGTTTTTGGCACCATGGGTACCCTTACTTTCCTTTGTTACCGCTAACGCAATGTCCGCCGGCCAGCGCCAGGACTTTATCGACTAGGCGGCTCGGCCTGTTTCTAGGCCTTCTTGGACCACAGCTTTAGCCTTACAAAAGGCATGCCAGATCGATAGCCAATCCAGTGATCGGCCCCTCTGAATATAGTCGGTGGTGGTGGCGCTGTCGGCGCGACGCGCCGTTTTGTCGCCCAGGACGCGTGGCTAGCTACAGTGGTGTCTAGTCGAATATATTATTGTTTAAGCACACATTTCTGGTAGATATCCTTTAAGCGGGCCTGTGGATCATATTTCGCCTTGAGCCTGTCATAAACCGGTCGGTTGTAGGCCTGCCAAAACTCATCCTGCGTGAAGTAGGAGTCCGAATACAGTGACTTTATGCCGCCGAGTTCGATGATCTTGCGCTCAATCTGACGGTTGTAGTGGCCCTTGGGGAGCTTTTTTCGACCTTTCTTCACATCCCAAAACCCGAAATTCACATACACATGTTGAGGGTCCATAGGGTAGAGATCGAACTGCACCGAACGATCATACGTCTGTATTGGGCATATCCATATCGGGGTGATTCCAATCTCCTTATTGAAGAACTCCAAGAAGGTGGGTGCGTTTTCGATGGCGACGTCTATATCCTGGATTACCGACTCGCTGTGGATGCCCCTGAGCCGGTTAATACGATGCGCCAATTTCCACTTGCTGTTCCAGCGCATTATTTTGGTATACGTCAACGAGTTTAGTCGTGATTTCCCGACAAGTGCACGTACCAGTGTATGTTGCACCAGGAAGTTCTTGGAACACCAGAACCAATCCGTATCCCACCGCCACAGGTAGTCGAACACGGTGAGATAATCCGTTTCCCGTCGGCGTATGGACTGGTAGTAAATGTTCTCGTAGGTGTAATCACTGGTATAGGGCGCTTCGTCGACACATTTACCGATTGTCATATATATCTCGTCAGGGCCAAACACGGTGCCGTCCAGGAAGTCGATGTCCTGTGCACAGACGTCTTTCATGTCTCTAAAGTACGTGTCTGCGTCTGTATAGCGGACATGGGTAAGCTGCACAAAGTCTTTCACTGGTATGACTTTGAGCTTCAATTTCAGTGCATAGCCCAGCGTCCCGTACGAATTAGGAAACGCGAAGAACAAATCCTTATGCTCGTTAGTCGGACTGCAGACAATGACTCGGCCATCGGCAAGCAAGACTTCCATTTCGGTAATGGTTTCGTGCACGAGCCCGTACTTGAACGAAGACGACTCAATGCCGACTCCCGTCACGGCGCCGCCCAGGGTAATCGACTTAAGCTCAGGCACAACCGCCGGCATTACGGCATGGGGGAGGGTGGCATCAACGATATCCTGGTAGGTCGCCATACCCTCGATTTCTGCCCAACCTTCGTTTCCGTTTACGTTGAGGATTTGGTTAAAGCCGGAGACATCAAGCCTATGTTGGTTTGTTCGACTGCGATCCCGAAACAGGTTAGAGGTTGTCTTCTGTAACCCGACACCGTTGCCGTCATGGGATCGCAGTTGTTCGATCAGGCGTTGTTTCTTGTATTCGTAGTCGTTCGCCGACATTCTTCGGTCTCCGTCAATAGTTGCCCCATGGTTTTCGCCGGTTTTCGTCCACAGACCGTAAGTTGCCGCAGTGTCGGTTTGATGTAAAGGCGGGGAGCCGGGTGGCAGTAATCGCGCGTAGCAAGCATGCCTGGGGGGTTTGGTCGAGCGATCTAACGACTTAGGGGGGCTAACGGAGGTGATTTATACTGCTCGATTTGCTGCGTTTTTCGAGGGCCTCGACGTCCGACTCAGTCAAGGACAACGATGGCATGACGTCTTCTTTGGTCGGGAATCCAAATCCACAGCCGCAACGGTCGGCATCCATGGGCACCAATGCTGTGCAATTGGGGCATTCTTTCTCTGTACACCCTAGGCCGCTGTTCTGAGTCAAACCAGCTAGCCGGGCCTGGGCGTTGCTATGGAGTAATTCTTCGGGCACCGCATCCGTCTGGTCGGCGCCATTGCCGCTTTCGGTCGGCGTGGGTATGGCTGGGTTGGTTTCCGGTGTTTTCGTATTCAACGCTTGCAGCGCGGCCTCAAGATCGGCTTTTGCCGTGGCCGTCATGCTAGGTGATCGGACCGCTTCCTTAGCCGCCGGCACCGGTATGGTATTGCCGGCCGCTGGTGCGGTATCACTACCATTAGCCTTCTTGGGTTTGGGGGGCTGTGTTTTGGGGGGCTTTGTTTTAGCAACCGTCTTTGGCTGATCGGGTTTAGTATCGAGCGCCGCCCTGGTTGGCTTGCTGGGTGGAGGCACGCTCGTGTCATCGGTTTTGGCCACTGTCGTTACCTGAGGCGTCGCCGGGCGCTTCACTGGTGCCGTGGTCGCGGGCGCTGTCGGCGGGCGCGAAGTTGCTGCTGCCGCCGCCCTCGCAGAGTCCGGGTTGGGTTTTACCGCCCCCGCGCTTGTCTTGATCTTGCTAGCCGCGTTCGCTCTCATAGTTGTGGTGTTGCTGTCCCGCTTGTCTTGCACTTCCTTAAGGCGTTGCTCGAGCTGTTTGGCGCGTTGTGCCGCCGACATCTTGGCGCCATGAACATTTGTGGCCGCGGGTGTCGGTCTTGCGTGACTAGTGTTAGTAGCGGGCTTAGCCGGCGTTGCCACGGCCGGTTTTGCTGCCGCTGGCTGGGTGATCGCATCAGATTTCGCATCTGATTTAGCCCCCGGTATCAACCACGATTGCTTGGCTTTCACGGACGGTTTCGGCGCCGGTGTTTGCGTCGTCCCGCCGGGGGCCGTAGTTTGAACAGGTGCGGTAGCGGTAGGCGGTTTTGCTGCCGGTGGCGCAGATTCCGCATCGGCGGTTTGGGCAATGGCCGGCGCGGCCGCGGGTTCAACTGTCGCGGGTTTTCTTTCGGTGGTGCGTTCGATGACGCGGGTGGTCTGTATCTTGAGCTCTGCCTGGGCGTGCTCGGCCGCGGCCTTGGCCTGCTCGGCTGCTTTGATTTTGGCCTGGTCTGTGGGTTCGGCGGTCGCTGATTTGGTGGCGTAGGCGGCCGTGCCGCCCGCCTGCCGGGCGCGTGCGGCTAGGTACTCTTGATAGAGTTTTTCCTCTTCGAGCGCAAGTTCCTCCTCGGTTTGGGACTCGCCACCGTCATCCGCAGCGAACGCGAAGCCGCATTGGCAGCGTACGACGTAGGCAGCATTCGTCTCCGCGCATTGCGGACAGTCTTTGGTAAAAATACTCAAGGCGCTACTTCGCTCGGGGTTTAATTCAGATATACCGCTGGCCCCTGCAAAAAAGCAATTTACGTGCCAACGATCGGCGGCTGACGCGGACTGCCGGCGGCCCAGGGACCCCTATAAGGTATAGCCTATGCGGACGGTTCCGGTACTAATGAGCCGACGAACTGGCCGCAAAAGGGCAAGGGTCGCCGCCTGGGGTCGCGCTGGTTGGCGGCCGGCCGTGGGCGTGCCGACACCGACGGCGCTCAGTTGACCTTATGTAATGCGCGCTTATCCACCGCCAATGCAGCTTCGTGCAAGGCCTCGGAGAGAGTAGGATGGGCGTGGATGGTGCGCGCCAGGTCTTCGGCGCTGGCGCAGTACTCTATCGCCAGTACGGCCTCGGCGATGAGCTCGGACGCAAACGGGCCGATGATGTGGACACCGAGGACGCGATCGGTGGCTTCGTGGGCGACAATCTTGACCATGCCGACCGCTTCTTCCATGGCCCGAGCTCGGCCGTTGGCCGCAAATGGAAAAGCGCCCGCTTTATAGGGTTCCCCGGCCTCCTTGAGCGCCTGTTCCGTCTTGCCGACCCAGGCAATCTCGGGGGCTGTATAGATGACCCAAGGTACGGCCTCGTAGTTAACATGACCGGTGCCGCCGGCGATCACTTCGGCCACCGCCACGCCTTCTTCTGAACCCTTGTGGGCCAGCATCGGGCCACGCACGACATCTCCAATTGCGTAAACATCAGGCAGGTTGGTGCGGCACGCTTCATTTACGTTTATGAAACCGCGCTCGTCCAATAAAAGCCCTGATTCTGGGCTAAACAGGTTGCCAGTATTGGGCCGACGGCCCACCGCGACAATCAGGCGATCTACCTTAAGCTCTTGTTCACCGTTTTTTCCACGGTGCCGAATAGACACTCGCTTTTGTTTCACACTGGCGGATACGACACGCGTACCCAGTTGAATATCAAGCCCCTGACGCGTGAACTGTCGCATGGCTTCCTTGGCTATCTGTTGGTCGACCGCGGGCAGGAACGTATCTAACGCTTCCAGCAACACGACCTCCGACCCGAGTCGTCGCCACACGCTGCCGAGTTCCAAGCCGATTGTGCCGGCGCCGATTACCGCAAGCCGCTTTGGCACCTCGAGAAACTCCAATGCACCCGTAGAGTTAACAATACGGTCGCCATCGGTAGGCGCTTCACCTATGTCTATCGCATCTGAGCCACTGGCAATGATTATGCTCTGCCCTTCGATGGTCTCTTTGGGTTTGTTTGAGCCGGGATCAGAAATTTCCACGCGCTTGCCATCGAGCAGACGTCCATGACCATGTATTGCTGTGATCTTGTTTGCCTTGAACAAAGTGGCGATCCCGGAGGTAAGATCGTTCACAACGCGATCTTTGTGCGCGATCATGGTCGAAATGTCGATACTGACTTTGTCCGCTTGGATACCGTAGGCGCCAAATTGGTGTTGCAACCGGTAGTAGTTTTCCGATGCCTGCAGTAAGTCCTTTGAGGGGATACAGCCGACATTTAGGCAGGTGCCGCCGAGGGCTGGTTTGCCTTTCTTATTGACCCACTCGTCAACGCACGCGGTTCGCAACCCAAGTTGGGCGCAACGGATAGCGGCCACATATCCGGCCGGTCCTGCTCCGATTACAACGACATCATAGGACTTGGCCATACCCTCCCCCTGCTAGTGAAGGCCGACTAGCGTTTGTTTTTGGCGTTTGCTGCCTGCTTGTTACTTATACCGCTACTGGCGGCGTTACCGCGGTCCCTTATATGATTATCTCGCGGCGGTTCAGATCTCGAGCAATAACCGTGCGGGATCCTCCAACACATCTTTGATAGCGACTAAGAACTGTACTGCCTCGCGCCCGTCTATAATGCGGTGATCATAGGTCAGCGCCAGATACATCATGGGTCGAATGCGCACCTCGTTATCTTCGGCAACCGGACGTTGTTGTATCTTGTGCATCCCCAGGATGGCGCTTTGTGGCGGGTTCACTAATGGTGTGGACACGAGCGAACCAAAGATGCCACCGTTTGTAATGGTGAACGTACCGCCCATGAGTTCTTCCATGGTAAGGCTTCCGTCGCCCGCCCTTTTTCCGAAATCGGCAATGCGCGTCTCGATTTCGGCAAAGCTCAATTGGTCGGCGTCGCGTAACACCGGCACCACAAGCCCGCGTGCCCCGGCGACCGCAATGCCGATATCGTAGTTATCGTGATAGACGGTGTCTTTGCCGTCAACTGAGGCGTTGATTATCGAATACTGTTTTAGTGCTTGTGCACTAGCTTTGACAAAGAACGACATAAAGCCAAGCCTAGCGCCGTGTTCCTTCTCAAAGCGGTCTCGGTACTGTCGCCGCAGATCCATCACCGCCTGCATGTTCACTTCATTAAAGGTTGTTAACAGCGCCGCTTCATGTTGTGCGTGTAGCAAACGTTCCGCTATGGTCGCGCGCAGCCGGGTCATGGGAACGCGACGTTCCGAGCGCTCGCCGTCGGTGGCTCGGGATTTGGGTGTAGCGGCTGGTGCTGGTGACGGTGTTGGCGCCGGGGTGTCGACCCTTACTTTCGTCTCGGGCGGCTGATAGCCTTGTTCACGCACAAAGTTGAGTACATCTTCCTTGATGAGTCTCCCGCCTTTGCCGGTGGCCGGGATTTGCGCCGGATTCAAATCGTGCTCCACGAGCAAACGGCGCACGGCCGGGCTTAAGGGCGCGTCGTTGTCAATCGTTTCGGGCCTTGCTTCGTCGGCCGGCCGTTCCTTGGGTGCTGTAGTCGAACTTTGTTGGGTTGCCGATGTACCGGCGGCCTCAGTTTCGATAATCGCAATCGGCTCGTCGCTACCGACTGCTTCGCCATCGCGTTTTAGCACTTCTTGCAGCACACCATCTCGGGGAGCCGGCACTTCCAAGACGACTTTTTCGGTCTCGATATCGACGAGGTTCTCGTCGCGGGCAACGCTTTCGCCTGCCTGTTTGTGCCAACTCAGGAGCGTTGCTTCGGCCACCGATTCTGGAAGCGTGGGAGATTTTACTTCAACACGCATTGTTTTGTTCTTCAGTATTTGTGATTGTTGAGATCGGTTACTTGGTTTGACGTTTGCGTCTCACGGCGATGGTTAGAGCGTCATCCACCAATGCTTTCTGTTGCTCAAGGTGTAAGCTGAACTGGCCGACGGCAGGAGAAGCGGAGGCAGCACGCCCCGCGTAACCGAGAGTTTGATTCGGCAGCATGCAAGCGCGTAGGTGATGTTGGATTTGGTACCATGCCCCCTGGTTTTGCGGTTCCTCCTGACACCAAACAATGCTCTTTGCGTGTCGATATCGTTTAAGTTCACCCGCAAGCTGCTCGCGGGGAAATGGATGCAGTTGCTCGATGCGAACAATGGCAATCTTGTCGAGTTTGCGAGACCGGCGTTCCTCGAGCAAGTCATAGTAAACCTTGCCGCTACAAAGGATAATACGTTCAACTGATTTGGCGGTTAGTGTATCGATTTCAGGGATCACCGTCTGGAAACCGCCACTGGATAAGCTATCAAGCGCCGACGTCGACAGCTTGTGTCGCAGCAGACTCTTGGGTGTCATGACAATCAGCGGGCGACGGAACGGTCGCAAGCATTGTCTTCGCAGCATATGAAACATTTGTGCGGGTGTTGTTGGTACGCACACTTGAATATTATGGTCGGCGCATAATTGCATAAAGCGTTCAAGACGAGCGGATGAGTGTTCCGGTCCTTGCCCTTCGAAGCCGTGCGGTAGAAACATCGTCAGGCCGCATTGGCGTCCCCATTTGGTGCCACCGCTGCTGATGAATTGGTCAATAACAACTTGAGCACCGTTTACAAAATCCCCAAATTGTGCCTCCCATATGACGAGTGCATTTGGCTGCGCCGTGCTAAAGCCATACTCAAACGCCAACACCGCTTCCTCAGAGAGCAGCGAGTCAATCACTCGAAAATGAGGTGGACCCTTTACGACATGTTGTAGGGGTACATAGGTCTCCCCATCTTTCTGATTGTGAAGTACCGCATGCCGATGGAAGAATGTCCCTCGTCCCGAATCCTGACCGGTTAGCCTGACCGAGTATCCATCCCGCAAGAGCGCGCCGTAGGCCATGGTTTCGGCAAACCCCCAATCGATAGGATGGCCACCCGCGGCCATCTTACGTCGATCTTGGAGGATTCTATTTACGCGCGGATGTAGCTCAAATCCCTTGGGGTCTTGATTTATCTGTTCAGAGATCTCTTGTAACGTCTCCGGGGGTACTGCGGTATCGGCAGGATGGGTCCAGGCCACGTTCTTGTAAGGCGTCCAGTCGACCACGTACTGGCTACTAGCGTCAGAGAGGATCCGATGGGCGACCACCTCTCCGTCGTCAAGCGCATCCCGATAATTGTTGACAAGCTCTTCGGCTTGTTCCTTGGTGATCACGTTTTCTTCGATAAGCCGGTCGGCATAGCGTTTACGTGTGGTTGGATGTGCCTTGATCTTCTGGTACATCATCGGTTGCGTTACCGCCGGCTCATCGGCTTCATTGTGTCCGTGGCGTCGGTAGCATATTAGGTCCACCACCACGTCCTTATGGAATTCCATCCGGAAGTCCAATGCTAGTTTCGTAATGAGTACGACTGCCTCCGGGTCATCACCGTTGACGTGAAAAATCGGCGCCTGCACCATCTTCGCGACTTCAGTGCAGTAAAACGTTGAACGCGAATCAAGTGGGTTGCTGGTAGTGAAGCCAATCTGGTTGTTGACAACAATATGAACAGTACCGCCGGTCGCGAAACCACGGGCCTGTGACATATTAAAGGTCTCCATTACCACGCCTTGCCCAGCGAAAGCTGCATCCCCGTGTACGAGTATGGGTAGCACTTGGTCTCCAGAACGGTCGCCGCGGCGTTCCTGGCGCGCTCTTACCGACCCCTCAACCATGGGATCAACGATCTCCAAATGTGACGGATTGAAGGCCAGCGCCAGATGAACTGGTCCACCCGGCGTGCCGATGTCGGACGAAAAGCCCTGGTGGTACTTAACGTCACCTGAGCCGGTGGTATCGTCGGGGTCGACTTTGCCTTCGAACTCTAGAAACAATTCCGCGGGCGATTTTCCCAGAATGTTGACCAGCACGTTAAGGCGTCCACGGTGGGCCATACCTAACACGACCTCTCCAATCTTGTGGGTGCCGGCCCGTTGGATCAATGCATCTAATAAGGGGATGAGGCTCTCGGCCCCTTCGAGTGAGAATCGTTTCTGCCCGACGTATTTGGTGTGCAGATATCTTTCCAGACCCTCCGCCGCGGTCACCCACTGCAGGATCTGCCGGCGCTCTTCGGGTGTAGACTGTGGCTTGCCCAGCTGTCGCTCAAGGCGTTCTTGAATCCACTTTTTCTGCGTGGTGCCTGTGATGTGCATGTACTCGCTGCCAATGGACCCACAATAGATCTGTCGAGCGAGCTCGATGATTTTTCTCAACGGCAGCTGGCCGGTGGTCGCTAGCGCACGTGAGCCGGCCTTTTGACCGCGAAGTCCCAACTCTAGCGCCCCGGTATGGAAGACGGTGTCCATGTCTGCTTCGCTGAGGTTGTGAAACGCGGGGTCGAGGTCCGGTACCGGTGGGCGCGGACGCACTCTCAGTGGGTCCACATCGGCCTGCTGGTGGCCACGAGCTCGATAAACTGTGATGAGCCGCAGTGCTGCCGTCTGTTTAAGCGCATCAACGCCGGGGGAAGGCGCGGTAGTCTTCGGGGCCGCCGCCGGTGCTGTCGTTGTGCGCATTGCTGCTGTCGCCGCCTCGCGCACATCTGGGATACCGTCTTGAATAGCGGTGAAATAGTCCCGCCACGCCTGGCTAACCGCGTTTGGATCCTTCAGGTAGCGAGCGTAGAGGTCTTCGATGTAGTAAGCGTTCTCACTAAACAGATACGAGGGGTCCTCTGATTCCTGTGAGAACGAAAACGGCACTCCGATCATGCTATTAGGCTACGCGCTTTGATAAGCGCTTGCAACATTCGCAGGCGTTGAAGTGTTTGAATTGAATAAGGCTTTTGGCGACTTGTGTTTGGTATCTATGTCGACTGTCGCGCTGGCTGTGTTGCCGGTGATAATGATGCGCTTGCCCACTTTAGTTTAGACCGTGCCTTCGACGCAGCGCAGGCGCTGGTCGGCTTGATTGCTGTATGGTGATCTTAAAGTTTCGTCTGGTTACACTTACGGATGCCACGACCGGCTCGAGCTCATGTAACTATCGGTCGGACGTGCGGACGAAAAGTTGGAATCCGTGACCACCGATCATACGCCCGGCCTGCATCAGCGGGATGACTATCGGCAGCCCCTGGTCAACCGTACGATGCTTGAGTTCAATAATCCGCAGTGCCGTGCTGGCGGCATGAGCGGGCGTGACCGATAACGCAACCTGTAAAATCCACGCGCAATGCGGCAGATTCGACGTTCCGTCAACGGTCGAGGTCAAACCGCCGGACACCTACCAAGTGGCGCTGCCAATAGCGACTAGTCAGGCTGACGACGTGCACGGTCTTGCCTGTCGACGGTGCATGGACGAATCGATTACCGCCAATGTAGAGGCCGACGTGGGACGAGCGTTTGCCACTTTGGTTAAAAAACAATAGATCGCCTATCTGTATATCTTTACGTGCAACCGGTCGCGAATACTTACGTTGCTGACTGGTAGTGCGAGGGACGGTAACCCCGGCCCGTGCGTAGCTGTAGTGAATGAGACCGCTACAGTCGAATCCGCGTGGCGTATTGCCGCCATAACGATACGGCATACCAACCATCTGTAGGGCATATTTGGTAGCGATTGAAGTGACCTTGGCTGGTGGTTGGGCGGTTTGTGTAGGTTGGTTCGAGCAGCCAGTTGTCAATGTCCACGCTGAGAGCAGGCAAAACGTTAATGTCAGGTTTCTGCCAGTCACATCAATATGCCCTTAAAGCCCAAGGGTATGTACGCCGGGCATACTCTGACTGCGTTCCCACATGCGCTCATACCGAATCGCGAACTGCCGTGTCTCGCTACGATCGTCAGTACTAGCACGGAACCCTGGTCGGTCGAGGTGTGGTTGATGAAGATATCCACAATCATCCACGATCACAAACTGTTCCTGAAGACCGCTGTTGTTCTCGTCTACTTGGTGCATTTTGATGAAATCGCTAAATCGGCGGCACAATCCAACAACCCGTGCATTTTGGTGAAACGACAGATCAGCGTCCTCAACAAGGAAGCGTACGAGGTTACCGCGATGGGAAGTGGTGAAACTTGCGAGCACGCTGATGACCGGAGATGTGTTGAAGAGATCACCTTCGAGGGTTGGTGCGAATACTGAGATCTTGCGTCGTGCTTGTTGCAGGAGCGTTACCAGGAAGTCTCGCACCTCATCCCGACTGTTTAGTTGTCCAACCGTCGTTAGCTGACGGTTATCTTCGCTAGCGCCCATGCGCATCTCCGTAGTTTGAAATCTATGAGCTCAAGCATTGCGTATGTATACTTATCTGTACCAATTAAGTATAGCTAAGGCTTGCCTCAATATGGAGACCAGGGAGATGAAGGTGCACATCCAATTGAACCTATTGATCGTAGCAGCGCTATATCTGCTATGGGGGCTGTTGTTGTTTGTGGGCCAACAGCAAGCCCACCCGTTACTGAGCAATGGCCCATACGATGCAATGACCAGCTCGATGTTCGCTGCTTCGCTATTTGCGTTCGTAGTGCTGTTTGTCATAGCGCTTTTGAACCCCATGAAGGAGCTTGTCTATGCGTCAGTTGCGGCGCTTGCATTTCTAGCACTGGCGTCGCTATATCAATTGTTTCTTAGTGGTGGTATGCCGCAGAATCCCACGACATTTTTTGGCATGCTTATCAGCGCTACGGTAGCGGCCATCCTGTTCTTTTCGATGACGCAAACACCGAAGGCGCCCGAGACCGGACCCCAAGTGGCGGCCGATCGAGGCCGACGAACCGCGCGCAAGACCCGTTCTGCCAAGCCGACACGACGGACCGCGGCGAGCAAGCGTCGGGTAACCAAGAGTCCTACGAAGGCACGAACGAGAAAGAAGAAAACCAGTGTCGCGCGGCGCAAACGGGGGTAGATTGGCCACCAATAGTTGGTGCCCGCTCGCAGGTGTTCTTGTCTACTTATCCTTTGAATTGACGGATGTCGCCAGCCAAAGAAGCGGCATGGCCGATATAGCTGTCTGGGCGCAATGCCAGTAGCGCCGCTTTGGCATCGTCTGGAATGTCCAATGATTCGATAAAGCGGTGCAGAGATTCCCGATTGATCCCGGATTTTCCACGAGCATAGCGCTTGAGTTTTTCATAGGGCTGCTCGACCCCGTGGCGTCGCAACACGGTTTGGACCGCTTCCGTTAAGACTTCCCAGCTCTCCGCTAGATCCTGATTGAGGCGATCTGGATTTGCTTCGACCTTAGCCAATCCGGCCAGGCAAGATTCATACGCTGTGAATGCGTACCCCAGCGCCGTACCTATATTGCGCAGCACAGTGGAATCGGTTAAGTCGCGCTGCCAGCGGCTGATAGGAAGTTTGTCCACCAGATGCCTAAGCAAGGCATTGGCTAGACCAAGGTTGCCCTCGGAATTTTCGAAATCGATCGGATTGACTTTATGGGGCATGGTCGATGATCCAACCTCACCCGTGACCACTCTTTGTTTGAAATAACCAAGCGATATGTAGCCCCAGATATCGCGGTTGAGATCTATCAGTACGGTATTGAAGCGCGCAATGGCGTCAAACAACTCGGCCATGTAGTCGTGCGGCTCGATCTGAGTCGTATATGGGTTCCACGAAAGGCCGAGCCGTTCTACGAAATTTTTTGTTGCCGTTGACCAATCGATCTCCGGGTAGGCGGCAACATGAGCGTTATAGTTGCCGACGGCACCATTGAATTTGCCCATAATCTCCACGCGCGCGACCTGCTCATACTGCCGTTTTAGTCTGAAGGCAGCAGTCGCCATTTCCTTTCCAAGGGTCGTCGGTGAAGCCGGTTGCCCATGGGTGCGGGCGAGCATGGGTTGATCGGCATAGCGTTCGGCAAGGTCCTCGATAGAGGAGATGAGTTGACGCATCCGTGGCAACAAGATTTGGCCACGTCCCGCTTGCAACATCAGGCCATAAGCGACGTTGTTAATATCCTCCGAGGTACAGGCAAAGTGGATGAACTCTTTGACGGCGCCGAGTTCCGGGTTGTCTTGGATTTTTTCCTTTAGGAAATACTCGACCGCTTTCACGTCATGTTTGATTTCATTCTCGATCTCCTTCACCCGAAGCGCATCTTCTTCCGACATCTCTGTCAACAGTGTGTCCAATTGGGCAAGCGCTGCTGACGAGAATGTAGCAACCTCTGATATTTGTGAATGTTGCGAAAGCCATTTAAGCCATTCGACCTCGACCCTAACGCGATATCGAATCAAACCAAACTCGCTGAACACGGTGCGCAATGAATCGACCTTTTTGTGGTAGCGCCCATCTAGGGGCGACAACGCGGTTAGCGCAAATCGCGCGTCGGCGTTGTTACTCCCTGGTTGCTGGTCAATATAGGCACGCAGTTTCTCGACCTTGCTTGCGCCGGGATCATTAATTTGCCCGGCTACAAGTTTCCGCAGCCATTCGAGGCCAAGCCCCGCCTCCCGCGCGATGCGCGGTAAATGGCCTTTTTGGGCCTCAAGGAATGTGATGATTTGATTGACAGAGGGCGTGGTCACGGGTGTATTCTAGTAAAATATTACCCGATTGTGTAGCTTTAGTTGCATGTCCCTGACTTACAGTGGCGAGAGCTATCCAGATCTTGCCCGATAGCCATCACTGGGCGTGCGCTGCCTGTAGCCGATGATCGTGCTTGCGTATGGCGGCAATGACACCACCGCCGAGACATATCTCGTTGTCGTAAAAGACCACGGATTGGCCCGGTGTGATTGCTCGTTGCGGCTCGGCAAAGCGAACAGTGATCGAATCGTCGTCGAGCTTTTCGATTACACACATTTGCTCAGCTTGTCGATAACGGATCTTGGCGTGACATCGTAACGGTAACTCAGGCCTATGGCCGGAGATCCAATTGACGTCGGATGCCTGTAGGCAGGTATCGAATAGCGCTGGGTGATCATGGCCTTGGACGACATAGAGTATGTTTCGTGCGAGATCCTTTTGTACCACGTACCAGGGTTCACCCGGCCCGCCGATCGAGAGGCCATGGCGTTGGCCAATGGTGTAATACATCAGGCCATCATGTTGCCCCCTGGATTCTCCACCGAGGGTTCGGATATCACCAGGGCGAGGTGGGAGATAGTGGCCAAGGAAGGCCTTGAACGGCCGTTCGCCGATGAAGCAGATACCGGTGCTGTCCTTTCGGTCGTAGTTCGTCAGTCCAGTTTTCTGCGCCAACGCACGCACCCTTGGCTTGGTCATTTCACCCAGCGGAAACACGCTCTTGGCGAGCGCTCCCTGACCCAAGCTATACAAAAAGTAACTTTGGTCCTTGTGTTTGTCCTGACCTTTCAGTAGCTGGTAGTGGCCATCTGTATGTGAGACTCGGGCATAGTGGCCCGTGGCGATGCAGTCAGCCCCGAGCGTTAGCGCGTGTTCCAGAAACGCCTTGAATTTGATCTCACGGTTACAGAGTACGTCTGGGTTAGGCGTGCGGCCGGCGGCGCTATCGGACAAGAAGCGCGTAAATACCTGATCCCAGTACTCAGTAGCGAAATTAACCGTCTTTAAGGGGAGGTCTAGTTGCTCGCAGACGGTTCGGGCGATGGCGTGATCTTCGGCCGCGGCGCAATAATCCAGACCATCGTCCTCTTCCCAGTTTTTCATGAACAGTCCAGTGACTTGGTGGCCCTGCTCTCGCAAGAGCCAAGCTGCCACGGCTGAGTCTACCCCACCGGAAAGGCCGACTACGATATGTCTACGGTCGGTATTAATGGGTAATCCCCTGATAATTTGCAGGCGGCGCCGGGCCAAGGTTGCATGAAGAAAAAACCCGGCGGCGCCGGGTTTTTAAGAAACGAACTGATCGGCGTTGGTCTATTCGATGACCGTCCGAATTTTCGAGGCTTGTGGGCCCTTGGGGCCATCCTGTACCTCGTACTCTACCTGCTGCCCTTGTTTGAGCGACTTATAACCCTCCATCTGAATGGCAGAGAAATGTGCGAAAACTTCCGAGCCGCCATCGCTGGGTATAATAAACCCATACCCTTTGCTGGCGTTAAACCATTTTACGGTTCCTGTTGCCATACCCATGATCCCCCTAGTACTGCAGCGCGGAACATTCTAGGCCCTCGCGCGTTATAACGATTACGTAAAAGCCCGCGTCGTAATGCCGTAAGGTGCCAAAATCCAACGATCGCGGAACACTCATCATCCTTCTTTTTTTCGCTGCAAGTCAAGTAATACGGCTAATCGGCGGTATCCGGGGGCATTCTTTTGCGGCAGGGGGCCGGGTGGATAGGTCAAAATTCATGCCATAAAATCGGGGTTGAAATTTTGGCCATGGACCGCAAAATGAGTGCCTCGAAAGGTAAGCGAAATCGACTATTGTTACGGCTATGAGCGTGAAATACCCTGAGTCCAGCGACGGGCTCGTGGTCCGGGAAGCTAAACCAAAGTTAAAAAAGCCGGACCTGTATAAAGTTATCCTGCTCAATGACGACTATACTCCGATGGAGTTCGTCGTCATCATACTGGAGAAGTTTTTCCGCAAGGACCGCGTAGAAGCGACGCGAATTATGTTACACGTGCACCACAAGGGGGTGGGGATATGCGGCGTGTACACCCGTGATATCGCAGAAACGAAGGTGAAACAGGTGATGGAATGCGCGCGTGACAACAAGCATCCATTACAGTGCACAATGGAGCCTGATTGAGGTTAGAGTAGTTTTAGTCCGCGGAGGTTTTCGATGTTATCGCCGGAGCTAGAGGTCTCGCTGAATACCGCCTTCCAAAGCGCGCGCGAGAAACGGCACGAATACATTACGGTAGAGCACTTGCTCACTGCGTTGTTGGATAACCCAACTGCGGCGCGGGTGCTGCGTGCTTGTGGTGGTGATGTCGATGAACTACGTCGTAACCTCAATGAATTTCTTGAAGAGAATGTGCCGACGCTGCCGCCCGGTAGCGAGATAGATACGCACCCAACTTTGGGGTTTCAACGAGTGATTCAGCGCGCAGTGTTGCACGTGCAGGGCGCCGGTAGGAAAGAAGTAACCGGCGCCAACGTACTCGTCGCGATCTTGGCGGAAAAGGAGTCACACGCAGTATATTTTCTTTATAAACAAAACATCACACGTTTCGATGTCGTGAACTACATCTCTCACGGCATCTCCAAGGTGCCGCAGGAGGGTCAGAACGAACTGCCCTCGAGTGAAGAGCCTGATGACGGGACACCGGCTCCTGAACGCAGCCCGCTCGATGTATTCGCAGTGAACCTCAATGAACAGGCACAGCAGGGCAAGATCGATCCTTTGATTGGCCGCGACGGAGAAGTAGAGCGCACGATTCAGGTTTTATGTCGACGGCGAAAGAACAACCCCTTATACGTAGGTGAGGCGGGTGTCGGTAAGACCGCCATTGCCGAAGGCTTGGCCAAGAAGATAGTCGAAACTGAAGTGCCTGAAGTTCTCGCGAGCAGCACGATTTTCGCGCTCGACATGGGTGCGCTTCTAGCCGGTACTAAGTATCGCGGTGATTTCGAGAAACGCTTGAAGGCGGTTCTGCAGCAGTTGAAGAAGCAACAGGACGCAATCCTCTTTATCGACGAGATCCACACCGTCATTGGGGCTGGTGCAGCCTCCGGCGGTGCCATGGATGCATCCAATCTTCTCAAGCCAGTGCTGCAGTCGGGCGATCTCAAGTGCATCGGTTCGACCACCTATCAGGAATATCGCAACATCTTCGAGAAGGATCGTGCATTGTCTCGCCGTTTCCAGAAGATCGATGTAACTGAACCATCGATGGATGATGCAGTGCAGATCCTGCGCGGCCTAAAGAGCCGATACGAAGATCACCACCAGGTCAAATATACCAATCAGTCGCTACGTAGCGCGGTTGAGTTGTCGCACCGCTACATCAACGACCGTCATCTGCCAGACAAGGCGATAGATGTGATCGACGAGGCCGGTGCCAGCTTGCATTTGTTGCCGCCAAAGAAGCGCAAGAAGACCATCGGTGTTCACGATATCGAAACCATTGTAGCCAAGATGGCGCGGATTCCGCCGAAGAGCGTTTCCCGCACCGATCGGGATGCGCTGCGTACGCTCGAGCGTGATCTGAAAATGGTCGTGTTCGGCCAGGACGAAGCTATCGAGGTACTTGCGACCTCGATCAAGCTCGCGCGATCAGGTCTAGCCCACCCTGAGAAACCAGTTGGTTGTTATTTGTTCTCGGGACCGACCGGTGTCGGCAAGACGGAAGTGACTCGACAACTCGCGGCAGTCATGGGCGTCGAGTTGATCCGCTTCGACATGTCTGAATACATGGAGCGGCATACCGTTTCACGCCTGATTGGCGCACCGCCGGGTTATGTGGGTTTTGATCAAGGGGGTCTACTGACTGATGCTGTCAATAAGCATCCTCATGCTGTCTTGCTGCTAGATGAAATAGAAAAGGCACACCCCGATGTGTTCAATTTGTTGCTACAGGTGATGGATCACGGAACGCTCACGGACAATAACGGGAGAAAGTCTGATTTTCGCAATGTAAGCTTGGTGATGACGACCAATGCCGGCGCGGACAAGCTTGGACGTGCAAGCATGGGCTTTACCCACCAGGATCACAGCGGTGATGAACTGCAAGACATCAAGCGCATGTTCAATCCAGAATTTCGTAATCGACTCGATGCCATCATTCAATTCAAAGCCTTGGATGACGATACAATCGGTCACGTCGTCGATAAGTTCATCCTCGAGCTGGAAGCACAACTAGCGGATAAGAATGTAACTATCGAGTTAGACAGCGCCGCCCGTAAGTGGCTAGCCAAACACGGGCATGACCCGGCTATGGGTGCCCGCCCGATGGCGCGACTGATACAGGAAAAAGTGAAAAAACCACTCGCCGATGAGTTACTTTTTGGCAAGCTTGCCCATGGTGGGCAGGTAAAGGTTTCGGCCAAGAAGGGCGAACTGACCTTCAAGATTTCGGCGCCTGAATAGATCTCCTATTCACACTTCGGCGCCTACCCGGTTTACCTAGCGGGCACGATAGACGATTCGACCTTTGCTGAGATCATACGGTGTTAGTTGCACCGTAACCCGATCACCGGTGAGGATGCGAATATAGTGTTTACGCATCTTTCCTGAAATGTGCGCGGTCACCACGTGATCGTTGTCCAGCTTTACCCGGAACAAAGTATTGGGAAGGGTCTCTATAATCGTACCCTCCATTTCGATGTGTTCTTCTTTCGCCACTAAATGCCTCGAACTACGCTCTTTAAACCTTGTATACAAATTTGGCGGCGTATGATGCCGCATACGCCGCGGTTCGTAAAGTCATAGAACAAGACCGCCGACGATGCACGAGGTTCATTGGTCATCGATCGTCATCGAGTTGCGACCAGCGGCCGTTGCGATAGGCTTGGATCGGTCGGAAGTTACACTTATAGTCCATCTTTGGACTTTGTTTGATCCAATAACCCAGATAGAGCCACTTTAGATTAAGGCGTCGTGCCTTCTCGATCTCCAGCAGAATCGAAAATATTCCGAGACCACGCTTGGGAACAGTTAGATCATAAAACGTATAGACAGCTGACAGTCCATCAGAGAGCCGATCCGCCACCGCAACCGCCAACAGTTTCTGATGTAATCGTAGTTCGTAGAAGTAGGTGTCCGCGTGGCGTGTAAGCAAGAATTCAACGTAGCGCTGCGGGTCACCCTCATCCATGCCGCCGCCAGGATGGCGGTGATGTTGATATTCCTTATACAGTTCGAAATGCTCCTGGTCGAATTTGGCCTCTGTATTACGAATTGTTAGATCCTGATTCCTGAGCCAGTTGCGTTTTTGTGATCGATTAGGTGTGAAAGCTTCGACAGGTACGCGCACCGGCACGCAAGCGGAACACTGCGGACAATGCGGACGATAAACAAAATCACCACTACGTCGAAAACCATTGCCTGTTAAGTGAGTGAACCATGCCACATCAAGATGCCGCTGAGGGTCGATAAACAAGGTAGCTGCCGTGTGCCCAGTGAGATAACTGCAGGCGTGCGGCACCGAGGTGAAGAGAGTGGCCTGTCCTGGATTTGATGATGTCATGCGATGGTCGATTACTTGATGAGTGCAAGCTTCGAGTCAAATTGCCACGCACCGAGTCGGTCGGGGAGCGCCAGGGCTTCGTCAAGTATACGCAAGAAGTCCTGCCGGCGAATTTCTTCTGCCCCTAGGCTAGAAAGATGGACTGAGGGCAACTGACAATCAATGTGTGTATATCCCCATTCCTCGAGTTGCCTCACTAAATGGACGAACGCTACTTTAGATGCATTAGATCTATGACTGAACATCGATTCGCCGAAGAATACTCCTCCCAACGCCACGCCGTAGAGTCCACCGACCAATGTGCCGTCGAACCACGTCTCGACGGAATGCGCATAGCCTTGTTCATGCAAATGGAAGTAGGCCTCGATCATCTCCGGTGTGATCCACGTTCCGCCCTCGAGGTTCTGTGCTCGCGGCTGGGCACAGGCATGCATAACGGACAAGAACTGCGTATCCAGCCTCACAATGTATTCGCCTCGGCGTAATATCTTTCGCAAGCTTCGTGAAATCTTGAGCTTGGGAGGTAGAAGTACCGCGCGCGGATCCGGGGACCACCATAGTATAGGTTGACCCTTGTTGTACCAGGGAAAGATCCCGTGGCGATAGGCTTCGAGCAGGCGTTCGCTGCGTAGGTCGCCACCTATAGCCAGCAAGCCCTCCGGCGATGCCAATTCAACTGGCGGAAAACGAAAATCTTTTGAATCAGCCGGAAGTATGAACATGCAATTATGGCTTCTTAAGAGTTACACACTTTGCTTGAAAGGCGAATGTTCCTGCAATTCGTCCATGTAGAATTTTATGCTGTGTTGTTCGCGCTCCAAGAAATCTGCAACCGCCCGTCCGAATTCGGGATGGCTTAACCAGTGAGCAGAGTAGGTAGTCTTTGGAAGAAAGCCGCGCGCAATCTTATGCTCGCCCTGGGCGCCTGCCTCAAAACGCTTGAGACGCTGTTCAATGCAGTATCCCATTGCCGCATAGTAACAGACTTCGAAGTGCAATCCATTTACATATTTGTGGTGACCCCAGTAACGCCCGTAAAGTGCATCAGCGCCAAGCAAGTTAAGGGCGCCGGCGATGTATTCATCGTTCTGACGTGCGAATACCAGTAGCACGTCTTGGGCCATCAGCGCGCCAAGCTTGTGAAAGAAGCTCCGGTTGAGGTAGGGAATGGCCCCATGGTTGTGAAGGGTAGACAGATAAAATCGATAGAACGTGTCCCAGTGATGAGTCTTGATATCCTCGCCACACAGTAGCTCAATGCTGACGCCTGCTTCGCGCACATAGCGCCGTTCTTGCTTGATTTTCTTTCGTTTTGCGGATGCAAATTCAGCAAGAAACTGATCGAAACTATCATACCCTTGGTTGTGCCAGTGAAATTGGCACCCGGTGCGGTGCATGTGTCCGGCCTCCACCAGCGGCGCCATATCTTCCGATGCTAAGAACAGCCAGTGGAGGGAGGAAACCGGCGCTGCTTTGGCGCGGTCAAGCACCGCTTTAATCAAATGCCGCCTAACTGTTCCTTGTTCAATGTCGGGGGCTATCAGCAATCGTGGCCCGGTAACCGGCGTGAAGGGTATGCTTACCACTAGTTTTGGGTAGTAGCGCAGGCCAGCGCGTTCATAGGCATTCGCCCATGCCCAATCGAACACATACTCGCCATAAGAATGGCTCTTGAGGTACATCGGCACCGCCCCGAGCAAGCGACCACGCCCCACTCCCTCGCTGTGCAACAGCAAGTGCTGTGGAAACCACCCGTTCTCGGGCGTAACGCAACCGGTTGTTTCCAGTGCGGATAGGAAGGCGTGGCGTAGGAACGGGTTTTTATTTCCTGCCAGGACGTCCCAATCGACTGCGGTTACGGCATCGATGCTTTTGACAACGCTGGGATACATTTTGGGAGTGTCAGATTTGGCGCACGGCTGCTTATACGACACAATAGCATAGCGGGAATGATGTGATCTTGTTAGATTAATTTATGGACCAACCTCTGCGAATTGTCATGGGCCAACTGAATCTGTTGGTAGGCGATGTCGCGGGCAATACGGAGACGCTCATCGCTGCTGCTAGCCGTGCACGCGATGAATTCAGCGGCGACATTGTCGTCTTTCCAGAACTCGCTCTAACCGGCTATCCACCAGAAGACCTGTTGTTTCGTACAACTTTGTTAGATAGAGCGCAAGCAGGTCTCGTCAAACTTGCACAAACGGTTGAGGGCATAGACATGATCGTTGGTCATCCGCATCGACAAGGTGACCAGCTCTTCAATGCCGCCTCATTGATTCGAGGCGGCGCGGTGGAAGCAACCTACCTAAAGCAACACCTGCCGAACTATGGTGTATTTGATGAGAAGCGCTATTTCTCGGCGGGGGATAGGCCGTGCATTGTTGAGGTGTGTGGTGTACCAGTCGGTATCACTATATGCGAAGACGTATGGGCTGATGGCCCAGTGGAGCAAGCAGCGCAAGCCGGCGCAAAGCTCGTTATCAATATTAATGGCTCGCCTTACCATGTTAACAAAGTGCACGAGCGTATCGATGTCGTTGCCGAACGTGCACGCGCAGCGAGTGTTCCCATCGTCTACGTAAATCTTGTCGGCGGACAAGATGAGCTGGTTTTCGATGGTGAGTCTTTTGTTGTCGATGCTACTGGTAACGTGACGCAGCGAGTGCAAGCGTTTGAAGAGGGCTTATATACAGTAGATATCGATACCAGTCAGACGCCCGTAACTCCGAAATCCGGTGTAATGGTGCCATGGTTGGAGGAAGTGGAGAGCGTCTATCAGGCGCTGGTGCTGGGGACGCGCGACTATATTGATAAGAACCGCTTTAAAGGTGCCGTACTAGGGCTGTCGGGGGGTATCGACTCCGGTCTCACGCTTGCCATCGCTGTCGATGCGATTGGTGCCGAGCGCGTCGAGGCGGTAATGATGCCGTCGCGCTACACGGCCGATATGAGTTTGGAGGACGCGCGTGCTGAGGCCGCCGCACTAGGAGTTCGTTGTCGGTTGATAGCGATCGAGCCTATGTTTGATGCCTTCCTCGCGGCGTTGGCAGATGAATTCAGTGGACTACCCGCTGATACCACAGAGGAGAATATTCAGGCGCGGATACGCGGCGTACTGCTGATGGCAATCTCGAATAAGACCGGTAAGATGGTCCTTACCACTGGCAACAAGAGTGAAATGGCGGTCGGGTATGCCACGCTCTATGGTGACATGGCGGGTGGCTTTTCGGCCATCAAGGACGTACCTAAGACCATGGTTTATCGCTTGGCTGAATACCGCAACCGAGTCGATCGAGTCATTCCACAACGAATGATCGAGCGTGAACCGTCGGCGGAACTTGCGCCCGACCAGCGAGATAGTGATACCCTTCCATCGTACGGTATCCTCGACGCGATTCTTGAGCGTTATGTTGAACAAGAACAAGGCCCCGAGCAGATTATCGCAGATGGTTTTGAGCCGGCTACCGTGAAGCGCGTGATTACCAGTGTGGATAGTAACGAATACAAACGTCGCCAGGCGGCTCCGGGTGTACGCATTACACCGCGTGCCTTCGGGCGTGATCGACGTTACCCCATTACCTCTGGATTTCGCCGTGACTGAGCCAGCTCGTTTGGTGACGTAGATTAGTAATTTATAATCGCTCTGTCTTTTTTCTTCTTTTTTTTCTTCTTTTTCCGCTTCTTTTTCTTTCCCTCAGACTTATTAATGTCCTCGAAATACTCGCTATTGGGGAAGTTCAGTTCAAGCACTTGCACGGTATCCCGCATGAGTTCGGTTAATCCCATGCGCCGATAAGCTATGGCTTGGATGCCAAGTGCATCTTCCACGGAGGGGGTAGACTGAAAGTTTTGGAGCACGAACTTGCTGCGGTTTACCGCTGCTACGTACGCATCCTCATCCAAATAGAATTTGGCCACGCTGATCTCGTGTTTGGCGATTTCATTACTTAGGTAAGCCATACGCCTAGAAGCGTCTTGCGCATAGTGACTATCGGGAAATCGTTCAACCACTTCCTGAAACGCAAGGTAAGCTTCTTCCACAGACTTCGGATCTTGGCGTCGAGCGTCTTCACCCGTGTTTAGGTATCTGGCTAGGCCTTCGCGCCTCGGCACATTTACTAGCCCTTTGAGATAGTACGCGTACGCTACATGGGGGTGGGTTGGATGCAATCGGATGAAACGATCAGCCGCCTCGATCGCTAGTGGGCCCTGATTGTTCTTGAAATAAGCATAAATAATTTCCAATTGCGCCTGCTGGGCATAGCGCCCATACGGAAAACGTGCCTCCAAACCCTCAAATTGCTTGATGGCGACGTCATATTTTCCGGCAGTCATTGCCCGCTGTGCTTCGTCGTACAAGCGTTTCGCATCCCAGTCCTTGGTCGGATTATTATTGGTAGCAGCGCAGCCGGCTATCATGGTGCCGACGAGAAGGACATTCCAGAATAAAGGGAAGCGCATACAGAGCTAGTCGTTGAATTTGGTGCGTGGACGTATCAAGCTTACACTGATTCCAATTTACCGTGAAGCACAGTGACCGCCAAGAAGCTCTTAGCCCAAGTCCCAGCCGAGTATGCTGGCAAACGCGTTGATCAGACGCTCGCAGCCCTGTTTCCGGATTTCTCGCGTTCTAGACTTCAGCAATGGGTGCGAGAGGGCTACATACGACTTGGTAGTAAGTCGCCAAGAAGTTCGGACAAGGTTACCGGCGGCGAAGCTATCGAAATCGATGTCCCGGAACTGCCGATACTCGCATGGGAAGCCGAAGCAATCCCGCTAGCGTTGATCTATGAGGATGATCATATCTTGGTGATCAACAAACCGCCAGGCATGGTTGTACACCCGGGCCCGGGAAACCGCGAACATACGCTCTTGAACGCGATCTTGCACCATGCGCCAGAGCAAGGTTCGCTCGCCCGGGCCGGCATCGTGCATCGTCTGGATAAGGACACTTCTGGATTGCTGGTGGTCGCCAAGACCGAAACCGTGCGTCTACGACTTATCGATGATTTGCAGAAACGCCGCGTTAAGCGTGAGTATATCGCATTGGTCCAGGGGGTAATGGTTACCGGTGGCGACATCGAAGCGCCCATCGGACGACACCCTAGGCATCGCAAACGCATGGCGGTGCACCCGCGTGGCAAGCCTGCAGTTAGCCATTATCGGGTCAAGAACAAGTATCGAACCCATACCTTAGTGCAAGTCGGTTTGGAATCGGGGCGCACACATCAGATTCGCGTGCATCTGGCGCATATCGGTTATCCGGTTTTTGGTGATCCAACCTATGGTGGTCGCCTGCGCATGCCGCCGGGCGCGAGTGAAGGTTTCGCACACGCCTTACGCGGCTTTCGCCGGCAGGCCTTGCACGCAACCAAGCTTGGCCTTATCCATCCGCTGAGCGGTGAAGCGATGGAATGGGAAGTGCCGGTGCCGGATGACATGCAAGAGCTTATTCATGCTTTGGAGGCAGATGCGAAAGAGCACTCCTCAAAATAATGTATTCGCCCGCACGCGCGGATGCTTTTCGTTGTGGCCGATGTGCAGGGACGCACAAGTGTCGCGAGCACAGGATGCGTAGGAGCGACCAGAGTCACCAAAACATCTTGCCCCGCGGTCTTCGGCCTGCCACGCAATACGTGGCAGGCAACCGCGGGCATCACGGATGGAGGAAATGCAAAGGGATTGTCGGGAACAATCCTTGCCTTGTAGGGGCGGCGGACGCAGCGCGGTTCCCTCCCATGCCCCGTACGGGGCCGCGCTTCGGCTGCCCTTGTCCGCGGCGCGACCGAAGGGGCGGAAAAACACTAAAAGACGATCGGGGTGGCGACAATGTCAAACGCTGCACACGAGCAAACTTAGACAGTATTGCTATGGGTGGCGCTAACCATGCCGCTATATGGAAGGGCGCCGCCGACCGGAGTTATTACGTCCTGTCGGCGACACCGACTACGTTGATGGCGCCATATGGCTGATAATAGCAGTGTGGTCGGCCATTCGGCATTTCCAACCCCGGGGGCACCAGTGAACGACTCCATCTGGCTGTGCCATCGATCCTCGCGTCATTTTTCCTTATTGGCATTTCCGCCACGCTGTAGCCGGTATTTCATCTGCTGGAGCGTGGGAACGTTCGATACACGATCACCGAATCACGGATTGCCATACAAGGCGGGGTATTTATACGTAGAATCAACAGTATCGCCATTGAAAGTGTTGGCACGCTGGACAACGCCACGTATTTTGGGGTATGCGAAACCCAGAACGCGTGGCGACGACTTATGGAGACCCAGAGAAAAACGCACAAACAGCGAGCACGCTGATTTCATTTTACGGTGAAACAAGAACCGGAATTCGTTTATCCAGAGTGGGATGCACCGGCAAATGTGAGGGCGCTCACGACCACACGTATAGGTGGTTACAGCAAGCCACCGTTCGACTCGTTCAATTTCAGTTTAAAATCGGGGGATGGTGTCGAGGTCGTGAGAAGAAATCGCATGCTTTTGGTTGATAGTGCGGACCTGCCGTCCGAACCTGTGTGGTTACGCCAGGTACATGGCAATCAAGTTATCGATGCGGCCACCAGTGCACCGTACACCGAGGCGGATGGCAGCTATACACTGCGTGCCGGGGTTGTGTGTGTGGTGCTGACGGCCGACTGTTGTCCCGTTTTCCTATGCGATCGACAAGGCAGCCGGGTCGCCGTGTTGCACGCTGGTTGGCGAGGCCTGGCGCGCGGGGTCATCGAGGAGGGCGTGCGACGACTGGGCGTGCCTGGGACTGAGCTCATGGCTTGGTTGGGTCCGGCCATTGGCCCGACCGCGTTCGAGGTTGGCGATGACGTTTGTCATGCATTTAGCAAGCAAGATGTTGATGTGACATCGTCCTTTGTCAAGAAGCCGGATGGAAAGTGGTTGGCGGATATCTATCTGTTGGCAACCCAATACCTGAATACAGTTGGTGTACACGACGTGGTTGCAAACAACTTCTGCACGGTTGGCAATCAAGACAGATTTTTTTCCTACCGTCGCGACGGGCAATGTGGTCACATGGCTTCGGTGATTTGGTTGGATCACGACGCCGCTGTTTAGGCAGCGTCAAACTGCATCGAGTAGTCGACGGCTATAACATCCTTTGTTAAGGTGCCGATCGAAATGTAATCCACCCCGGTTTCGGCTACCGCCCGAATGTTATCAAGCGTGATGCCGCCCGAAGCTTCAATCTTGGCGCGCCCCTGGGTCTCCTTAACAGCCGCATACAGGCTATCTAAATCGAAGTTGTCTAAGAGTAAGCGCTCCGCACCGGCGGTCAGTGCTTCTCTAATTTGCTCAAGATTTTCTACCTCAACTTCGATCATCAGCCCAGCCGGTGCGGTGGCCTTTGCTTGTCGCACTGCCTGGGTGATCGAGCCGGCAGCAACGATATGGTTCTCCTTGATAAGGATGCCATCGTACAGTCCCATTCGATGGTTGTAACCGCCACCACAGGTCACTGCGTACTTTTGAGCGTTGCGCAAAGCTGGCAGTGTCTTTCGGGTATCAAGGATTTTCGCATGTGTACCATTGACGGCATCGACGTAACGGCGCGTCTGCGTAGCCGTGCCTGACAGCAACTGCAGAAAGTTCAACGCCGTACGTTCACCGCTCAGCACTGATCTTGCCGGCCCTCGTACTCGGCAAATCGTTTGCCCAGATCGCATGGCGTCATTGTCTTTCGCTTGCCATTCGATTGCTACTGTCGAATCGAGTTGATGAAAGACTTCATCGAACCAGGCAGTACCACAGAGAATCGCGTCCTCGCGTGTAATGGCATGCGCATTGGCCTTCGTATTTGTCGCAATTAACTCCGCCGTGAGATCACCATTACCGATGTCCTCGCGCAACGCTTGGCGAACGATCTCCTTGATATCGGTGGGAAGCATGGTGTAGAGATTCGCTTATTGCGGCGGTTGCTTCAAAATTAGCGTGTCGCCACGCTGGGTAAACTCGAGGTGTTTCAAAAAACTCATGCCAAGCAGCACCTCATTGCCACCCATGTGCGGGTTAATGCTGGCCTTAACGTCGTGCAGGGTAATGTCCCCCACGCTGACGCTCGTCAGGTGAGTTAGATAAGTAGTAATGGTGCCATTGGCGGTACTACTCAATATTGGCGGTCCTTGCTTGAGGCTCAATTTTTGCGCTACTGTCGCGGGAACGGATACGGTGGTGGCGCCCGTATCCAAAATGAATTCCACCTCACGTCCGTTGATCAATCCGCTCGTATTGTAGTGGCCGTAGCGGTTTCGTTCGAGGGTGACGGCGTACACGCCATCTTCGACTACGCTCTTTACCTGGCGATTGGGGTTACGCTGCGTGTCAAGCCAACCACTAAATATCCAAGTCAATAGGCCTAGTGCCAACAACCAGGCGACATAGATCATGCCTCTACCCATCCGTTGCTGGGGGTCGCTACGTGGGGATGGATCAGCTGGCTGGGTCATGCGGGCAAAATAGTCATTATCACACCATTGTGGACCGAAGCGAGTCGAGAAGATTCCAACCATTGGTATTGGCCGGTTACAAAGCATAGCTTTTCTGGCGCTTTTTGGCGTGATATCCGGCCCAACCACCGGGTTTGCGCACGCGGGAGGCCGGTCGTGGCGCTTCACAGCGTCGCGTAGCGCTCAATTGACCAGAACGGGTTTAAAATTGTTGACATATTACGCCAATTTATTATGCTGATGCCGTCGGTATGTCGGTGGCGCCCTCACCGACGACGTAGAACCAGATGTAGATGTAGATGAAAACCGAGTACGCTGAAAGCCTTCCCGATGGCTGGGGGGAGTTTGCCCGCTTTTTCTCGGCGCTTGGCGACCCAACACGGCAGAAGATCCTGCTCGTGTTCGAGCCAGGCGAAGAAATCTGCGTAAACAAGATCGCTCGCGTGTTCCAGCTAAGCCGCCCCGCCATCTCCCACCACCTCAAGGTCCTCAGAAACGCCGAGCTCCTCGTAAGCCAGAAACGCGGCAAGGAGGTCTATTACCGGGTCAACTACCCATATTGTGCTGAGGTCCTAAAGCTCGTCCAAGGGTTTGTGGCGAGCAAAGTCAACCGCGAGAAGGGCCCGGATTTGCTTAACACCCACGACCGTGGGGCTATCGGCTAAGCGCTGCCACCTCGCTCGGCGCATGCCGACCGCTAACCTCTGCGCTAATTTAATTCGGATCGTATCTCGACGCCGTGGCTGAGGCGTTCGCATCGTCGCCCGTTGGCCACGTCGCGCCGTCCCGCCAGATATTTGCCTGGGCGATGTTCGATTTTGCGAACTCCGGTTACACAACAGTTGTACTGACGGCAGTATTTAATGCTTATTTTGTTAGCGTGGTGGTGAATGCCAACGGCTCAACCGGCAGTAGCGGCACATTGTACTGGACCATTGCCATCGCTATTACCAACGCCCTTGTTTTGGTAAGCGCACCTGTACTCGGCGCTATTGCGGATCATCGTGCAAACAAGAAACGCTTTCTAGCGCTGACCACGACGGGGTGTGTCACATTTACCGCGTTGTTAGCGACGATTGGACCAGGCGATGTGTGGCTTGCAATGGTGTTCGTCATTGTTGCGAGCTTTATGTTTGCTACCGGTGAAAATCTCATTGCGGCTTTCCTGCCGGAGATCGCGCCACAAGCAGATATGGGTCGAATATCGGGGTACGGCTGGTCGCTGGGATACCTGGGCGGGCTGCTCGTACTCGGGGCGTGTCTTGCCTATGTTACCTGGGCTCAGGCGCACGGCCACAGCGCCCCGCAGTACGTCCCCGTTACGATGTTGATTACCGCGTCTATGTTCGCGTTGGCGGTGATGCCGACATTTTTGTGGCTTCCCGAACGCGCGGTCGCGTCTGCGCGACCCATTCAGCAGCATTATTTGTCTATCGGGATCGCCCGCTTGCGTCAGACGCTACAACATGCGCGCGACTTCCGTGATCTGTTTCGATTCCTGCTAAGCCTTGGTGTTTACTATTGCGGAATCTATACGGTCATTGTGTTGGCGGCAGTCTATGCGCGCGAGGTGATGGGGTTTGATACGCGCGATACGCTTGTCCTCATATTGGTTATCAATGTGACGGCTGCTATCGGGGCCTTTGTTTTCGGCCATGTTCAAGATCGTCTTGGTTCGCGGCGGACA
>Ga0224508_10000419_pt1 | contig 41960 bp, 41 predicted proteins | sample SF_Jan12_sed_USG_4_FD_170157 | JGI IMG/M metagenome (GOLD analysis project Ga0224508, IMG submission 170157) | Sediment microbial communities from San Francisco Bay, California, United States - SF_Jan12_sed_USGS_21 | ecosystem: Environmental > Aquatic > Marine > Sediment | place: USA... | reverse complement strand
TGGTGTTAATGCCGCCGAGCAGGGCGACGCCGTAAAACGCAACCGCATACTCGGGCATGTTCGGGCAATAGATGGCGAAGACGTCGCCCTTGGCGAAGCCCTTTTGATGCAGCCCGCGCGCGAACGCCTGCACGTCATGATAAAGCTGTCCGTAACTCAGGCTGCGCCCCGATGGGCCATCGATCAGCGCCGGTTTACCGGCGAAGGCATCGACGTTGTGAAATACAAACCCGGGAAGGGAAAGCATGTCCGGGATTTCGATAACCGGATGGGGACTCCTGAAAATCATTGCGATACCTCCTGGCATTTATTGCTGAATTGCCAGCCCCTGCAAGGCTATCGATTCAGCTTGTTATTGCAGCTCGGGTACTTCTTGATGTTTTCTGCCGAATCATCGCTTTAATTTCGCTTCTTTGCAGCGAGCTGAACGAAGTCGGCCATTATAGTTTTTGTAATTCCATGTTACTGCCAGCCGTCATCATAGCAGGTATAACAAAGTATTTTTCAGGCTGGTGAAAGCCAGGTTGCGGTTCAGTAATCCGCGATCTCGCCGAACTCGTCCAGGATAGCGCCGGCATTGGCGCGGATGTCCGCGTCCACATCGGTTTGTGCCTGCAACAGGTACAGGATCGCGGTTTCGCCACCGATTTCGCCCAGTGCGTTAACCGCGTGAGCCCGGATTACTCTGTCCGGGTCGGAAATCACCCCGGCCAGCGCTAACGCGGCAGCTTCGTATTCCAGGTTTGAAAGCGCCTCTATGGCCGCCAGCCTGACATCATGCTCCGGGTCGAACAGGTAGGGCTCGATGCTGCTAACAGCAAGCGAATCAGCCTGTAATCCCAGCGCTTGCAGCGCCAGAATTCTTACTTGCGGATTGCGATCTTCCACGGCCGCGCTCAGCGTTGGCAACACGGCTGGATGAGTCATTTCCGCGAGTGCATCGAGCGTGGCCAGGCGGATCACCGGATCGGCGTCGGCCAGCATCGGCAAAAGCGCCTGCAGGGCCTGTTCGGTCGGAGATTTCTCCAGTGCTGCTATATGTGCGAGCTGCGGGTACATCGCCTGCAGCCAGTCAGGCGATGGAACCGTTGATGTCGAACCGGCTGAAACAATGGATTCAACCGGATTCTCGCTCGAGGTTTGAGAAGTTGCAGTCGGTAAGCGTTTAGCTAACCCGACCGGAGACGGGTTGCCGGATGTGCTCGCCGATGCAGCAGTCGACCTGACTGGTGATGGAGCGCTAAGCGCTGATTCGTGCAGCCAGGAATCTGACGTCGGCAAAAACAATATCAGGCAGGCAAGTACTGCGCTAAACGTCAGCAAGGTGATTTTGGTGGAATCCATAACAATCGCCTTTTGTCAGGCCCTGGATCCCCTCCCTTGCGGGAGAGGATCCGGCTTGCACAACGGTGAGATACTAGTCTTCATCGGCCGCGGGCACCAGGAAGCAGCTCTCGATGGCGCTCTTGTTGCCGGGGAGGTTGTCCAGTTCGCCGTCAATCTCCAGAATCACGGGGTTGCCGTCATCGTCATAGACGTTGGTTCTGACCAGGATTTCATACTTGTACTGGGCAAAGCCATCCTCGCCTTCGGCCAGCTCGAAAAAATCGCCCGGCAGCTCCCATTCGGTGACATCACCCGGTATGATCGCGGTCGCCTTGAAGTCGGATTCGTCGATTTCGACCACCACTTCGTAGTAGCGAACATCGATAATACCGTCCTCTCCCAGGGCAATCTTTTCATCATCTCCGGCCCATCTCGCCGCATGGGACATTGTCACCGGATCCCAGCTGATGGTCACGCCATCGGTCGCATCTGCGATCACTGGAGGCGAGGCCGCGCCGTCCTCTCCCTCACAGCTTTCAAGGGAAGCGGATGGCGCGCCACCGGCCATTACATTATCCGGGGCCGCCGGAATGACGTGCGACAGGTAAACCTCGCTTTCTCTTTCCTCGCCGTCGAGCGTGTATCCTTCGATGTCATACTCGCCCTGCGGGAAACGCCGGAAAAACTTTTCCGGATCGAGCTCATCGAAGGTCGGCTCGGCGCTTTCGAAAAACAGCTCGGTCAGACCTTGCCGTCTGAGTCGGCCGCGAATCCGTATTTGCACCATCTTGCGATCGCGCGGATCTTCGATTTCGAGGTATTTCCACTCGTCACCGTCGATCTTGCCATGGATTCCGAGATCACCATCGGTGTCGTTCAGCTCGAAGAACAGCCTGGCTTCGTCAAACGGCTCCTCGTCGTCATCGTCTGCGACTACCAGCGTCGAAGCGCTCATCGCCGCCGCCAGAAAAAATAGGGGTATCCTGGGGTATTTCATTTTAGTTTCTCCTCTGCGTTTTGGCAGTTGTTACAGGTCATCCTGTACTGCGGAATACTAGGCGCGCGAACTGAGGTTAAACTGACGGCAAGCTGAAATTAACCTGAGGAATTCCGCCGCATTGCGATATTATCCCGGGAATCTGAAACAACCTGGTCTGGAGCCGGCTCAATGAAGCGCATTGCATGGATATCGATTGCACTGTTAATAGTCCCGGGAACCGTGTTCGCGTTGAGCAAGAGCGACGTCAGGGCAATTATCGAAGCCGCCTATCCCGGTGCAAGGATTACCGAGATAGAGAAAGAACAATACCGCGGCCAAAAGATATACGAAGTAGACTTCAGGCACGGAGGCGAAAAGCTCGAAGCCATTATCAGCCTCGATGGCGAGATCATTAAAGTCGGTATCGACGACTAGTTCGAAGTTTTTTGACAGGCAGCAGAACAACCGGCCCTGGCACCAGTTCCAGGGTCGATGAGCGCCTGCTTTTTAAAGTTTGCAAAGCATTTTTGGAGTGTTATGCTTTCTTCAGGTTTCGGCGGAATCTCCCTTAAAATCAGCTAGATAACAGACTGAATCAGTCGAAAGCCAAGTGCCCGTCCTCACAGGTCTCAAGCTTCAGAGAGAAATATTAAACTGCTTTTCTGAAGAAATACTGAGGAACGTATGATGCGTATTTTATTTATCCTGTGTGCCGCAGGCCTGACATGGCTGGCGCCCGCGGGCGCCGACGATCGCGATTCCTTCAGTTTCGATTGGCAAATCAGTTTCGAGCGCTCGGCCCTCGACGGCCTCAGCCTCGGGGACGATGCGGCCGCGGATCGCCTGGTCGAAGAGGATTACGAAATCGAATTCGCGCTTGAATACCAGGCAAGCGACAGCCTGTACCTGTTTTTCGTCGGCGCGCTGATCGACGAAAGCGAAACCCTCGAAACCCTCGGCCAGTCAGAAGATGTTTCCGGCCTCGAGCGAAAGGAAATCGGCGTCGGCTACTTCTTCGGTAAAACCATCTCGTCGCAGTTGAGGGTCGGCCGTACCGAGTTCGCCAGTAGCGGCGACTGGTGGTTTTGGTGGGACGAGGAGCTAGATGCGATTCGGCTTGATTCGGCCTACGCCGATTTCGAGGCGACGCTGGGGCTGGCCGAAGAGCTGGCGCGTGAATCCACCGCTGTCGATTTTATCGATCCGGAATTCGACGGCGTCAAACGAATTCTGCTGAGCCTGGCCTGGGAGTTTGCTGATGATCAGTCGCTGATTCTGTATTACCTCGATCAAACCGATGACTCGCGCTCGTTTGTTGTTGGCGAATTTGAAGATGCAGACAGGGTCGACGAGGAGGATGCCGATCTTGGATGGAGCGGAATCAGTTACATCGGCGCTTTCGATATCGACTCCGTGGGCGAGTTCGAGGTCGAGCTGCATGCCGCCAGGGTAAGTGGTGACGAAACGGTTTATGAATTCGACGACCCAGTGGCCGGCAGTTCCGAAGTCGTCGAGCGTGAACGTCGACGCGTCAGCGGATCCGCTTATGGCTATCTACTCGGCTGGACGCCGGCCGTGCTGGAAGACTGGACATTCATCCTGGGTCACGCCACGGGTTCCGGGGACGGCAATCCGGACGACAGCCGCGTCGAATCGTTCCGACAATCCGGGCTGCAGGGAGATAGCCAATCATTCGGCGAGTTGTACCAACCCGAACTTTCAAATCTCGAAGTCGATGTAATCGGAATCGAATGGCAAATTGCCGAAGGCGTGCAGCTGGCTTTGCTGAGCTACGAGTACGAACAAAATGAACTGGCCGACGAAATGCGCGATGTCAGCATCGAACTCGATCCGTCGGGGACGAGCCGCGATCTCGGCAGGGAAATCGATCTGGTGTTAACGATCGAGGCCCGCGAAGGGCTGGAACTGGTCATCACCGCGGCCGAGTTTGACGCAGGCAAAGCCTATGGCGTCAACAGCAGGGAAACCAGCAATTTTATCAATTTTGAGCTGGGCTATGAGTTTTAATCCTAATGCAATGACGGCTGTATTCCTGAAATGGTAACCATAAAGGTCTGCTGCTTGTCGAGTTGCAGGCTGACGTCCAGCTTCATGATCCTGGCGAGCGCGTCGACCAGCGTCAATCCCAGTCCTGAATGACCGTTGCCATGGTGCGCTTTGTGTTTGCGCCAGAAACGATCCTTCATGTGCACGATGTCTTCAGGCTTCAAATCGGTGGATGTGTTTTTCACTTCGAGCACGACGTTGTCGTTGCGAACTTCGGCGAAAATATGAATCTCGGCATTGTCCGGGCTGTAGCTAACCGCATTGATAAAAAGGTTGCTCAGAATCATGCCGAGTTTCTCGCGGTCGGTGCTGATCACCAGGTCCTCGGGAATATTTTTCAGCAGCGATTTACCGGATCCCTGACCATTGATCGCGTGTTGCCAGATTTCATCGCAGTAGCGTGACAGATCGATGTCTTCCGGATCGATACGTAACAGGCCGGCTTCCGAACGCGCCAGTTCGAGCAGCGTGATAACGATTTTTTCCATTTGCCCGGAAATTGCGCCGACATCCCTGAAAAAAACGGCAAGTTGTGCAGGATCATCGGGCACCATGTCGGCGACCTCGGACAGGGTTTTCAGTTCGGATAGCGGGGTTCTCAGTTCGTGGGCGACATTCGAGGAAAAACGCTTTTCGCGTTCGAACGCGGATTGCAGGCGCTCGAGTAAATGGTTTAACTGGTCTTCGATTGGCGCGATTTCAATACTTTGCTCGCCCCGGTGCGCCAGGCGAGCCTCCAGGTTCGATTCATCGATGTCGCCCACCTGGCGGGCCAGGTTGGATAGCGGAGAAAGCCCGCGGCCTACCAGTCGCCAGATCAGCAAACCTGAAACCAGCAAAACGGCAACAACAACACCGCTTACCGTTATGCCGATCGCCATCAGCGTGGCGTCCAGTGACTCGCGTTCGCGCGCGAATACCATGGTCAGGGGTAAAGCCTGCGGAATTTCCTGTCCGTAGTCCTCGTCTTCCTCGTCGTCTTCGATCTCGACGCGCGGCATGAAGTTAATCTCGATCAAGCGTCCACTGCGCCCATCCGGCAGGGTCAGGTCGGCATACTGCGGCTGATTCAGGCTGCTGCCGAGCATCGGCAGATCCGCATCGCCGAGGGACGGCGACTTGATCAGCATTTCGACGCCCTGTTCCCAGAGCTGGTAATATTGCGACGCCTGCTCCCGTTTAAATTCGAGCATCACGCCTTGCTCGGCAAAATCGAACTCGAGACCTTCCTCGTCGAGCTCGGTTAACGAGATTAGCGAATGCGCCTTGTCGTATAGCGCGGTATCGAAAATCTCTTCGACATGGCCGGCCACCCTGAGATAGAGAAAAACGGCTGCCACCGTCAACACCACGATCATGCTGGCGATGATGGTGAAATTGAGATTTTTGCGAATCGAGTACACGTTTGCCTACTCTATCAGGTAGCCGAAGCCTCGACGGGTATTAATCAGCTGTGGCGCACCGGCCTGTTTCAGACGTTTGCGTAACGAGCTGATATGCGCCTCGACCGCATTACGCGTGACATAACTGCTGGCGTCATACAGCTGGTCGATGAGCTGATCGTGGGAATACACCCTGCCGCGACGATGAGCCAGAAATTCAAGCAGTCGGTATTCATGCGGCGTTAGTGCAATAACCGTATTGCCAAAGCTGACCAGCTTCGCCACCGTGTCGATACCCACGCCATCGACTTCGATAAGCGGGTTTTTATCTCCCGAGCGGCGACGATTCAGCGCGCGCAGGCGGGATACCAGTTCGTCGAACGAAAAGGGTTTGACCAGGTAGTCGTCGGCGCCCAGATCCAGACCGCGAACGCGATCCTCGGTCTGGTCGTTGGCGGATAGAATCAATACATGGCAGTCATTGCCGTCAGCGCGTAGTTTCGACAATACGCTCAAGCCGTCGATTCCGGGTAACATCAAGTCGAGTACGATGACCTGGTAGCGGTTGGTCGCGATGTAGGCAAGCGCTTGCTCGCCATCGAAAGCCTGGTCCACGGTAAATCCGTTTCGCTGCAGACCGGTCGATAAGGATCGTTGCAGGCGTTCGGAATCTTCCACCAGGAGTATTTTCATAAGCGACTCAAATCTCGATCTTAGTGTACCTGCGGAAAATGCGAGGATAAATCCCTCACGACCGGCATTTCCCTGATGTTAAAAGCTTAGGCAAGCAATCTGAGAGTTTGCTGAATAAATTCAACGCTTGGTAGCATCCTGTGATGGAAATCGTAGTGCGGACGGAATGTCGATAGCCTGCTCGACGAGTTGAAACGCAAACACCTGTTGTCTTCCGACGCTGGATAATCGATCCGCCCGGGATCGCAAACTGGCCGCCTATACCGGCAGTACCACCAGTTGCGCGATCTCTACCCGAGGCGGTTGCGCTATCGCAAAGGCCACGGTTTCGGCGACGTCTTCGGGTTGAAGGCAGGCATCGAAGCTGTCATAGAATTCCTGCGCCTGTCCGCTGTCTCCAAGCCGCTGCGCGGCGAATCCACTGCGCACCAGCCCGGGCATGATTTCGGTGACTCGAATCCCCCGGCCTGCGTAATCGAGCCGCAGCGTATCGCTGAATCCGTGCACCGCGTACTTGCTGGTCACGTAGGCGGTGCCGGTGGCATAGGGTTTGAGGCCGGCAATCGACCCGAGGTTGATGATATGCCCTTGCTTGCGCTCCAGCATGCCATCGATCAGTGCGTGAGTAACGCGAATCATGCCCTGCACGTTGGTTTCGACGATATCGCACCATTGCTCGGCGCTGCCTTCATCGAAAGGTCGCCGGCCGCCGGTATCGTGTCCCGCGTTGTTGACCAGGATGTCGATCCTGTCGAAATTAGGGGGTAAGGCTGCGGGCAGATTGGCAACCGCGTCGGGGTCGGTTACATCGAGCGCAAGCGGCAATAGCGAGTCGCCCAACTCGTCGGCCAGGCTCTCTAGTTTGTCGAGACTGCGCGCGCTGGCCACCACGCGATGACCCCTGGCCACCAGCAAGCGGCAGATCGCCTCGCCTATGCCGCCGCTGGCGCCGGTAACGAGCGAGGCGCCTTCATTTTCTGTGGTTGTCATATGGTATCGTCAATTCCAGCAGCCAGTTATTCTAATCGACGATTCGCCAGCGGTAAATTTGAGACTGATCCATCAGGACGGGAAAGGCGTATCAAGGTGTGTCTACCAGAGGAATAGCTGGCCTAGTCATTTTTGGTAATCTGGCCCCATTCTTTGCTTGATTCAGCAACATTTTGAAGTAGTATGACCGCCTGATCAGGGTTTTCGGCAATTGGATTGTTTTCCCCTTCGGGGGCGTCTCTCGCGGTTGCTTGCAAGCAGGGAAAACCTTATCCGTGTTGGCTCCAGTTATTCAATCAGCTGGCCATAGACGCTGTTATCGGCCGCCTGACGGCGATAGCGCGTCAAAAAAAACATAAAGTTGTAATACCAGAGGAGTTTTTTTAATGAACACTAGTTTTAAAATATTTCGCAAATCAGTAGCTGCCGGTGCGCTGGCAACGCTGATGCTGTTGGCGATGACGCCGCAACGCGCGGCCGCCGCCGACGAACTTACCGTGGCTTACTTTCTTGAATGGCCGATGCCTTTTCAATACGGCAAGGTGGAAGGCATTTATGAAAAAGAATTGGGCGTGGATATCAAATGGGTCGCTTTCGATACCGGTACCGCGATGTCGGCTGCAATGGCTTCCGGCGATGTGCAGATTTCGGTTAGCCAGGGCGTGCCTCCTTTCGTCGTCGCGGCCTCGGCCGGGCAGGATCTTCAGATTGTAGACGTTGCGGTCAGCTACGCCGACAACGATAACTGCGTGGTTGCCGAAGCGCTCGAAATCGACAAGTCGAATGCCAGGGAACTCGAAGGCAAGAAAGTTGGTGTGCCAAAGGGTACCGCTGCGCACTATGGTTTCCTCAAGCAGATGGACCATTTCGGCGTCAACATCAACACCATGGAAATCGTCGATATGGCGCCGCCCGATGGCGCTGCCGCTTTCGCCCAGGGCAACCTCGACATGGTTTGCGGCTGGGGTGGCGCGCTGCGCCGCATGCTGGAGCATGGAAATGTGCTGTTGACCGGTGCCGAGAAGACAGAACTCGGCATCCTGGTATTCGACGTCACTTCGGTACCGGCGAGTTTTGCCGCCGAGGAAACCGAGCTGCTGTCGAAATTCCTCAAGGTAACCGGCGATATGAACGACATGTGGAACTCGGGCAAGCACACCGACAAGATGCTGCCGGTGATCGCCAAGGATTCGGGTATGGATGTTGACGCTACCAAGTCCACGATCGATACCTTCGTCTTCCCTTCGGTCAAGGAACAGCTGTCCTCCCAGTGGCTCGGCGGCGGTGCGCAAACCTTCATGAAAGGTGTGGCGCAGGTATTCCTCGATGCGGGCAGTATCGATTCCGCGCGCAGCACCTACGAGGATGCGGTCAACCCGATCCCGCTTAACGATGCGAGTCGCATGTAAACCGGCCGTTTAAGCACAAGCTGTAACAGTTCCGGGCGGCGTTGCGTCAGGCGCCGCCCGGACACCCCTTCCAAAACCTGACAAAATCAGGACACATTAACCATGTCTGATTTGACCATCGAAGACCTGTCCATGCGTTTCGATCTGCCGGACGGAACCCACGTTCAGGCGCTGCAGGATATCAACCTGGAAATCAAGACCGGCGAGATCATGTCGGTGCTCGGCCCGTCGGGTTGCGGTAAAACCACGCTGCTCAACATCGTCGCCGGATTTCTGGCGCCGACCAATGGCAAGATCGTATTGAACAACGAAGAAGTGCGCGGACCGGCCTCGGACCGCGGCATGGTGTTTCAGCAGGGCGCGCTGTTCGAGTGGATGAGCGTCAGCGAGAATATTACCTTTGGCCCGCGCATGAAAAACATGGAGAAGGCGCGCAGTAAGGAAATTGTCGAGCACCTGCTGGAGACGGTCGGCCTGCAGGATTTCGGGCAAAAGGCGGTCTACGAGTTGTCTGGTGGCATGCAGCAGCGGGTCGCGCTGGCGCGCTGCCTGGCGAACGAGCCGGAAGTCATTCTGATGGACGAGCCGCTGGGTGCGCTGGATGCGCTGACCCGCGAGAAAATGCAGGGCCTGGTGCTGAAGCTGTGGAAAGAAACCGGTAAAACCATTATTTTAATCACGCACTCGGTGGAAGAAGCCCTGTTGCTGGGTGAACGTTTGCTGGTCATGGCGCCGCGACCCGGGCGGATTCACAAGGAGTACCGGCTTCCGTTCGCGGAAAGAGGTGTCGACCAGGATCTGCGCGAGGTCAAGAAAAGCGAGGGCTTTGCCGAAACTCGCGAAGAAATCTTATCGATGATCTGGGAAATGGAAGAAGAGATCATGGGACGAGCGGAGGCGGGCGCATGATTATCTTATCGATGTATATCGCGATCTTTGCAGGGGCGTATTTTATTGTCTCGTTCTTGCAGCGCGGCAAGGAAAACAAGGGTTTCAACAGCCTCAAGACGGTTACCTTCGGCGACGAGAGCGCGGTAACGCCGAATCGCGCGGCAGCGTTTATATCGGTAATAACGATTTTCCTGATTTGGGGTGCATTTACCGATTCGAGATTCGTGCCGTTTCATGTCTCGGGCCCGTTTGTCGGCGATACTTCGTTTACCTACACCGCGAAAAATGCGGCCGGCGTTACAGAAGACGCCAATGTCAGCGTCCGTGTGCACAAGATTGGCGATAAACCGGACAAACCCGAGGTCGAAGCGAAAGACGGATTTGCGCAGAACGACAGTATTCTGGTCGGCGCCTGGCGCTCCAAGCTGATCAACGTCAAACGCAACGACGAGGGTTACAAGGAGGATGGCTACCAGATCGTGGCGATCAACGGAAAGCCGATAGCGGCGGGCGAATCAGTCGAGGTCGATGATGGCAGGGTGGCGTTGACGGAGAAGAATTCGCTCAACTTCACCCCTACCAAGGGTTTGCAACTGGAACCGATCTGGATGCCGGCACCAGAGGCCGTTGTTAATCGATTCTTCGAAATTGCGCAACATGGTTATCAAAACTTCGGACTGTGGGAACATCTTGGCTGGTCTCTGATCCGCGTGATCGTCGGCTTCGTGCTCGGTGCGCTGGTCGGCATTCCGCTGGGTTACGCGATGGGCCTGTCGGGCTGGTTTCGCGGCTGGTTCGACCCCATCGTCGAATTCATGCGTCCGGTGCCGCCGCTTGCCCTGATTCCGCTTGTTATCATCTGGTTCGGCATCTGGGAGACCGGCAAGATCGTGCTGCTGTTCCTGGCTTCGTTATGGATCATGACGATCGCCGCGCGCGCGGGCGTGTCTGGCATAAACATTTCCAAGGTGCACGCGGCTTACTCCCTGGGGGCTTCCAAACGTCAGCTGATGTGGTACGTCATCGTACCAAACTCGTTACCGGAAATCTTTACCGGTGCGCGCGTGGCGATGGGCGTATGCTGGGGTACGGTGGTTGCGGCGGAACTGGTGGCGGCGCAGAAAGGCGCCGGCATGATGATCATCGCGGCGTCCAAGTTCCAGCTCACCGACATCGTTCTGATGGGTATCATCATGATCGGCATCATTGGTTACGGCATCGATATCCTGATGCGCAAGACGGAAAAATGGCTGGTGCCATGGAAGGGCAAGCACTAGTATTTAAATCAGTCTTATAGAAAAGCCGCCGGTTTATCGTAAACCGGCGGCTTTTTTTTAACAAATGCTGCGAGTCGGTAATTCGCTCCGCAAGGCTTCGGCTTCGGCCTGCGCGCGACTGACGCCGATGTCCTTCAACATATCGTCCGACATCTCCAGCAGTTGCCGGCGTTCCTGCGCGACGCGGATTTTGAAGTGCTGGTTTTTCATCCATTGACGGAAGATCTGGGTCAGGATGTCCAATGCTCCGGCAGGATGTCCAGCGATGCTCCGGGAGCAGCTTTCGGTATAAGTAGTCATGTTTAGCTCCTATCAATAAATGTGAAAAATGTATGCGCTTACTTAACGGATGTTGACTATAGGTCAGGATAAGGGTATAAGTAAAACGAATTAAATTGATATGGCATTTCACAAAAATTGATGGCTACCAATCGCCTGCGAAATCTAGATCTCGGCACCCTGCGCAGTTTCGTCACTATTGCCGACGCAGGCAGCATGACGCGCGCCGCGACCCGGCTGTTCATGACCCAATCGGCTATCAGCATGCAGATCAAAAGGCTCGAAAACAGTCTCGGCTTCAGCGTGCTGGAGCGTTCGGCACAGGGTATGACGCCGACATCCGAGGGCGAGCAATTGCTGCAATTCGCCAACCAGATGCTGGCATTGAACGACGAGGCCATGGGAAGGCTGACCTCGCCGGACTATGAAGGCCAGATCAGGCTGGGCGTGCCGGGAGACGTCATCTACCCGCATATCCCGAGCATTCTCAGGGAGTTCAGCCGCGATTATCCGCGCGTGCAGGTAAAGCTTTCCTCGGCGCAGACCATGAACCTGAAGGACGAATTCAAGCAGGGCCTGCAGGATATCGTGCTGACCACCGAAAAGAGCGCCAGCGCCGGCGGGCGGGTAATCAGCACCCAGCCGCTGATCTGGACCGGTGCCGAGGCCGGGATCGCCTGGAAAAAGCGGCCGCTGCCGCTGGGATTTGCCAAAAGCTGCGCCTTTAAGGCCGGGGTAACCAGGGCACTGGACGATGCAGGTATCGAATGGGTGGATATCGTGACTTCGAATGATGCTGCCGCCAGCGAAGCGATGACATCGGCGGATCTCTGTGTCACCGCCGAGCTCGAATCGGCGATTCATTCCAGCCGCGTGATAATCGACCATGGCGGTCAGCTACCGGAACTGCCGCAACATTCCATCGTGCTCTATGGCGGCGACAATGCGGCAAACCAGATTGCGCAAACCCTGGTCGAGTATCTGCTCGGGGCCTATAGCTGAGACGGCATGCCATTCAAAGGCGGTTATCCGCTGGTGTTATTGTCGTCGCCCTCCCAGTAGTGCCCCAGCAGTTCGGCCGCGCGCTTGAGACGCTCGATATTCTGATCCGATACCGATTTCTGGGTTGCCTGTTTCAGGCTCGGTAACGTCAACGAGGTTTCTTTGGCAAGGGCTTCCAGGTAGTCGTCGTCTAGTCCTTCGAGGTCGGTGATGGTGCGGATTCCGCGCTTGCGCAATTCTTCTGCGGACTCGCCGAAACGCACACACAGCTTGGCCTGCAGCAGCCAGTCGATGAGTTCACGGGCGCCGTAGGATGTTTTCAGCAACAGCGGCACAAAGTCTGCATTGGCGAGGTCGTAACAGGTATCGATACCCAGTTCTTGCAGACGAAAAACATCGTAGGGCGTCATGCCCTCGATCATGTCCAAGGGCAGTTTACGCACCGACGGATGATTATCCTGGCCGGAAAGCCCGATCTTGCTGGTTAACCAGCGCACTCCCTGCTGCGGGAACATGCCGACCAGGAACACGGTCAGGATCAGGATGCCGTCACTGGTGGGAGTCAGCATTTGCGGATCCTGCCCCGAATTATTGAACTCGGTGCTGAATCCGCCGACGGCGTGGTAAATCAGCAACGCGATAAACGAAGACAGGATCATGCGCAGGCCGAAATGGTAGAACGCGATCGGCAACAGGTCGTTCATCGAGTAGCGCCGGAAAATACCCTGCAGGCCCCAGATGTACGCCCCGAGGAATCCGAGCCCAAAGGCCAGCAGCGCGCCGTGCTGATAGTCGATCAGGCAGGCGTCGTCGCATTCCGATTTGGTCAGGCGCGTGCCGGCCAGCAACAGGCTTGGCGTATCGGCCAGCTTCAACTCGCTACTGAGCAGCAGTGCCGATAGCCCGGCAGTGGCGATACCCATGGTAAACAGAACCGCGACGAAAAAATGCATCCTGCCAATATCCTGGGTATAGATATTGCGATAATCGGAAGTAATATCGAGGACACGCAGAATGCGTTCGATTTCGAGCTTGCGCTGCCCCAGTCGATAGGCGTAGTAGGTGTAGGCGCTGACCGGTAGAAAGGCGACCAAGACAGCCAGCGTTAGACAGCGGAAAACGATAATCGAGTTGACATCCATTTTATTGCTCCTTGCATTCTGTTTTTCCAGCGCCAGGACACTATTTTTATTGATTCAATACCCTGTCTTAAAAAGCGCGCTATCGTCGGGCTGGCGGGATTGATATCTGCCAGCTATTTTTCAGTATAAACAGGGCCAGGTCAAATGCCGACAGGTGGAATATCGCCAACGGCAATCGCCGTTCCACTTTAAGCGGCCATTAACCTGTCGATCAATTTGCGTTGCGTAAATATTGCAACGGTGTCGTACCCAGGCAGCGACGAAACATCGAGATGAATGCGCTACTGTTATCGTATCCGACTTCGAGTGCGATCGAAGTCACGTCGACGCCCGAGCTCAGCAGTTCCAGTGCTCGTAGCAATCTTCTTTGCTGGCGCCAGGCGCGAAACGTCATGCCCGTTTGCTCGGGAAACAATCGAATCAGGGTGCGTTTGCTGGCGCCGACGACTTTCGACCATTCGCCAAGGCTGCGGCGGTCGGCGGGATCATCGATCAGGGCCCGCGTGAGCCGGCGCAGCCTGGCATCGGTGGGAATCGGCAGCGCCAGCGCGGCAACCGGCTGTGCCTGAATCTGGTCGAGTATTACCGGCATGATCCGCGCGGCGGGACTGTCGTTGTCATAGCGGTTGCCGTTGGCGACCGCGGCAATGACCAACTCGCGCAGCAGCGGCGTTACATTGAGTACACAGATCTCTGTCGGCAAGGCGGAGGCTGCCGCCGGCTCGATGTACAGGGTTCGCATGCTGACCGCGCTGTGCGCCTCGATTTGATGCTCGACGCCGCCAGGCATCCATACCGCGCGCAGCGGCGGCACCAGGTAGGCGGCCGAGCGCGTGGTAACGGTCATGACGCCGTCGCTGGCGTAAACCAGTTGCGCGCGTCGATGCCGGTGGAATGCCAGCGTATTGCCCGATGCAAGGTCGCGGCCGTGGGCGACCACGGTCTGTGGCAATGATTCGAGCTGGTCCAGTTGCTGGTAGTCGACAGCGAAGGTTTGGCGCTTTTGCAGCATTTATTGGCTTTATCTAGTGAGTACGCCGATTCAATTTTAAGCAGAATTGACTCCGGGTCAAATCCGGATGTCGCGCCATGCAACGTAAAAAGATCAATTTCCTGTATCTCAACCTGGGACATTTTTTCGATCATCTGTTCATGCTGATTTTTGCCTCGGTGGCGGCGCTGCGCCTGAACGACGAGTGGGGCATGAGCTATGCCGAACTGATTCCCTACGCCACGCCCGGGTTCGTCGCCTTCGGCGTTTGCGCGATCCTGGCCGGCTGGATCGCCGACAAGTGGAGCAGGGCGGGCATGATCGTGATCTTTTTTATCGGAATCGGCCTGAGCTCGATTCTTGCCGGCATGGCCAACAGCCCGCTGCAGATTGCTGCCGGCCTGACTCTGATCGGCGTGTTCGCCGCGATTTACCACCCGGTAGGGCTGGCGATGGTGGTACACGGGCGCGAGCGTACCGGCATCCCGCTCGCGATCAACGGCATTTTCGGCAACATGGGCGTCGCCAGCGCCGCGTTGCTGACCGGTTTCCTGATCGATAACGCCGGTTGGCGCAGCGCGTTTTACCTGCCCGGCGTGATTTCAATTTTACTGGGTCTTTCCTACCTGGTTTTTATCAGAGGCGAGAAGGCCACGGAGGTCAGCGACGCAAGCGCAGCGACGGCAGGCAAATCCGCTCCGGCTTCGAAACCGAGACATGTCTTGTTGCGTGTGTTCGCGATTATATTTTTCACCACCGCCATCGGCGGCCTGATTTTTCAGAGCACCACCTTCGCGCTGCCGAAGATCTTTGCCGAACGGCTGAGCGATTTCGCCGGCACGGCTACCCGGGTCGGCTGGTATGCCTTTCTGGTATTTTCCCTCGCCGCGCTGGCGCAGCTGGTGGTCGGTTTTCTGGTCGATCGGCACTCGATCCGCATGGTGTTCGCATCGGTGGCGCTGCTGCAGGTCATTTTCTTCGTCATCATGACCCAGCTCAGCGGAATCGCGGCGCTGGTGGTAGCGATCGCCTTCATGTTTGCCGTGTTCGGTCAGATTCCGATCAACGACGTGCTGGTCGGGCGCATGGCGCGCAGCGAGTGGCGTAGTCGCGCTTATGCCATCCGCTACGTGGTGACTTTCTCGGTAATGGCTTCGGCGGTGCCGCTGATCGGCTGGGTGCACGGCAACTGGGGATTCGAGCTCCTGTTCCAGATTCTTGCCTTTGCCGCCGCTACCATCTTCGCCGCTACGCTGTTGCTGCCCGCCTCCGAAACCAGGCCACAGGGCGCCTGAGCTATTCCTCTCCGGCCGCCGCCGCGGTGGTGTCGCCTTGCTGCATATCGGTCAGGATCGAGCGCAAGTCGTTTTCCCAGCGTTTGAACTGGATTCGCAGGCGGTCGTCGGCATAGAATTCGCCCAGCGAGGTCGGGTTAATCGACGATATGATGGTCTGTTCGCCCTCGGCAAACACCGCGATTTTCAATGGCAGAAACGGTATCAGTTCGGGAAAGTCGGCGCTTAAACGACGAACTTCTTCGTGCTTGCCGAAAAACACCACGCGATAGCGGTCGGTTTCGTAACCCAGGCCGGTCAGGCCGCTGTCGCAGCGCTGTACATGCGCGACCTTGTAACCATGCGTTTCGATACTCGACTGCAGTGAAGTCATCGAATGTTCGAAATCCTGCACCGAACGCACCGTCAGAATGTTTTGCGCGATGCCGGGCAGGCTCGTCAACGATAGCGCCAGCGCCATCCACAGTTTGATTAAAGATTTTGTATTCATAGCATTGCGTCGTCGATTATTTCGAGCTGGATTTCATGCAGTTCCTCGGCGTATTCGAGCAATTGATCGTTATTGAACAGTTGCGCGATCAGGCGCATGTTCATCGCGATCAGCTGCACCGTGCCATCGTCTTTTTCAATTACCGTAATCCGGCAGGGCAGGCCGACGCCCAGCCTCGGCTCGACGCGCATCATCTTGTACAACTGTTCGAAATTACAGTAGCGAATGGTCATCTGGCGTCGATTGACCTGGCTACTGTCGGCGAGTCCTTTTTCCAGGTGCCGGTCGGGCAGGTAGCGAAAATTCCTGCCCTCGATGGCGCTTTTTATGCTGGCGATGGTGGTGGCAAAGTCGTTCGGCGAGTCGAACATCAGCGCCGGAGATTTTTGTGCCTCCTCTTCGACTGCCGGGGGCGGATTGCGCTGCCTGGCCTCGAAACTGCGAATATAGCTCACCAGGTCGTTGAAATCGTTGTCCCTGAGGCCGACGTCGAGAAAGGATTTCATCGCGGTGCCGGGCCGGCCCAGCATGATTACCCGTTTGATCATATGGTCCGATGCGGAGGCAAGAAATCCCGGGTTGGTGATCGCCGGGGGCATGACCGCGAACGAGCGCCCCCTGGAGTAGGTCACGCCGGTGCCGAGTCCTTCGCCGCTACCGTCTGGCGAGTGGCAACTGCTGCAGTAGATCTTGAATAGCGAGCCGCCGCGCCTGCGATCGCCGGGCAGCGGCGTATCGGGATACTGCGGACCCGCGACCCCCGACCAGTTTCTGATGTAGGCGGTAATGGCGTCGACCTGGGCGCTGCTCAATTCCGGGAACGCGGGCATGATTCTGCCGACGCGTCCGTGGCGTATGGTCGACTTGATGTAGTTGTCGCTGACGGTGGCCAGTTTGCTCGCCGACAGGGGCAAACCGATACCGCCGCCGTTAACCTGGTGGCAGGCGGCGCAGTTGGTTTCGTAGAGCGCTGCGCCATCGGGCGCGGCCAGCAATTGTGGCGGGCAGGCAAGCGCGATCAGCGCGATGACTATAGATCGGATCTTCATGTGCAGATGGAAGGGTGGAAGCCAGTTAAATGAAAGCGCATTAGTATAGTCTTATATTTTAATGAACCAAGAGTGAAGTTTCACTTCTTAAGCCGATCGTCCCGCTTATTATCCCCAAGCCTGGAAAATCGGTCTCCTGCTTTGCCGCGACGCCTCGGTCTGACCGCAAACGCGGCGCTGGTGATTGTTTCCGCCCAGGCTACGGAACGACCGATCCGGGCTCATGGCCGATTAGCCGAAGCGGAAACCGCCTGCGTCGAATCCACGATCAAGGCCTCTGCAACCGGAAAGCCGGTATGCTGCGCCGTGGTTCGGGCTACAAGTTTGATTTGGATCAAGCAATCGCGATTGCCTGGTCAAAATTGTTCGCAAGCCAGTGTATTCTCGATTTTTTACCGGGAGAACGACTGTGAAATCGAAAAAATACCTCGCTATGGGCTTGATGCTCGGTTTTGTCGCGGGCCTGGCGCATGCCGAAGAGCATGCGCTGTTTACCACCAGCTCGCTGACGCCGGAGACCGCGCTGAAGGCGGTATCGGCTGCGATGGACAAGTGTCGCGCCGAGGGTTACCAGGTGGCCGTATCGGTGGTGGATCGGATGGGTAACCAACAGGCCATGCTGCGCGACCGCTATGCCGGTGCGCACACCCCTGAGACCGCGCGCCGCAAGGCCTGGACCGCGACCAGCTTTCGCACCAATACTTCCGACCTGGTCGGGCCAACCCAGGCGGGAACGCAACAGTCCGGCGTGCGCCAGGTAAGCGGCGCGCTGATGCTGGGCGGTGGCATGTTGATCGATGCTGGCGGTTCGCTGGTCGGGGCAATCGGGGTTTCCGGCGCGCCTAACGGTGACGCCGACGACATTTGCGCCCGCGCGGGGATCGCGGCAATCGAGGACGATATCTCGTTTTAACCTGCTCGCGGGCGGATCCCGGGTGTTGCCCGGTTCCGCCCGTGACCGCGCCAATAAATCCATCCGCCGAGACCTCGAACAGATGGATGCGCCGGCTATCGATGCTTTCGCTCCGCCCGAGTAACGATGAACGTGTCGAACCTGCGCGTCGCAGGCTCTGTAAGCGAGTGCTCGCAAATTTAAAAGCTGGCGCAGCGGGGTATTTATAGCCCGGGTTCGCGCTTATAATCCGACAAACCAAAATCAATCGCCGATGCCTTCAATGCCTTTCGAGTATTCCGATAAGTCCAGCCAGCTGCAGCAACAGCTTTCCGCCTTCATGGAGCGGCATGTCTATCCCAACGAAACCGCCTATGCCGAACAGCTGGAACGGGCGGATGATCGCTTCGCGCCGCTGCCTCTGATGGAGTCGCTCAAGCAAGAGGCTAAGGACGAAGGCCTGTGGAACCTGTTCGTGCCGCAATCGCATGAGGAATACAGCGAGCATGGTGGCCTTTGCAATTTCGATTATTACCCGCTGGCGGAGATGATGGGGCGGGTGCTGTGGTCGGCCGAAGTGTTCAACTGCAGCGCGCCGGACACCGGCAACATGGAAGTGCTGATGAAGTACGCCACCCCCGAGCAGCAGCAGCGCTGGTTGAAGCCGCTGCTCGCCGGTGAAATCCGCTCGTCTTACGCGATGACCGAGCCACAGGTGGCCTCCAGCGACGCCACCAACATCGAGTTGAGCATGAAGCTCGACGGCGACGAATGGCTGCTCGAAGGTCGCAAGTGGTTCATCACCGGTGCGATGAACCAACGTACCCGCATTATTATCGTCATGGGCAAGTCCGATCCCGATAATCCGGACCGCCACAAGCAGCAAACCCAGCTGCTGGTGCCGAAAGATACGCCCGGGGTCGAGGTCGTGCGCGCGTTGACCACGCTCGGCTACGACGATGCGCCGATTGGCCACGCCGAGATTCATTTCAACCAGGTGCGGGTGCCGGCGGAGAACGTGCTGCTCGGCGTCGGTCGCGGCTTCGAAATCGCCCAGGGCAGGCTGGGGCCGGGTCGCATGCATCACTGCATGCGCCTGATCGGCGCCGCGCAGCGGGCGCTGGAAATCAGTTGCCGGCGCGTGCAGAATCGCAGCACCTTTGGCCGCAAGCTGGCGCAACACCAGTCGGTGCGCGAGGATATCGCAAAAAGTTTTTCCGAAATCGAAATGGCCCGCCTGCTGGTGCAGAAAACCTGCCGGCGCATGGACCAGGTCGGTGCCCAGGAAGCGCGCGACATGATTGCGGCCTGCAAGACCAGCGTGCCGCTGATGGTTCAGAACATCGTCGATCGCTGCATGCAGATGCACGGCGCCGGCGGATTGAGCAGCGATTATTTTCTCGCCGAGGCTTTCAACTACGCGCGCTGGTGTCGCCAGGCCGACGGCCCCGACCAGGTGCATCGCATGGCGCTGGGCAAACAGATCATCGAACGCTACGGCGACTAGCGTGATGCGGGAAGATCAGATGGACCAGGCTTCGCTGCAGTCTTATCTGACGCAATATGTCCCGCAAGTCGGCCGACTGCAAAGCCTGGAAAAGTTCAGCGACGGCCAGTCCAACCCGACTTACCTGCTGCAGACCAGCACCGGTCAATTCGTGTTTCGACGACAACCGCCGGGAGAGTTGCTCAAATCGGCGCACGCGGTAGATCGCGAATTTCGTGTCATCGAGGCGCTGCAAAATAGCGAGGTGCCGGTGGCGCGCGCGATTCACCTGTGCCAGCAGCGCGACGTCATCGGCAGCCTGTTTTACCTGATGAGTTATGAGCCGGGCAGAATTTTCTGGGATCCAGCGTTACCCGGGCTGGATCCGGCCGAGCGCGGTGAAATCTACAGCGAAATGAACCGGGTGCTGGCGGCCTTGCACGACGTCGACGTCGAGGCGGTCGGTCTGGCGGATTTCGGACGAGCAGGCAATTACTTCGAGCGCCAGGTTAGCCGCTGGAGCGGACAGTATCGTGCCTCCGAAATCGAATCCATCCCGGCGATGGACAGTCTGATCGAATGGTTGCCGCAAAACCTGCCGCGTGACGATGGCAAGGTGAGCCTGATTCATGGCGATTACCGCATCGATAACATGATATTCGATCCGCAACAGCCTCGGGCGCGGGCCCTGCTCGACTGGGAACTGTCGACCCTGGGGCACCCTTACGCCGATCTGGCCTATCAGTGCATGCAGTGGCGAATGGCGCGTGATTGCGTGATCCCCGGATTTGGCGATATCGACCGGGTCGCGCTCGGCATACCGAGCGAGCAGGACTATGTTGCCAGCTACTGTGCCAGACGCGGTCTCGACGGGATCCCCGACTGGCGCTTTTACCTGGTTTTCGGGTTTTTTCGATTTGCCGCCATTTTACAGGGCGTGCACAAGCGTGCCGTCGACGGTAACGCGTCCAGCCGCAAGGCCTTCGAGTACGGCGCGCTGGCGCCGGTACTGGCGCAGCAGGCGCTGGAGTTGATCGAATGAAAGCGGTTTTATCCAAACATCACACCGAGGTTAGTTGAAATGTTGACTGCAACGCAGCGATTTCGCGTCGAATGGGCGCATTGCGATCCCGCCGGAATCATTTTCAATCCCAATTACTACATCTGGATGGACAGCGGCACTCACGCGCTGTTACAGGCCGCCGGCTACGACCTGATCGGCAATACCCATGGCGACCCGCTGTTTCGAGGGTGCCCGCTGGTGGCCAGCAACATGGCGTTCAAACGACCGCTATATTTCGGTGATATCGCGCTGCTGACCTCGCGCGTGGAGAAATTCGGCAATACCTCTTTCGTGGTCGCGCACGAATTCAGCTGCGGCGACGACCCCAGTCCGGTTGCCACCGGCAGCGAGATCAGGGTCTGGGGTTACTCCGACCCGGATCAGCCGCGCCGGCTGGTGGCGCGAGCGGCGCCCGACGGCGCCAGGGAAATGTTATCCGTCGAAAAAACGGTCGACGTTACCGTTTAGGCGGTCAATGCATTTATAATAGCGTTCGAAGAATCCGTGGAGGAAGGGCCAGTGGTCACATTTATCATTCTGTTCAACGTCAAGAAAAACAAGATTACCGAAATCGCGGAAGAACTGGCCGAGATACCCGAAATATCGGAAGTTTATTCGGTAACCGGCATTTATGACCTGGTTGCAATCGTGCGCACCAAAACCAATGACGACGTCGCCGATCTGGTCAGTAACCGCCTCGGCAAGATCCACGGCATCAAGAAGACCGACACCATGCTGGCTTTCAAGGCCTATTCACAGCATGACCTGGAGTCGATGTTTTCGATTTGACGGCTCCTGGTCGCAGGCCGTGCTAGCGGCTTCAGGCGCTGCGTCTTTGCGGCCGCGCCGGCGCGCGGCTTAGCGCGTTGTTGTTCTCCGCCAGTTTTTCCAGCAGCCGCAGCAATTGCCCGGATTCGGTCTGGTTCAATGGCGCGAGGATGCGTTGCTGTGCCGCCTCGACCGCCGGCAGCGCCGCCTTCAGCAGTTTTTTCCCGGCCGCGCTAATGCTGACGATCTTGGCGCGCTGATCGTGCTTCGATTTTGTGCGGCGTAGCAGCCCGCGCTGTTCCAGGTTGCGTACCAGCAATGCGATTGTGGTGCGGTCCATTGCAGTGGCGCCACCCAACGTGACCTGGTCCTGGGCACCGTTGTTGACCAGCGTCTGCAGTACCGCGAACTGCAGCGGCGTCAGATCGAAATCCGAGCAGGCCTCGAGAAATATGGCTACGCCGATTTGCTGGCAGCGCCGCAGCAGATGGCCGGGCATGCGCGTCAACGAAACCTTTTTCACCTCGGCTCCCGGGTCGCGGTTCTGCTAGCTTTCATCTGTCCTGGCCTCGCTGCTCACGCCAGAAGCCGAGCTTCTGCTGTGCCACCCGGTCGGAGTAACTGAAGATAACCGCCTCACTGTCGGCCTCGTGAACAATCCATTTCCAGCTGGGCGCGACGAAGATATCGCGTGGGCCCCAGTCGAAGGTCTGACCGTCAATCGTGCTGCGCCCGCTGCCCTCGGTGGCGACAAAAACCGTTGCGTCGGTGCTGCGGTAAGCCTCGGTTTTGAAATTCTTTGGCAGCAGCTGTAAAAACGGCGCGATGGTGGGCATGGCAAAGCCGCCGTCAACCGGGTTCACGTAGCGCATTTTCAGGCCGTGACAGGGATCCCACTCCTGTTGCCGCTGCATTTGCTCGAGCGCCTCGCGCGAACGCGCGTAGGGATAGTTGAAAATAGGCGAGGCCAGTTCATGCTGCTGGTAATCGACCGGTAGCATGTTGGCGCCGTAGCGCGCCAGGCTGTCGCCAACCTGGCGGGATAGCGGGTGCACGTCTTCGCCATAACCCTCGGCAAAGGAAGCGTCGAAGAAACTGGCGACGGGAATATCGAGGCCATCCATCCAGATCATCGGCTGTTCGCTGTCGTTACCGTGGTCGTGCCAGGCCCACGGCGGGGTGATGACGAAATCGCCGTATTCCATTGTGGTGCGTTCGCCGTTGACGCTGGTGTGGGCGCCGGATCCGTCGAGCACGAAACGCAGCGCCGACTGGCTGTGACGATGCGCGGGCGCGACTTCACCCGGCAACACCAGCTGCAAGCCGGCATAGAGCGAAGTGGTGATTCGCGAATCGCCGCGTATGCCGGGGTTTTCCAGGATCAGCACGCGGCGCTCGGCTTCCCTGGCGGTAATCAGCTCGCCGGCCTCGAGCAGCCACTCGCGCGCCTGCTCGAAGCGCCATAGATGCGCAATGCAGTCGCTTTTCGGCTGCGGCGTGATGATGTCGGAAAACACCGCCCACAGGGGCGTATAGGCTTGCGCGTCGATCTTTTCATAGAACGCGAGTCGTTCCGGAGTTTCCTCGGGTTTTTCGGTAAGAGACATGGTTACCTCGCAACAATTAGTCGTCTAGCCCGGTGCCGCCGTAGAGCCAGCCGAGCTTGTCGAACCACTGCTCGGGGCCAAGGTTCGACATGATGTGATTACGCACCTCGGCGGTGGCGCCGTCGGCGTGATAAATATATTCGCCGATCAGGCGCGAATCGAGCTGTACGCGCGCGGTGCGCACGCGACGCTTGCGCATGTAGTGATCGAGCGCGGTTTCGACATCGTCGCCGTGCTGCTCGAACATATGGCTCAGGCAGACGGCGTCTTCCATCGCCATGCAGGCGCCCTGGGCGAAATACTGCAGCATCGGATGCGCCGCGTCGCCGAGCAGCGCGACGCGGCCGTCGACCCAGTCGAGAATCGGATCGCGGTCGCATAAGACCCACAGCTTCCAGTCGTTGCCGTGTTCGATGATCTGCCGGGCGCGCGGCGCGATGTGCTCGAAGCCCTGGCGCACCTCGTCCTTGCTCACCGGCTTGCCGGCGACGGCCTGCTTGACGTCGTTATGATAAGTGACCACCAGGTTAAACAGTTTCCAGCCCTTGAGCGGGTAGTGCACGATATGACATTTCGGCCCCGCCCACAGCGTGGCCGCGTTCCAGCGCAGATCCTCGGGCATTTGCTCGGTCGGGATGACGGAGCGGTAAGTGGTATGACCCGACACTCGCGGTTCACCGTCTCCGACCAGCTGCTGGCGGACATCGGAGCGCAGACCGTCGGCGCCAATCAACGCGCTGGCTTCGATGCTTGTGCCGTTGTCGCAGGCCACGCTGACCGAATCGCCGTCCTGCTGGTAAGACCTGACCGCGTGGCTGCTGCGCAGTTCCACCAGTTCGCTGGCGCGGCAGGCGTCGAGCAGCACGCCATGCAGGTCGGCGCGATGTACCACCGCGTAAGGATTTCGAAAATGCCGCCGGAAGTTTTCATCCAGCGGGATGGCGGCGATCTGTTCACCGTGAACAGCGTCCATCAGCCGCAGGCTATCGATATAAACCGCCTTGTCGCGGGCCTCGTCGCCGACGCCCAGGTAGTCGAAGCAGTGAAACGCGTTCGGCCCGATCTGGATGCCCGCGCCGATCTCGCCTAGCTCTTTGGATCGTTCCAGCACGATACAGGAGACGCCCTTGCGCGCCAGGCCGAGCGCCGCCGCCAGGCCGCCGATGCCGCCACCGGCGATGATTACGGGTAACGATGACATGCCTTCCACCGCCTGCCTCTACTTGATCAGCAATTTAATCATAATACTGATTAAGTAAAAACGGTCAAACCGGCCCGGCAAGGCCGCATGACGAGTTTCGAGGGCCGCTTTGGTGAATCTTCAGAAACTTCTGCCTTGTGCCCGAAACAGAGGTCTAAATTATTGGGCCAGGCGCGGAGAATTGATCGGAATAAAGGGGACCGGAATAAAGGGGACGGTACCCTTTATTGGAATAAAGGGGACGGTACCCTTTATTTACCAGGCTGCCGTTAATCCAGGTAGCTCCAGATATCTGCTTGACCGCGATCAATAATCCTTGCGGTTCTCGGGATTAATATGAAAGTGATTTGCAAATTAGATTCCAGGTGCCGTGAGTGAACTTCAAATAACTCAATTCCGAGCGTTGGCGACTTTTCAATATTCGTCGGGATTTAACTCCTTTAGCCCCTCTGGTCGCTAAACGTTTTTTGGATACATTTGTGAGGAAATTAGCCATGGTTAGAATTATTGCTTTGGTACTGACGGCAGTAATGGTCTGCGCCTGTGCGCCCGGCAAAGTCCTGCGCATGACCGCCAGCGGTAAGATTGTTTGCAGCGACAACGATTACAAGGATTCCGATGTTTTCGATGGTTCCACCGACGATGATTGCGGTTTTGGACTAATTGGCAGGATTGGGCATGGCATTCCTTTTACCGAAACGCAGGATGCAGATGGGCCCGTTGGCAGTACCCGACCGAACAATACCATGGAGTTTGAGCTGGGTTATCTACGCCAGGGCGACACGGAGTTCGATGGCCTGTACCAGGGAACACCGGATGAAGGTACGATAGAGGCGGATGGCTTGGTGTTAGGCCTCGTTTATACGCGCAGGATTAGCGACAAGTTCGACCTGTTTGCCAACTACGGCATATTCGACTGGGAAGTCGAAGAGGAAGAAGAGTTCGGCGGCATACCGGAAAGTCATGATGCCTCCGGATCCAGCCCGTATTATGGTTTTGGCGGGCGTTACTGGTTTATGCCGAAGGTTTCGCTGCGCCTGGGCTGGAATCGATTCACCGATGTCGGCAAGTCAAGCGAAACGGGGAAGGGCGATATCGACAACTGGTCGCTCGGGGTCGATTACCTGTTTTAAATCAGATGGAGGCCGATCCCATTGTTTTCTTATGGCAGAAACAATAAAGATCAGGTCCCCGTTAACAACGTTGGGGTTACGGCGATGTCATTTTACCCGGCGCGTATCACATGCCAGGCAGACTGGTTTTATGAGTCGATTGCCTGACATCGGACAGACTAGCTAGCCCAATGTTTATAATTTTGTACCAACGCTTAAGGAGGCTTTATGACGATCGGTAAACAAATATTCACCACCACGGTATCCCCAACAGATTTGTTTGGTGCCCGACTCACAACGTTGGTTCCTCGCTGGCTGTCCACGGCAGGATTACACAAGGTCACCGTCACACCTGTTTTTATTGTGCTTGTTGCTATTGCGCTTTTAAATGGCTGTGCGACGAGTTCGACACAGCAATCGTCTTCCACCACTGCAGCCGTTTCTCTGCCTGAGGTTGAGCCAGCGCTCGACAAGGCCACCGTGGTTTACCTGAGACCCTCGGCTTTAAATGCGGGTGCACGCAAGGCATCGCTGTTCGATATCACCGAAGGAGCGCAGTTTCTGGCAATTCTGCCAAATGGCACAAAAACCATCGCCAAACTGGAGCCAGGAGTGCATATGTTCATGGCTACGATCGCCGGTATGCGTGGCGTGATGCAAGCCGAAGTAGAAGCTGGCAAGGTGTATTACATCAGGGTATATGCCTCGCAACTTACTCCACTATCACCAGTTGAGGACGGGAAGCGTATCAATAAGTACTGGTCCTCTACCAAACCAGTCACCGTTACAGAGGCCGATCTGGAATGGGATCGCAACAACAGGAACAGCATAGAGAAGCACGCGAAAAAGGCACATACGACCTGGAATAAACTGAGTGAGGACAGGCAGCAGGAATTCCGTATTGGGCTCGAGGATGGCGTTTAGAAATAAAGGAAATAAAGGGTACCGTCCCCTTTATTTTGCCCTTTATTTTGTACCCTTTATTTTAAAATCGGTTGGTACTCTGGGAGCTCGGCGACTGCGCTTGGTATGATAGCGCGGTCGTTTCTCGAGTATCCGGAGCAATAGTAATGTCAAAAGCTACATTTTTATTGGGCCTCGTCGTGGACGCGGCTGTCGGCATTGCCGGCTTCTGGGTTAGCGGTAAGTACTTGATCTACGTGGATTACGGAACCTGTCAGCAAACATATCCCAACATCGCCGGCAAACTCCTTCTGGAAAATGACAAAGTCGTGGTACAACGCTTTTCGTTCCCACCCGGGCAATGGGAAGGAGTTCACGGGCATCCGTCCAATCAGCTTTATATCCACCTAAACGATGCACACTGGAAGGTTCGCTATGGCGAAAAAATCGAGGCCGGTCGCTCACCCGCGGGTTCCGTGGGATGGTATGGCCCTGTACATCTATCGGAGGATCATGAATCGGTAAACATGGGTGATATGCCGATTGAACTGATCTGGGTTACCCTGAAGGAAGGCTGCACTGGCTCATCATAGCAAAATAAAAGTGGGCGCTTATTCAGACTCGAAGTAGTGTTCGATGGATTTTGCGTAGTAGGCCACCAGCGCCTTTTTCTCGGGATTGATGTCGTAGATGCCGTTGCTCCGGTAACGGACCATGCCACGTAGCAGCGTCAATTCGAGCGCGTGCTGCAGCGCGTCTTGCGCGTTCGAACGCGCCAGCACGACAAAGGCATTTTTATCCTGCGCCCGCGCAACCGTCTTTTTGAACTTCTTGAGCAAGTCTTTCTTGTTCAACCCGGAATCGGGCGCCTGCTGCAAAACCCGGCACAGAATCGACACCGGCGGTACCGGAATCAGCTCGCCTACCGCGTCCATCAACTCGTTGCCGAAGCGGTTGAGCCATTCGAAACGCTGCGCTCGGTCGAGATTCGGCCAGTCGACCTGGTGGCGCGCCAGCCAGTCGCGGAATGAAACCGGGCGGCCGAAATTGGCGCAGGCGTAACCGAAGGAGCGGCGCTGCAGCAGTACCTCCGCGATCGTGCGCAGGCCGAACTTGACGCAATTCCAGATGATGAACGGTCGACCCCTGGCCCTGAATTCGGCAGATGTAGCGCTAATCATATTTGTGTCTTCGGCGACGCGGTCGTAGTTGATGCCGATCGGGATGATGACGATATCGGGCGAGCTTGCCGGATCGAAGTGTTTGGTAACAAAACTGAACAGGCCGAAGCGCGGCGGCTGCAGGCCGCCATCGGGTGACAGCGCACCCTCGGGAAACATCGCGTGCGGCACCCTGGCCTCGGTCGCCATTTGCACGTAACGCTCGAGCGCGAGTTTGTATAGCGGATCGCCCGAGTCGCGGCGGATGAAATAACCGCCGGCGCTGCGCATTAGCTGGCGAACCGGGAAGATGCCGGACCATTCGCCGACGCCGAACGACAGCATGGTGCGCTCGGCGGTCAGGTAATTCATCAGCAGGTAATCCATGTTGCTGCGATGGTTGGACATGAAAATCACGCTATCCTCGCTACTGACGGGTTCCAGCGACTGTTCGTCGGCAAAACCGACCGATACCCGGTAAAACCCGCGCAGCATGCCGCGGCCCAGTTTGTAACCGACGCGAAAGTAGAAAAAAGGGTTGAACGCGGGCACGATCTCGAGCGCGACCTTGTGCAGCCGATCGCGTATGTCTTCCAGTTTCATGCCCTGTTGCTCGGCTAGCTCGGCTGCCGACTGTAGCAATTTCGGGTCGGTAGCCAGCTGAACCGCCAGCGCCTTGTAGCGCGTCAGCGTGAACGGCGACAACTTCAGCTGCAGTTGTGAATTGACCTCGTTGAATGCCTGTTGCGACCAGCGGTTCCACAGTTTGAGCCAGAGCGGAATAAAAACCTGGGTAATCAGCGTCGGCAGCGCGAACAATACCAGCAACACCAGCAGCCACAGCGGAATGAGGACGGGATCGGTCATCTCAGGCCAGCGCTTTTACGACCTGTTGAAAGCGTCGCAGCGGTGAATCGTTACGGGTCAACGCAATCGGCAGCGAAAAATGCCCCTGCGGCCAGATGAATCGATTTTCCTGCGGTAATTGCCAGCGCTCGATCAATTCCAGACCGCCCGCGAAAGGCGTCGCCTGATCGAATTCGCCCAGTATCGATACAATGTTCGCGGAATCGATTGCAGGTTGCCGCGGCGGGTCCAGCGCGCGCAGGTACTCGGCCACGTTGGCGACGCTCCAGCCGCGTTCATGCTTGGCTTCGAGCGCGCCGAACAGTTTTGCAATGGAGCCGTGAATGAGGGCGTCTTCCATGCGCGAACAGTGCATGATCAACAGCAGCGCATCGGGTCGCAGGTGTTGGGGCCAGCTGCGGGCCTGGCCGCTGACCAGTTGCGCCAGCAGGGCGCCCAGGCTGCTGCCGCCCATGGTCACCGGCCCCTTCGAGGTGGCTCGGCACCAGTCCATCAATACCGCGCGCTCGGTTACCGCCGCGGTACAGGTGTCGAGGATGCCGATCGGCGAGGTGGCGCTGATGTATTCGCCGCCGTAGTAACCCGTCGGACGCCGGCGTCCGTGGAACGGCGCTTCCGGTCGAACCACGCGAAATCCCATGCGGCACAGCACATCGACTTCGTCGACCAGTCCCTCCAGGTAGTCGAATTCGACGCAGATACCGTGGCCGTAAATGATGGTCGGTGGGTTGCTGACGCCAGCCGGTTCGTGTACGCGCGCATAAACCAGGTCGTTGGTGCGCGCCGAGGGTGACTGGAAGCGTATCCAGTACTGGTTGCCGTCGGAGGCGCCGAAGGGGCGCGACTGTTCGACAACCGGCATTTCCGCGGGCGCGGCGAAATAGGAATCGGCACTGTTTCTGATCGCGCCGTAATGCGTTTCGACTTCTTCCTGGGAGGGGATTACATATCGCGAGGTCTGCGGCTTGAAATGCAGCAGGAAGCGCAGATCGCGCCGCATCATATTGTGCGACTGGTGTGCGTCCTTGCGGGCTTTTTCGATCGCGGCGAGGTCTCCCTGCTGCGGTTGCCGTTCGCCGAAAAAAGCGTCGCGCCAGGCGGCGTCGATCGCGTTGACGCGCGCACGCGAGGTTTCAAAGCGAAAAATCACCTTGCTCAGGCGTTGGTACTGGCTGTAACTCAGTTCTATGCGCGCGATCTCGGCGAACTTCGGCACCGAACCGCGCGCCTCGTCCGCCACCGCCCACAGGCGCGACAACGGCAGATACCACTTTCGCAGGAAATACATCGATGCGCGGTCGAACCAGGTCCTGCTGAACAGGCCACCGAGCGGCCCTCGCATCCAGGTGATTGCGCCCTTTTCCGCGGGCAATTGGTGGCCGGTAATGAGGTCGCTGATATTTTTTATTTTTATATCTTGGCTCCTCGCGAGAACAGGCGGGTTCGACTAGTTCAGTATTCCTGCGCCGTCATTTTTTCCAGTCATCGCCGAGGCCCAGCGGCGCCGGCAATCGACTGATCAACTTGTTGAGCAAATCTGAAAATTCGTCATTCCACTTGTTGCCGAATATCGGATCTTCGTTTTCGTCGAAGGCGGCATCGATTTCTTCCCAGTCGGATGTTTCCAGCGCCTCGCGGGCGCGCGGAAGGAGTTCCTCCTCTTCCTTTTGCGCGTGATTACGTTCGAACTCGGTGTAGCGGGTTACGCTTTCGCGAAAATGCGGATAGTCCGAATCACCTGAAAACTCATAGGCGGACAGGGCCTTGAGCATTTCGACAAACAGGATTTCACCCTCGGTATGCTGCTGCCCGAGTTCGCGGATGAGACTCTCGGTTTCGGGCGCCCGCGCCAGCAGTTTGGGGAACAGGTAATGGTTTTCCTTTGGGTGGTGATACCTGTCGAGAAAGCGGTCGATATAAGTGAACAAGCCATGGAAGATACAGAAATCGGGTTGTTTACCGTCGTCGATTTCCTCGATCAGCTTGTCGAGGCTATAGAGTACAGCGCCGAGGTTCTTGTGTTCGCTTTTGATGATGGAAATTGCGCGCATTGTCGCCTCTTGATTTTTTTGCCCTGAGCTTCAGGCTTGACCGCGAATATTATCATACAGCCGGAATTGCAATTTGATAAAGATCAGGTTGCCGAAAGTCGATGTTTTGATTGACAAAATTCGACAATTTGCGAAATTGGTCGGGTGAATAAAAACAAGTCAGCCCTGCGTACCCAGGTTGTCATCATTGGCGGCGGACCGGCCGGACTGCTGCTGGGACAGCTATTACACCGGCAAGGGATAGAAAACGTGCTGCTCGAACGCCGCAGCCGCGAGTACGTACTGGCGCGAATTCGGGCAGGCGTGCTGGAGACCGGGCTGGTGGAATTGCTGCGCGAAGCGGGCGTCGGCGCGCGCATGGATCGCGAGGGACTGCTGCATGAAGGCATTTACCTGGCAAATTCCAACCGCGGATTTCGTATCGATTTCAATCGGCTTTGCGCGTCTTCGGTCATGGTTTATGGCCAGACCGAGCTGACGCTCGATCTCTACCAGGCGCGTTCGGCAATGGAGGCGACCCTGCTGCACCAGGTCGACCAGGTGCAGATTCACGACGTGGATTCCGATCACCCGCATGTCCGCTTTGTCCAGGATGGTTGCGAACGACGCATCGATTGCGATTTCGTCGCCGGTTGCGACGGTTTCCACGGAGTCAGCCGCAAAACCATCCCGGCCAGCCTGCTGCGTGAATTCGAGCGCGTCTATCCATTTGGCTGGCTCGGCGTGCTGTCGAAAACCCCGCCGGTGAGCGACGAATTGATTTACGCCAGTCACGAACGCGGTTTTGCGCTGTGCTCGATGCGCAGCCCGAGTCTGAGCCGTTACTACCTGCAGGTTCCGCTCGAGGACAGGGTCGAGCAATGGACGGACGAAGACTTCTGGGACGAATTGAAGCGCCGCATCCCGCATGACGCGGCGCAATCGATCGTGACCGGCGAATCGATCGAGAAATCGATTGCGCCGCTGCGTTCCTTCATCGCCGAACCGATGCGCTGGGGGCGCCTGTTTTTGTGCGGGGATGCCGCGCATATAGTACCGCCTACCGGCGCCAAGGGGCTCAACTTGGCGGCTTCGGATGTTTACTACCTGTGGCAGGCGCTGCGGCAGTATTATCATGACGGCGACCGGCAGGGCATCGAAAACTACTCGGCGATGGCCCTGTCGCGGGTGTGGAAGGCGGAGCGTTTCAGCTGGACGATGACAAAATTGCTGCACCGTTTTCCACAGCAATCGCCGTTCGACCTGCGCATGCAGCAGGCCGAACTCGAGTACCTGGAATCCTCGCTTGCGGCGCAGACTTCGCTGGCCGAGAATTACATCGGGCTACCTTATTGAGGAGGGCGTCATGGAAATGATACAACTGGGCGATGTATGCCTGCATTATCGCGTCGACGGCGATCCCGACGGCGCGCCGATCGTGTTCGCCAATTCGCTGGGCACCGACTTGCGTCTGTGGGATCAGGTTATTCCCTATCTGCCCGAGGGTCTCAGGATTCTGCGCTTCGACAAGCGCGGGCACGGGCTGTCGAGCTGTCCCGAGGGCGATTACCGGATGAGCGACCTGATCCAGGACGTGGTGCGCCTGCTGGAAACCCTCGAATTCAGGGATTGCCTGTTCGTCGGCCTGTCGATCGGCGGTATCTTCGCCCAGGGTCTCGCCGCCGATCACCCACATCTGCTGCGTGCGATGGTCATTTCGAACACCGCGGCGCGCATCGGTACACCCGAAATGTGGCAACAGCGAATCGATACCCTGCGCGCGGGCGGTATCGAAGCGCTCGCCGACAACATCATGGAGCGCTGGTTTTCGCAATCATTCCGTCAGCAGCGTCCGCTCGAGGTGTCCGCCTGGCGCAACATGCTGACGCGTACCCCGCTCGAGGGTTACATCGGCTGCAGCGGCGCCATCGCGGCCACCGATTTCAGCCAAAGCAGCGCCGGCCTTGACCTGCCGACGCTGGCCATCGCCGGTAGCGAAGACGGTTCGACCCCGCCCGAGGTGGTGCGCGCTACCGCTGAACTGATTTCGGGCTCGCGCTACGTGCAGATCGACAATGCCGGCCATTTGCCCTGCGTCGAGCAGCCGGCGGAGTATGCCCGTATCCTCAACGATTTCATAGGCGAGTGTGGTCATGTCTGAGCGTTACGACAAGGGCATGCGCATGCGCCGCAAGGTGCTTGGAGATGCGCACGTGAATGCCGCCGAAGCGAACAAGAGCAGCTTCGACGAACCGTTTCAGACCCTGATTACCGAAGCCGCCTGGGGAAACCTGTGGGCGCGCGATAGCCTGCCGCTGCGCGAGCGTTCGATGCTGACCATCGCGCTGCTGGCCGCGGGCGGTAATTTCGACGAAATCCCGATGCACATCCGCGCCACCGCCAACACCGGCGCGAGTCCCGATGACGTCATCGAGGTGCTGCTACATGTTGCCATTTATAGCGGTGTGCCCAAAGCCAACCGCGCGATTAAAGTCGCCCGGCAAACTTACCAGGAAATGGGAGTGGAATTGTAATGGCAGACGACAAACCGCAGGGCGGTTATATCCAGCGAGATCGTAACTGGCATCCGCCGGCTTACCACCCTGGCTACAAGACCAGCGTCACGCGCTCGCCGCAGAAGGCGTTACTGTCTTTCCCCAGCTCGCTGTCCGAGGAGACCGGGCCGGTGTTCAGCCCGTCCATTATTGGTGCGCGCGACAATGACCTGTTGCATAACTTTGCCGCCGACGGCGAAAGCGCCATAGGTCCGAGAATCCTGGTCTATGGCCAGGTACGCGAGCAGTCGGGCAGGGGCCTGCCCGATACGCTGGTCGAAGTCTGGCAGGCCAATGCCGGCGGCCGTTACCGCCATCAGAAGGAAACCTACCTGGCGTCGCTGGATCCGAATTTCGGCGGCTGCGGTCGCTGTATGACCGATGCGCGGGGCTACTACGAATTTCGCAGCGTCATGCCCGGGCCCTATCCCTGGCCCAACGGCGTCAACGACTGGCGCCCGTCGCATATCCATTTTTCACTGTTCGGTCAGGCCTTCGCACAGCGTCTGATTACGCAAATGTATTTCGAGGGCGACCCGTTGATCTGGAAATGCCCGATCGTCAACACCATCCCGAGTCGGCAGGCGGTCGAGGACCTGATCGCGCCGCTCGACCTGAATGCCACCATTCCGATGGATACGCTGGCCTATCGCTTCGATATCACGCTGCGCGGCCGGCGCCAGACTTATTTCGAAAACCGGCCGCAGGGGTTGTAATGGCGCAGACGCTAGATTATCTGAACGAATCGCCGTCGCAGACCGCGGGTCCCTACGTGCACATCGGCTGCACACCGAATTTCAGCGGTATCGGCGGCGTCTACGCCGAGGATCCCGGCAGCCGCATGGTGAATGATAAGACCCTGGGTGAGCGCATCACCATCCGGGGCTGCGTGTTCGACGGCGTGGGCGCGGCGCTGAAGGACGCGCTGGTCGAAATCTGGCAGGCCGATGCGGCCGGCCTGTACAACTCGCCGCGGGAAAACCGTGGCCAGGCCGATCCTGAATTCAGCGGATGGGGGCGCAGTCCGGGTGACATGGAAAGCGGCGAGTTCGTTTTCGAGACCGTCAAGCCGGGCGCGGTTCCCTGGCCGGACGGGCGTATGCAGGCGCCGCATATCACCTTCTGGATCGTAGCGCGAGGTATCAATCTCGGCCTGCACACGCGCCTGTATTTCGACGATGAAAAAGAGGCCAACGCCAGCGATCCGATCCTGATGCGCATCGAACATCGCCAGCGCGTCGAAACCCTGATCGCGAAAACAGAGTCCAGCGCGACTTATCGCTTCGACATCCACCTGCAGGGATCGGCTGAAACGATCTTCTTCGATATTTAGCGCCGATGCTTGCTGCCGCAACCAACGATTGTATTCCGGCCTGGCCCGCCGCCGCGCCGCTAGCGCGGGTTTGACTGATGGCGCTGTCACCCTTCGATTCCACGCTATATCGTGAACTGCTTCACGACGCCGAAGTCGGCGACCAGTTCAGCGACCAGGCGGAGCTGCAAAACATGCTGCGCGTCGAAGCGGCGTTGGCAAAAGTGCAGGGCGAGCTGGGTCTGATTCCCGCCGACAGTGCGGCCGCGATTCAACGGGCCTTGCGGTCGATGACGATCGATCCCGCCGAGCTGGCGCCGGGCACGGGTCGGGCCGGTGTACCGGTACCGGCCCTGGTGGAGGCAATGCGCGGCGCGATGCAGGCGTCCGAGCACGCACAGTACCTGCATTGGGGCGCGACTTCACAGGACATCATGGATACCGGGCTGGTGCTGCGACTGCGCAGCGTATGCCAGATTCTCGAGGCGCGCCTGACGCGTCTGCTGCGGTTGCTGGCGCAGCAGGCCGAGGCTCATGCCGAGTTGCCGATGGCGGCGCGCACGCGCGCGCAGATAGCGACGCCGACGAGCTTTGGCGCGCTGCTCGCGGCCTGGGGCGCGCCCTTGCTGTCCCAGCTCGAGGCGCTGGCGCAACTCGAACCCCGGCTGTTGCGGCTCAGCCTGGCCGGCGCCTCGGGTAATTCGACTGCTCTTGGCGAGCGCGCCGGCGAGTTGCGCGCGGCGCTTGCGGCCGAACTCGACATCGGCGACAGCCAGTTCCCCTGGCACAACGATCGCACGGCGCTGTCCGAATTCACATCCCTGTGCAGCCGTATCGGCGGCTGTCTTGCCCGCATCGGCGAAGACTACATATTCGCCACACGGCCGGAAGTAAATGAAATCGAATTATCGAGCGGCGGCGGTTCTTCGACCATGCCGCAAAAGAACAATCCGGTAGGCGCCGAGATGCTGGTGAGCCTGTTCCACCTCGGCGCCGCGATGGACGGCCTGATGCGGCAGGCGGTCGTGCATCGTCAGCAGCGCGATGGCGTCGCCTGGTCGCTGGAATGGCATGCATTGCCACAGGTTTGCCTGGCGACCGCGCGGGCGCTCGATCTTGCGCTCGAACTGGTCGAAAATTTACAACCGAATGCAGAGGCGATGAAAGCACGGCTTGTCGAATCGCCTGGCCTGGTTTACGCGGAGGCGATCAGTTTCGAGCTGGCCGCTACAATGCCTCGGCCGGAGGCCCAGGCGACGGTTAAGAAGATGTGCGCCGAGGTCATCGCGCGCAAAAGCGCGCTGCCGACGCTGGTCATGGAACGTTTCCCCGAGATAGACTGGCAGGCGATTTTGAATCCCACGGCGCAGCTGGGCGATGCGCCAAGGCAGGCGCGCGAATTCGCGGCGCGAGTGGCGCAACGCTGAGAGAGTCAGCTGCGTTTGCGCAATAACAAGGCGCAGGCCAGGCCGATGGTCGCCATCACCAGGACGATCGCGTTGGCGGTGTCCCATCTACCTGAAAATTCGACCACGGAACTGACCATCAGCGGGCCGATGGTTTGCCCGATACCCGCGCCCTGCAGCATCAATCCCGCCATCAGCGCCATGTGCGAGGGCTTGATCGCGTAGCGCGCGGCAAGGGCGAAGGCGGTGCCCGGGAACAGTCCGCCGAAAGCGGAGAACAGGATGCCAGCGACGGTCTTGAGCGCCGGGCCGCTGAAACCGGCAAACACCAGTGTGGCGCAGGCCCCCATGGCCAGGAAAGATATCGTCAGCAGCTTCCATGGAGTCACGCCGCGGCCGATCAGCCAGCCGGCGGTGACGTTGCCTGCGACGTTGGCGACTACCACCAGCGCACCGAGATATGCCGAGCTGGCAAGCGCGACGTTGTACTCGGTCGCCAGCATGGTCGGTAAAAAAGCGGTCAGCGACTGGTAGAGGCTGGAGTAACAGACGAAACCGGCGACCACCAGCAATGGCCCGAGGCGCATGGCGTTGGCGATGAATTCGGCGCTGCCGAGCTGTATGCCTGACCTGTCGCCGGCATTGCGAAAGGCGATAAACAGTACCGTGCCCCAGAGCAGTATGATGATGCCGACGTCATTCCACAGCCCGCGCCAGCCGTGCCATTCCAGCAGCAGCGGGGTAATCAGCATCGATGCCCCGGTGCCGGCCGGTATGAAAGCGCCCCACAGCCCCATCGCCAGCGGTCGATCGCGATCGTTGGCGGAAGCCCCGATCAGCGAGGGCAGGGCAACGATCGCCAGGATGAAGCCGAAACCCTCGATCAGCCGCGACAGCAGCAGTAACTCCATGCCGGCGGCGGTGGCGCCGAGAAAGCTACCGCCGGCAGAAATCAGCATTCCTGTCAGCGCGGTGCGCAAGGGACCGATGCGATCGGAAATCAGGCCGAAACCGGCGCCGCCGACGGCGGCGATCAGGCTGAACAGCGACAGAATATAACCGGCCTCGACCAGGCTTAAGCCGAGCTCGCCGATGATCAGCGACAACGAGGCGATGGTCTTGCCGATCTGGAAGGCGCCGATGCAGCCTGCGAGGAAAGCGATCCAGATCCTGGTCCAGTGGGTTTCGTTCATCGACAAAAAATTCGGCGCCCGCCGCCGCCAGCAAAAGCCGGCAGCCTAACACAAAGCCCGGCACTGCGGATGCTCTGGAAGCAGATCGTTTTGCGATAGCAGATGCCAAGCAGTGACGGCGGGAGGATGGTATTCGCCGCATACGAAAACTTTTTTGCCGTGATTCGATCCCGGGTGGTTGGAAAAGTATTTAGCGGAAAGATAACTATAATCAAACAGACCATGCCGTACTGCCAAACCATACATGACCGTACATAACGACGTACTCGAAGACCTCAACAAGCTCGTCCCGCTGCAGGACAAGCTGCAGGTAACCCACAGGTCCGTTGCCGAGCTGTTCCCGTTTATTGTCCGCATCGCGATAGCGATTTACGACCCTGAGACGAGCGTGCTGAAGACCTATATGCACAGTAGCGGAGACGACAATCCGCTGGAGCATTACAGCGCCCGGATCGATGATGCCCCGTCGCTGAAGGAAATTTTGAAAACCGGTTTACCGAGAGTGATCAACAACATGCTTACCTTTGAAGGCGAGGGAAGCGAGCATTCGAGGCGGCTGGGTCGCTACGGTTATGCGGCGAGCTATACCATGCCGATGTTTAATAACGGAGTATTCATTGGTTTCATATTTTTCAATTCGGACAAGAAAGACGTATTTGACGAGAATACCTTGCGCCAGATTGACACTTACGGCCACTTGATCTCGCTAATGGTGGTCAATGAAATCAGCGCAATTCGGGTGTTGACCGCCGCGGTAAAAACCACCGGTAACATTACGCATATACGCGACCCGGAGACGGGCAGCCATCTCGATAGAATGTCTCGCTATTGTCGGCTGATCGCCAATACGATCGCCGATAAATACCAACTGGACGATGGTTATATCGAGCACCTGTTCATGTTCTCGCCGCTGCATGACATCGGCAAGATTGGTATTCCGGATGAAATCCTGCTCAAACCTGATCAGCTCGATGCTAACGAAGCAGAGGTCATGCACACGCATTCGAGTCTGGGCAAGAAAATGGTGGACGAGATTCTGGGAAACTTTGGGCTCGAAAATATCGAGTATGTGGACATGCTGCGAAACATCGCCGAGTTTCACCACGAATCCGTCAATGGGCAGGGATATCCGAGCGGTATCGGGGGTGAACAGATTCCCCTCGAGGCGCGTATCGTTGCAGTCGCGGATGTGTTCGATGCCCTGACCAGCGCGAGACCCTATAAAATCGCCTGGTCAAATGAAGACGCTATCGGCGAACTCAAAAAACTGGCCGGTGAAAAACTCGATCGCGATTGCGTGAATGCGTTGATTGAGAACCTGGATGAAGTAGAACAAATCCAGCTGCGATTCAGAGAGAATTTCTACGGCTAATCGCGCCAGGAATCGTCCCGCTGTATCGGGTATATTTCTTAAAACGGATCTCTTCAAAGCGACTCTGGCAATCGACAGCCAGAAGCTGGCGCTTACTTTCATTGACGGTCAAAGACAGATCCTGACTCGAGTTTCGAATCAGCTTTGAGCCTGTATCAAGATTTACTCTTGTCTGTCCATTCGCTCAAAACTGGGATATCTTACAATTCGATTTACCATCGGCTCCAGGCTGCCTGCGGTTATGCAAGAAGCGGTAGAAATACATGTTTTGCTAGTTCAAATCGCTGCAATATTACTGGCGGCCCGAATCTGTGGTGAAATCGCGCTTCGCTTGAAAGCACCGCCCATCATCGGCGAGCTTTGTGCCGGAATTATCCTTGGCCCCAGTCTGTTCGGCTGGATCGCACCCAACGAGGTTTTGAATTTCCTCGCCGAAATCGGGATTATTCTGCTGCTATTTGAAGTGGGGCTGGAAACCGATCTGGAGCGCCTGGTCAAGGCTGGACCCAAGGCTGTAGTCGTCGCTATCGCGGGATTCGTACTGCCTTTCGTCCTTGGAGCCTCGTGCAGTTACTGGTTCTTTGGACTATCTCCGATGGTATCGCTTTTTATCGGCGGCACCTTGACGGCAACCAGTATAGGAATAACGATTCGGGTATTGTCTGATCTGGGCCGTCACAGGGAACTTGAGGGTCAGGTCGTTCTCGGCGCCGCGGTAATTGACGATCTGCTCGGGGTATTTCTGCTGGCGGTGCTGTTTGAATTTACCGTCAGTGGCTCGGTCACGCTGGCTAACACCGGCCAGATCATACTCTACGTTGGGGCTTTTTTTGTGCTTGCTCCGATCGTGGCAAAGATACTGTCACCATTATTTAAACGCTATCACGACTATAGCGATCTGCCAGGAATGATCCCGATAGTACTGGTATCTGTCGTGCTCGTATTCGCCTCGCTCGCGCACAGCGTAGGCGCACCGCATTTACTCGGCGGTTTCGTCGCGGGAATCGCGCTTTCGCGGCGTTTTTTCCTGCCATTCGGTGCGGCGTTGGCAGTTGATCCCGAATTCACGCAGCGAGTTCACGATCAGATGCGGCCTATAATCCATTTGTTTACACCGATCTTTTTCGTTGTTGTAGGGCTGTCGCTGGATTTCAGCGCAATCGATTGGTCTTCGTCATTTATCTGGATTTTTTCGCTACTGATGGGAGCGATTGCCATAATCGGCAAACTTCTCGGTCCCTGGTTGATCCGGATGTCGGTGCCAATGCGACTAGCCATTGGCATGGCCATGGTGCCCAGAGGCGAGGTAGGACTCGTATTTGCGGAACTGGGCAGAGCGACGGGTGTTTTCGATGCCGCGGTCTACGCCGGTATGGTGCTGGTAATTGCTTATACCACGCTGGCGTCCCCATTCTGGATCAAGAAATATTACGAGCGCTATGGCGGGCGACTTCCGGCTACAGACGACTAGTATTCCCAGGTATCGAAAACCTGGCAACGGCAGCTTTGGTCGCCGAGCTGAAAACTTGAAAATCACCCCAATGCGGGCGCTGAGAAGATTACGATGAGCTTCCGAGTTCAACCCGATTCGGAAACTTGAAACCATCCGGTAACGAGGTCATTCCCGCGCAAGCGGGAATCTTAAAACGCGCCATCATTGCATGACCGATGCGTCGGACCGCCCCGCTTGCGCGGGGATGACCGTCCATTTAATTTTTTGATCCGCTAATGGCCGTTTGCTGCTCCTGGTAACTACGTTTCAGCATCTCCTCCTTTAATCGGGCGTCACTGTCAAGCCCCCGTTTTACGGTTGCTTTGGAGAAAACAGACGCTTGAACTCGATCAATCAGCAGCAGAGACCGACCCTAAACAGGCATACCCGTAACGGCCAGCGCCTTGTATGGAGTCATTCAATGATTCCATCCAAAATGAAAATTTCCACAGGTTCTATCTATCAAGAAACTAAAATTGAGTATATCTTAAGTTTATTTGCTAAAAAGAATGTTGCTTTTAGCAATTGATTTGAGCCGTTTGCTTCAGCGGACCACTCTTTTGGGAGACAAAACATCGGATTCCTACGATCAGGTAAGAACATTCTCTTGCTCACCTGTTTGTCTGTCAGCATCGTGGCTTGCAGCGGTGGTGGTGACGGTGACGATGATCACGATGGTAATGAAGATCAGGCAGTTGATTGTGGTTTCCCGACTCCAAGGGTGGCGGGCACGCTGACCACCGATACACTGGCTAACGCACCCGCTAGATGTGGGATGCCAGAATACGCGTGGTTACGCGCCCCTGATCTTGGCGAAATCGTTGCGCGTCACCAGTTATTTGATTACACGACCATCGAGTTAGAACAAATTGCGGCCGCTGAAGGTCTGTCAATTCAGCCCGTTTACGCCACCGCGGTAGAACGTATTACTTATAAGACCCAGGACCGCGGTGCGTTAATCGACGCGACCGCAATGATCGCTTATCCAACGAACCTCGCGGACGATGTTCCCGTTGATACCCTTTTATACCTGCACGGTACGGCCGGCATGAGTGATATTTGTGCACCATCGGTTTCGGATAACGCGCTGGCCTTAGCCGGCCTGTTCGCCTCGCAAGGATATCTGGTGGTGCTACCCGACTATATCGGGCTTAAGGCATTTGGCAGCCCGTCTCCCGAGTTACATCCTTATCTGGTCGGCGAGGCTACAGCAATTGCCAGCCTCGATGCGGTGCGCGCTGCCGGCCAGCTGGTAGCAACGCAGGCACCCGCCATGTGCGCGCGCCCGCGGGTGGTGCCATTTGGGGCCTCGCAAGGAGGTCACGCGGCGCTGTGGGTGGATCGAATCGCTCCCTATTACGCACCGGAGCTGCAGTTGATGGGTGTCGTTGCCGCGGTCCCACCAGCCGATTTGCTCGAACAGGGTCGACGCGCACTAGGCGCACTGGTGCCCTCATCCGGCAACATGGTCGCTTACCTGACCGCGGCCTCATCCTGGTACGGCGTCGACAATCGCATTGACGAGGTATTTGTTAGTGACTGGGATGTTCGCCTGCCGCAAATCCTGCGCAACAATTGTGATGGCGGACCCGAATTGAAATCCGTTACCGCTCTGGATCAGATTTTTCTGCCTGCCTTTCTTAGCGCAGCGATGGCACCAGACTTTCCCAATGTCAGTCCGTGGGGATGTATGTCTTCAGAAGGTTCGCTGATGTCAACTTCGGTCAGCCGCATCACCCCCAACCGCGATTCCTACGGTATTCTCTATATGCTCGGTAGCGATGATCAAACCGTCGATCCCGCAATTGAACGCAGCAGCTTTACCACGCTCTGTAATCAGGGCATGCCGCTGGAATTTCTCGAATGCGCTGGAGCAGGTCACAGCGATGCGCCAAGCTGGGGTTTGGAAGAAATCCTGACATTCATCGATGCTCGCTTCGCCGAAGTACCGATAGATGTCAATAATCTGTGCCAGGTCCATGCAGCATCTGTTTGCAGTGGTACTCCCTAGTGCGCGGTTACATCTCAAATCTGGTATCGAGTAACCACCTGTACTACATGCCGCGTATTAGCCCTGCTACTGCTTACGGTTGAGTAAATCCCATATCTGGATTTTCTCGCTACTGAAGGGAGCGATAGCCATAGCCATAGCCGGCAAACTTCTCGGTCCCTGGTTGATCCGGATGTCGGTGCCAATGCGACTAGCCATTGGCATGGCCATGGTGCCCAGAGGCGAGGTAGGACTCGTATTTGCGGAACTGGGCAGAGCGACGGGTGTT
>Ga0224508_10000418_pt1 | contig 41981 bp, 34 predicted proteins | sample SF_Jan12_sed_USG_4_FD_170157 | JGI IMG/M metagenome (GOLD analysis project Ga0224508, IMG submission 170157) | Sediment microbial communities from San Francisco Bay, California, United States - SF_Jan12_sed_USGS_21 | ecosystem: Environmental > Aquatic > Marine > Sediment | place: USA... | reverse complement strand
CGAGTGTCGGGTCCAGTACATTGACGAGGGCGGCGTCCTGCGCGCCCGAGATATCGTGGGCGAATGGGACCTCGCTGTCGGAGTGAACGCCGGGACCCGCATGTGGCTGCGAGCCTGGGGGGGGGGATGCCCGCCTCGACCGCTCCGTGTGACGATTCTGCTCGGCGGCGACACCGTGGCCGAGACGCTCGAGCGTGCGGCACACCAGTCCCGATGTGACTGGCTGCAGGCGGAAACCGAGTTCACCGTCCCCTGAGGGGACGACCGACGGAGACCGGATGCGTCACGTGGCAAACGGCATCTTGCGGCTGATCGGCTGGCGGATGGTCGGCGAAGTCCCGAAGCCTCAGTGCGTGCTCATCGGTGCGCCCCACACGTCGAACTGGGATTTCGTCTTCGCGCTACTGGCTTTCTGGTCTCTCGACTTCGAATGCCGGTGGGTGGGGAAGCACACGATATTCAAGCCACCCTTCGGATGGCTCATGCGGCGTCTCGGCGGGATCCCCCTGGACCGATCCACCACGCGCGATTTCGTGCCGGAGGTCGTCTCCTGGTTCGAGGATGAACCCGAGTTGACGCTCTGTATCGCTCCCGAGGGCACCCGCAGCCGGAAGGACTACTGGCGGAGCGGATTCTACTGGATCGCCTACGGCGCCGGAGTTCCGATCGGACTCGGGTTCCTCGACTACGAGAACAAGGTCGGCGGAATCGGGGAGACGATCGTCCCGACGGGCGACATCGAGGCCGACATGGAGAAGATCCGGAGCTTCTACGCCGAGATGCGGGGGAGGCACCCAGAGAAGCTCAGCCCGATCCAACTACGGCCCGGGACGGCGGGCGGCGAGCCCGGCTGAGCGCCGCCCGGGATCACCCCGGTCTACTTCCGGTACCGCACGAAGATTCGGTTATCGAGCCCCGCAGCCAGTGCCTCGTAGTCGTAGACCCAGCGCAGCCGGTCCCCTTCTCGCGAGGAAGCGTTGTGCTCGACGATCTCGAAGGGCGCGGCGATGACGAAGGCGACCGAGAGGTCCTGGAACATCATCTCGATCAACCCGTCCATCCCGTCCATCCCGCCGGCCTCGTCCTCGACTTCCTCGAGCGGGTTCATCGGCTCGTTGCGGAGGACGAACGTGTCGCCCTCGTCCACGAGCTCGATTCCGGCGAACGGCTCGGCGTCCGGTCCACCCCCGCCGTCCGCCCCAAAATCGACAGCGTTCAGGGACGTCAGGTGATCGAACGCGAGGCGCATCGACACCTCGGTCCGTAGCCCGTCTCGTCGTTGGGTTGTTTCGAGCAGCGTCACCCCTGGCGGGAGATCCGGATCGATCTCGGCCCGGAGATTGTCTTCCTCGAGAACCCCCGAATCCACCTGGTCGAGCAGCTCCTGGCGAGAGGCCTCGACCTCCTCATCCGTCGGTGAGCCGTCATCGCCCATGAAGCTCTTCTGCACCGCCGCCACGCCGTACGCCATCCGGTCGAGATCCACCATCAGATCGAACGCGACCTCGCCGGAAAGGTCCTCCTCGAGCTCGACGGCATACTCCATCTGGAAACAGCCCGTCAGGCCCGTAAACGCGGCCAGGGCCACAACTGAGACAACGCGGATCAGCGAGCGAGCGAATCGTTGAGGGCTCATGTTTCTTCCTCCGGTCTTGCTCCCGGGACGGCTCAGGACAATGACGGGGTCAACATATGCACGAGGGCCGGGCGGACGCCTGTGGCGCCCCACCGGCCCTGCGTGGGTGAGTGTCTCACCCGACCGTGGCCGGGTGTGAGCTACAGCTGCGTGGTGAGCAGCCTGTCGACGAGTCCGCGATAGCCCTTGATCGCGACCCGGAGATCCTCGGTGTCGGTGGGCTCGCTTCCGCGATCCCACGCCCGAACGAGGTCGTTTCGCTCGCGAGCGAAACGCTCCGTCAGACGCTTGAGCACGAGATCGACCAGGTTGTCGGCCTGCTCGCACGCCCGATGCGGATCATCGATGAAGCTCGCCTGGATGTCCGCCCAGCCCGAGCGGAATTCGGCGACGTCTTCTTCGGTGATCCCCTCGATCGACTCCTCCGCGACCTGGACGGCGTCCGGCTCCGCGCCGTTCACCTCGTTCATCGGGTCGACGTTGTCCAGAAAGTCGAACCCGGCGTCGAGGCCCTCTACGGCCACGTCGCTCACGTCCATGTCGTTCACCTGTTCGGCCCGCATGTCGACGTCCTCACCGGCGTCGATCTCTGGGAGCCCGAACCCGTCATCCATCGACAAATCGCGCATGACACTCACTCGTCCTGCAAGGTTTTGGCGCATTGCCAGATCCCCTGTCCGGGGACCTGCTCGAGTGGGACGTGCCACCGGGCTTGCGGGTGGGTTGAAACGGGCACAGAGCCACGTCTCCGCGGGTCCCACCGCTCGCCCGACAGCGCGTCACCGAAGTCGGGGAGGAGCAAGGGGGGTGCCACTCGCGACACGGAACCCCGCTTCGGCGCGGGGTTTAGCGCCCGGCTGCCGCGGAGTGCGTCTCAGACGCCTTCGGCCGTCTCCGCGATCAGGTGGTCGACGACCGCTTTGAGATCGCCGGTCTCCTCGAAGACCGCGATCTGACGCTGCGAGCTGCTGCCGTTCTCGAGAATCTGCAGGGCGTACTCGACCTCGGCGCGGGACCCGAGGTCGTCCACCACGTCATCCAGGAACCACCCGATGAACTCGCGGATCAGCTCGGGGGCGGGCTTCTCGACCTGCTTCCCGAAGTCGATGAGCTTTCCGGTCGTGCCGTAACGCGCCGCTCGCCACTTGTTCTCCGCGATGAGCGGGGTCGGATACTGCCTGAACGTCAGGTTGTCCCGGCGGAGCTTCCAGAGCTTCGCGACCAGCGCCTGGAATATCGCGGCGACACACACCACTTCCTCGACGCGTGTGCACATGTCGCAGATCCGGAACTCGAGCGTCGGATAGCTGTGGTTGGGTCGGACGTCCCACCAGATCTTGCTCGAGTCGGGGATCGTATTGGCGCGCACGAGCGTGTCGATCAGGTACTCGTATTCTCCGTACGACTCGAACGTCAGTGGAAGTCCTGTCCGCGGGAAGTTCGTCCAGTTGATGGTCCGGTAGGAATGGAGCCCCGTGTGGCGGCCCTCCCAGAAGGGCGAGCTCGCCGACAGCGCCAGGACGTGCGGCAGGAAGTAACGCGAGACATTCATCGCGTCGATCAGGAACTCCCGGTCCTCGATCCCCACGTGCACGTGCATCCCGAAGATCAGGTTGCGAGCCGCGACTTCCTGCAGGTCTTCCCGGAGCCCGATGTAGCGCTCGAGAGGGGTGATCTCCTGCTCCGTCCAGTTCGAAAACGGATGAGTTCCCGCGGCGACGATCCGGAGACCGCTCTCCGCCACCTTCGACGAGACGAGGCCGCGCATCTTCACGACCTCGGCCCGCGCCTCCTGAACGTTGTCACAGACCGTGCTGGCCATCTCGACGACCGACTGGTGCAGCTCGGGCTTCATTTGCTCGCGAAGCACGAGGTGGTCGGAACCGAGGATCTCGGTGATGTACGAGGTGAGCTCCCGGGACTCCGGATCGACGACCTGGTATTCCTCTTCGATTCCGAGCGTGAGCGAGGGTGCTTTCATGCGGCCCTTCCTCCGGCAGTTTCGAGTCGCCCGGGAGAACGTAACCATGATCCGGCCGACAGGCTTTACCAGTTGGCGAGGCCCGTCGTACCTTCCTCGCCGGTCAACAACCCCAGGGAGGGCGAATGTCACAGGTGCTTCTAGCGATCGGCGTATTCTGGGTGATAGCCAGCGTGCAGCTCGGTGGGCTCATCGACGCCGAAAACGGTTCTGGGCTGCAGCAGTTCCTCGGCCTGATCGTGACGCTGGTCCTGTACATGGCGGTCTTTTTCGGGCTGCGGGCAGTGACCGCCGGCCTCCCGTCGATCGCGGCGTTCGCGGTCCCCCTGGCGATTCCTTTGCTGGCTCTCGGCTGGCTGGCACGAATCGGCTTCCGACTCGTGGGTGTGAAGATCGTCTCCGCCCCCTTCGCGGACGCTCCTCACTAGGGAGCTTCGGGCTCGGTGTCCGCGGCGCTCCGCGGCGGCGTACGCCGAACCTGTTCGAAGAGCGCCAGCAGGCCGAGCGCCGCGTCCCGGAAGTGGGCGTGTCGCAGGGCCTCCCAGTCCGCGTCGAGATACGTGGACAGGTATCGGGTGACATGGGGAAGCGAGATCGCCCGGAACCCTCGCACGACGGCCGGGTCCACGACCGATCCGAAGGCGAGCATCCGCACGGCCACGTCACCCGGCCAGCGACCCTCCCCGTGCCTCTCCAGATTGGACAGTGACTTCGGACTCGTGTGGTCGTCCAGGCCGAATCGCGCGAGCACCGAGCGGAGTATCTCCGGGTTCTTCGCGCTCCGGTTGAGCTCGGCCCGGCCTTCCTTCACCTCGATGAGCAATACGTCGAGCGATACGTCCGGAATCTCGAGCTCCGGGTCGGGCTCGAAATCGCTTCCACCGGCCACGGCGCCACCCCGCGACCCACGCAGCCGCAGCGCGAGCAGGTCGATGTCCGTTGCCGACTTGAAGCCTCCGCCCGGCAGGCGGGCGAGAACGGGAAACTCCGCGACGGTGAAGTACCCGTTCACCTGGAGGTAGGCCTGAACGAGCGCGACCGCGTGGTCCATCATGACTCCTTCGGTTCAGGATCGACGGGGGGATGACCGACGTTGGCTGCGGCGCCGGCCCCCCGAAACGAGGAAAACCCGCGCCAGATGGGGATGTTCCCAACATAGCGTCGATTGGGCGAATCGCCCCACCACACCCCCCTCAGGTGGCCCACATGTCCCCTAACTCGTTGTGGTGTATTCGTTTATGAGTCTTACGTGCCGTCTCGCGGGGGGTCGAAACGCCGGAACTCCGCGTGGTTACTGGACAAACGCCGGTTCGAGGGCTTGCGAACCGGTCTGATCCGTCTTTCTTTTCGGGTGCTCGCACCGGTTATGGTTGTGAATACCATCAGGGGGGAACAAGGATGACCAAGGACGATTTCGCGGCGAAGCTCGCGGGGAAGTGCGATCTGAGCAAAGCCAAGGCTCGCGAAGTGATCGACTGCATCTTCGCGACCGATTCGGGTCACGGCATCATCGCCATCGAGCTCGACGCCGGTCGTGACTTCACCGTGACAGGGTTCGGGACGTTCGGCACGCGTCGCAGGAAGGCGCGCATGGGCCGTAACCCGCAGACCGGTCAGTCGATCCACATCCCGGCGATGACGGTCCCGACGTTCAAGGCCGGCAAGGGCCTCAAGGACCGCGTCCGGGTCTAACCGGAACAGTCGGAAGCCGGTCACCCGGTTTTCGGGGGCGGTGGCGCGGAACCTGGTCCTGACGTAGGGGACCCACCTCACCGGGGTGCGAGCCGCCGCAACAAGCTGCAGACGCTGCGCCCGGGGTCAATCGATCCCGGGCCGCCGCTCCACCTCTCCGGAAGCGGCAACGGAATCCCTCCCCCACGAATCAACCCTGGAGTCGAAGCAGATCTGGCAGCTCTCTGAGCGCGGCGAGGTTGTGCGCGGAGGCGAACACATCGACATGGGGCAGGGCCGCCCGCATCCCGCGCGCCTCGGGCGCGTATCTCGAGCTCTCGAGCAGGGGATTGAGCCAGATGACGCGTCGGGCGCGCCGCTGGATCTCTCGCATCGCGCGTTCGAGGGGTTCCACCTCGCCCTGGTCGAGCCCGTCGGAGAGGATGACGACCAGGGTCCGCTGGCCGAGCATCGAGCGCCCGTGCAGCCGCAGGAAGGTCTCCAGGGACTCGCCGATTCTCGTTCCGCTCGACCAGCCGCGAGCCCGCAGCTCGGCAAGCGCATCGTCGACCCGGCTCCGCACGAGCCAGGGCGTCAAATGGGTGAGCCGGGTGCTGAACGCGAACGTCTCGATCTCACGCGCTCGCCCCGTGGCCAGCAGGAATCGCACGAGAAACCGGCTATAGCGCTCCATCGACCCGCTCACGTCGCACAGCACCACAAGCCTCGGTGGGTCGCGCCGCCTCCGTCTCCGAAGGAGTCTCACCCACTCACCTTCCGTCCGAACCGCCGAGGCAGCGCTCCTTCGGAGATCGACTGGACCTCTCCGCCCGCCGGGCTCCATCCGACGGCTCCTTCGCGTCGACAGGCGAAGCATCAGACGCTCGATCCAGGCGTCGAGCTCCCTGAGCTCCTGATCGGAGACGTCGGCGAACGATCGGCGGGTCAGGTGCTCCGCCGCGCTGTACGCGGAGCCGAATGCCTCGGAGCGAAGGTCCGATGGTTCGGTGGCGCGTTCCGCGAGTTCCGGCCCGGCACCCCCCTCGGGCTGTCCCGGGCCGACGGGACCCTCGGTGCCCACGGCTCGTTGCTCGGTCGAAGAGGCGAGCGTCTCCCCCCAGAGCTGCCAGAAGCACCGATCGAAGACGGGGAGGTCACCCTCGGACGAACAGAAGGCCGCACGCAGGCCGTTGAAGATGTCCCACTCGTCGTCGCGGTCCAGCGAGCGAACGCAATGCCCGGCCAGTACGGACTCCGACAAAGCTACCCCGAGGCCCTCAGCGCGGAGCGCGAGGCACAGCCGCCCGACCCAACGATCCGGATCGGTTCGAAACCCTTCGCCGGGCTTCGCCAACGGTGTGTCGAAGTCTGCCAAGCGCTCACGCCTCCGGCGGGTCGGCGTCCGGGCGGAGCAGCGAGTCGATTCGACTGCGATCCAGAGCCGCGAAGTCGGCGGGATCCTTAACGAGTGCCCCGAGGGCAGCCGATACGGTTTCGCCGTCCACGCTCTCCGCACCCATCGCCTCGATAGCGGAGACGAAATCGATCGTTTCGGCGATCCCGGGCGGCTTCGAAAGCCGTTCGGCCCTGAGTCCCTGCACGAGCCCGACGACATCGCGGGCCGTCGCCTCCTTCACGTCAGGTAGTCTCGATCGGAGGATCGCCAGCTCTGTGTCCGCGTCGGGGTAGTCGATCCAGAAGTAGAGACAGCGCCGGCGCAGGGCGTCCGACAGCTCTCGCGTACCGTTCGACGTAAGCACGACGACCGGACGGGTGCGGGCCTCGATCGTGCCGAGCTCGGGGACCGAGATCTGAAAGTCAGACAGGACCTCGAGCAGAAAGGCCTCGAATTCCTCGTCGGCCCGGTCGACCTCGTCAATCAGCAGCACCACTCGATCTTCGCTCCGGATCGCCTGGAGGAGAGGACGCTCCAGCAGGTACTCCGGACCGTAGATGGTTCGCTCCACGTCGGCCGGGTCGGCGGAATCGCCCTCGAGACGGATCCGCAGGAGCTGCTTCTGATAGTTCCATTCATACAGGGCCGTGTGGACGTCCAGTCCCTCGTAGCACTGGAGACGAATCAGGTCCGACCCCAGCCAGCCGGCCAGGGCCTTCGCGATCTCCGTCTTCCCGACCCCGGCCGCGCCCTCCACGAGCATCGGCTTCTCGAGGGCGAGCGCCAGATGCACCGTGGTCGCGAGTGCGCGGTCGGCCACGTAGCCCTGCGAGAGGAGCCCCTCGCGCGTCTGCTCAATCCCGGGTTGCACCGCTCGCACCTCGCTCGCTTTGGCCCGGATGGGCCACCGGCTTGACGGCGTTCCCCCGGGCACTTCAGCTTCCGCACGGTTCGGGCTCGCCTGGCCCGAACGTTCCCGACAGTATACCGCTTGCTCACCGCCGCAGCCCTCCAGAGGTCGATGGCCATACATATCGAGAAGGAGTTCGACGTGCCGGAGCCGGTCGAGGAGGTGTGGGACTTCCTGACCGACCCCACCCGCATCGTGTCCTGTCTCCCAGGAGCCAGGCTGATCGGTGCGATCGACGACCGCACATTTCGCGGTGAGATCGGTATGAAGCTCGGCCCGGTCGGCACGATGTTCCAGGGAGTCATCCGCTTCGACGAGCTCGACTCCGAACGCCACCACGTCGTGATGACCGGGGAGGGGAAGGACGACAAGGGAGTCGGGGCGGTTCGGATGACCATGACGAGCAACCTCCGGCCCGCGGATGAGGGTGGGACGCACGTCTGGGTCTCACAGACCGTCAACCTCACCGGTCGTCTCGCCTCCTTCGGTCGCGGGGGAGTGATCCAGTCGGTGGCGGACGTCGTGTTTGGCCGATTCACCGGTTGCGTGGCCGCGAAGCTGGCCAAGGGGGCTGGCGCCTGACCACCGGCGCGCGGGGCGAGGGGACGGACGACCTCACGTGGCTTCGTGGACGCGACGATCCGCGGGTCCTTGCGTTCCTCCGTGAGGAGAACGACCGGACCGAAGCCGAAACGTCTCGGCTCCGGCCGCTGGAGCAATCCCTCTACTCGGAGTTCCGCGGGCGGATCCAGGAAGAGGACAGCTCGGTTCCAGCCCGACGCGGCGCCTTCTTCTACGCCAGCCGGACCGAGGAGGGGAAGCCCTACCGGGTCTGGGTGCGCTCGCGCGACCCGGACGGATCGGATGCACAGATCGTCCTGGACGAGAACGCATTGGCCGAGGGTCACGAGTACTTCCACGTCGGATCGCACGCCGTGAGTCCGGACGATCGATATCTGGCCTACACACGTGACACCTCGGGCGACGAGGACTACGTCCTGGTCATCGTCGATCTCGATACGCGGGAGACGCTCCTCGAACGCATCGAGCGCATCTCGGAAGACGTCGCCTGGGCTTCGGATGGGAGGACGGTCTTTTACGTCCGGCGCGACCGGCTCAAACGCCCCCACCGGGTCTACCGGCACACGCTCGGATTCGACCCGTCGGAAGACGCGATGGTCTTCGAGGAGGCCGATGAGGCCTTCCACGTGTCCATCCGACGCGCCCGGAGTGGACGGTTTCTCTTCATCGAGTCGGCGAGCGCGGTCACGCTGAGCACCTGGCTGCAGGACGCCGCGGCTCCCGAGCGTCCGCCGTTTCCGCTGTGCCCGCGCCGCCTGGGCGTCGAGTATCACGTCGTCGACGGTGGCTTCGACCTCTTCGTCAGGACCAACGATGGCGCGGAGAACTTTCGTCTGGTGCGCGTGCCACTCCATGAGGGCCTGACGCCGCGCGACCCCGAGGAGTGGTCGGATGAGATCCCTCATCGGGCGGAGATCATGCTCGAGGACGTGGAATCCTTCAGGGACTTCATGGCGGTGGTCGAACGGCGGTCCGGGCTGAGAGAGCTCTCGGTTCGGCTGCGGGACAACGGAGCGAACCTGCGCGTACCGATCGAGGGAGAGGTCAGGACGTTCGCGCTCCGCGACAATCACGAGTTCGACGCAGACGGGGTCAGGTGCGTGGTGGAATCCCCGGTGCAGCCGCCGACCACACTCCGGGTGGACCCGCGGACCGGGGCGACGGAGACACTCAAGATCGAGCCTGTGCCGGGGCACGATCCCGCCCGCTACCAGACCGTGCGCGTTTGGGCAGAGGCCGGGGATGGAACGGCGGTCCCGATCTCCGTCGTCGCGCCGGCCGGCGTGCGGCTGGACGGCAGCCATCCCTGTCTGCTCAACGGCTACGGCGCGTACGGGATCTGCAACGAGCCCGTGTTTTCCCGGCCGACGCTCAGTCTCGTGGACCGCGGATTCGTTTATGCCGTCGCGCACGTACGTGGCGGTGGGGAGCTCGGGGAGCCCTGGCACGAGGGCGGGAAGATGCTGAACAAGCGAAACACGTTCACGGATTTCATCTCCTGTGCCGAGACGCTCGTCGAGGCCGGGTACACGTCCCCCGAGCGGCTGGCGATCCAGGGACGGAGCGCAGGCGGGTTGTTGATGGGCGCCGTGGCGAACCTTCGCCCCGATCTGTTCCGCACGGTTATCGCCGGGGTCCCATTCGTGGACGTGCTCGCCACGATGCTCGATCCTTCGATCCCACTCACGGTCATCGAATACGAAGAGTGGGGCGACCCGCGTGATCCGGACTACTACGACTACATCCGGTCGTATTCGCCGTTCGACAACGTCCGTGCGGCGGAGTACCCGCACATGCTCGTGACGGCTGGTCTGCATGACCCGAGGGTCCAGTACTGGGAGCCCGCCCGCTGGGTGGCCCGGCTGCGCGGGCGCCGGACGGATGATCGGCTCCTGCTCCTGCGGACGGACATGGGCGCCGGCCACCTCGGTCCCTCGAGTCGGTTCGACTGGCTGAAGGATCGAGCGTTCGAGTTCGCGTTCCTGATCGCGACGGTCTCGCCGGACCACCTTCCGGGGGACGAGGCGTGAGCGCCGAAATCGTCGACCTGCATTCCCATGTGCTCCCCGGCGTCGACGACGGCGCCCGCGACCTGGCCGAGGCTCTTTCGGCGCTGAAGGCCCTCCAGGAGCAGGGCGTGCAGAAAGTGATCGCGACTCCGCACTTTCGGGCATCGCTGCTCGAACGCCGGTCGCGCGCCGACGCGCGCCTCGCGTTGTTCGATGAAGCGTACGACGAGCTCACGGAGGCATTGGCCGAGAGCGATCTCGAAATCGCTCTCGGCAGAGCGTGCGAGTTCAAGCTCGACGCTCCGGTGGCGGACCTCTCCGACCCCCGCCTTCGTCTCGAAGGAGGTCCCGCCGTCCTGGTCGAGTTCGGCTCCTTCCAGTTGCCGCCCTTCGCCGGGAACCAGCTAAAGGCCGTGGTCGACGCGGGGTGGCTGCCGGTCCTCGCGCACCCGGAGCGCTACTTCGGGATCGAGACGGCCTTCGACCGGGTGGCTCGCTGGGTCGCGGACGGAACGGCGCTACAGGTTAACGCGCGCTCCCTCGCGGGCGGATACGGGTCGGCTCCACGTCAAATCGCGGCAGAGCTTCTCGCCCGGGGATGGGTGACATGTGTGGCGAGCGACTACCACGCGATGGGGGTCCCCGAGTGGCCACCGGCGCTCACGTTGCTACAGAGCGCCGTCGCACCGGTTTCGAGCGCTGGTGACGAACCCGTCGAGTCCGGTGAAGAGTGGATTCGGCAACTGGTGTCGGAGAACCCTCGGCGCCTGATCTCCGGCGAACCCGGGAAGCCCGTGGAGGGCCGCAGCGTCGATCTGGGCGTGGCCGGTTCATCTCGCGGGAGAAGGCGCAGGTGACGTCTGTCTGGAGGGATACGGTCGCGCCGGCACGGCGTTACGAGCGTTGGGAGGTGACGGATCCCGTCGGTCTTTCGTGTGTACGTTGAATTCACGGTTGAGTCCGGTTCTAGACCGTGGTAATTTCCATGGTCCGCCTCCGTGGGAACCGTGCGGGGGCGGTTTTCTCATATATCGATCCTTTCGCGGCTGCGAGGACGGCCACGCCGCGTTAAACGGACGTGTTCGGGCCGGTCCGATGCCGAGTATGACTCGCGCGCGACCGGTCGATAGATGGAGGGCGCCGGACGAAGGTGTTCGGCCCTGGAGTGAAACCTGGTCCGAGGTGACGTAATGAGAAGCAGATCTGGCGCCTTTTCGATGGCAGCGGCATTCCTGCTTGCCGCTTCCGTGATCCACCTGAATCCCGCCGACGGGGCCGCGCAGGCGAGCGACCGCTCGATCGTAGTCGCGCCCCTCATGGTCGGCGAAGGGGTCCACAACAACTTCGGGAAGGATGTCGCGAAGCGCGTCCGCGAAGCGATGGAAGGCTTCGGGGCGTACACCGCGACCGAGGAAGGGGACATAAAGGACTTCCTTGAGCAGTACGATCTGGACATGGACAACCTGTCGCCGATCGAATGGCGACAGACGGCGGCGCAGATGCAGGCCGCGCTCGTCATGGTCGGGACGGCCAACGCCGTGCCGGGCGGAATCGAGATCGCCGTGAGCTTCTTCGATCCGCGTACCCAGGATGAGCTCCCCATCGAGACGTTCACCGTGGCGGACCGCAAAGAGGACCGGGTGGCCGCCGGCGTGATCCTGGAGGGGCTGGGCGAGCAGGTCGAGTATCTGCAGTCGATCGCCTTCTGCGCCGAGTATCTCGCTTCGGAGTCCGTCGAAGATGCGCTCCGGAACTGCGACCGCGCGCTCGAGATGAACTCGCAGAGCGACCGTGCGCGCTATCTCCGAGGCCGGACCCACATGCTCACCGAGTCATGGGGGGCGGCGGTCGAGGATCTCGAGCTCTCCGTCGCGGCCGATCCTTCGAACACGGAGGCGCTTCAGTCGCTGGCGTATACGTACGCGCAGCTGGGCGATCGGCAAAACTCGCTTCGCTACTACCAGGAGTACCTGAACTTCAATCCGAACGATGCGGCCGTACGGCTGCAAATCGCGTTCGAGCTCGCCACCGCCGGTGGCTTCACCGAGGCCATGCAGATCCTGGAGGACGGCGTCCAGCTCGATGACACCAATGCCGATCTGTGGGTGTATCTCGGGAACGTCGCGCTCAGTGCGGGCCAGGAGGGCGGACAGGTCACGGACGAAGCGGCGATTCGTCGTTCGGTCGAGGCTTTCGGGAAGGTGTTCGACCTCAAGGGGAACGACGTCGACGCGAGCATGCTGACCAACGTGGTGAGCGCCAACGCACTCATCGGGGAATACGACGCCGCGCTGCAGTTCGCGGACCGTGCGATCGCGCTCATCAACGACCCGCCGCCCGTCGCCGAGGGTGCCGAGGCGCCGACGATCTCGAAGGAACAGATGCTGGCGCAGGTCTACAACGCGCGCGCCTCCGTCTATAGCGAGATGGAGGACTACGCGGCCGCGGCCTCCGAGCTGGAGCAGGCCCTCGGCTACAACCCCGACATCTCGGGTGGCTTCCAGCGCGTCGCGCTGTACAAGCTGCGCGCGGGGGACTCGGACGGCGCGATCGCCGACTTCCGTACCGCGGTACAGAACGGTGCGAACTCCGACGAGATCGCGAACGCGCTCTTTGGCCAGGGCTACCAGGACCACTTCGAGAACGGCGAGTACCTGCCGGCGATCGGCCTCTTCGAGGTCGCGTCCGAGTTCGCGGAGAGTCCGGACACCGCTCAGCAGATCCACTTCTTCATCGCCTACGGGTACTACCAGCGTGGGACGGCTCTCGATCAAGGCAACGAGGACGCGGAGGCCTGCGGGCCGGCCCGCGCCGCGCTCGGGGCGTTCCAGAACGTCGGTGGGCACCTCGGTCAGGCCGGCGGTTACCAGGGCGGAAACCAGGCACAGATCCGCGAAGCGGTGGATGTGCAGCTGTATCGGCAGGAGCAGATCATCGAGGCGAACTGCCAGCGGTAACGCCTCTCTGATCCCGCCGTAGCGCGCACAAAGGAAGACGGGTTCGCCCTTCCGGGGCGAGCCCGTTTCTCTTGGGGTGGTGGTGGGGAAGAATGGGATAAAGTGGGGTTGCGTGGTACGATGGAGCGTCGTATGGTGTGCCCTCGGTGGGTGGATTGGGTCGTCTTGGGAGGACACCCTGCATTCAGTGACAAGGGCCAATCGTGGCGGGTTTTCTTGGAAGGTTCCTGCATACGCTGGATCCCAAGGGCCGCATCAGCCTTCCGGCGCAGTTCCGCCGGGGCCGCGAATCGGACCCATTTGTCCTCATTCAGACGCAACCTGAAGCACTCACGCTGTATCCAGATGACGCCTGGGGGTCAGTCCAGGAGGATCTGCTCGAGTACATGAAGCGCCAGCCGGAGCATCGTCACAAAGTGCTCCGGATTACGGCGGATGCAGTGGAGGTGGTCCCGGACAAGCAGGGAAGGATCCTGATCCCCGAGAGGATGCGTCAGGCGGCGGGTCTTACGACCGAAGCCTGGGTGGTCGGAGCGATCAACAAGATCCAGATCTGGGATCCGGCGCGGTTCGAGGCGGCGACGACAGACGAGACCGACGACGACGCTTTCGATCAGCACATGAAGTCGGTGCTGGTATAGCACTCAGGATAGATCGACCTGATCACCGCATGGTCGGCGGATGATGATGAGTCGAGAGAGGTGACCGAGAAGAAGTTTCAGCACGAGCCGGTCATGCCGGATGAAGTGCTGCGGTTCCTGCGCCCGGAGCGTGGGGGGATTTTCTTGGACGCCACGCTCGGCGGTGCGGGGCACGCGGTCCGTCTTTTGGAGGCGGAGTCGGCTGTGCGGGTGATCGGGATCGATCAGGATCCGGAAGCGATCGAGGCTGCCACGAGACGGCTCGAGAAGTACAGGGATCGAGTCGAGATCGTGCTCGGGAACTTCCGGGATATCGAGACGCTGGAATGCGGTACCGACATAGATGATCTGGCGGGGGCCCTTATGGACCTGGGCGTTTCGTCCCACCAGATCGATACAACGGCTCGCGGGTTCTCTTTTCGTCCGGGCACATCTTTGCGGATGCGGATGGGCGGGACAACCGGCGAAGGCAGAGAGCCCGCGGCCGACCTTCTTAACGCAGCGACAGAGCAGGAACTCGGTCGGGTCTTCCGTGAGTTTGGGGACGAGCGCAGGTGGAGAGTGCTCGCACGTGAGGTGGTGAGGCGGAGGAAGGCCCGACCGTTTTCTACTAGCGATGACCTGGTCGGTGCGTTGACGGCGGTGCTCGGGAGGAGCGCTTCCGAACGCGAGAAGGCCCGCGTCTTTCAGGCGGTGCGGATCGCGGTCAACGACGAGCTGGGGGCGTTGAAGGAGGGGCTGGAGTCGATTCGCGAGCGGCTTGCGGTGGGTGGGCGGCTCGTCGTGATCTCCTACCACTCTCTTGAAGACAGAATCGTAAAGCAGACGTTTCGCGATTGGGGCAGGGACTGCGTTTGCCCGCCCGAGTTGCCAGAGTGCCGTTGCCGTGGCAAGGCGCTCGGGCGCGTGCTGACGCGTCGGCCGGAGCGACCGACCGATGCGGAAGTCAAGCGAAATCCGAGGGCCCGAAGCGCGCGATTGAGAGCATGGGAGAACTCTGGCAGCTAGGCGACGAGGCGATGGGGTCGCCGCGTGTGCGCAGGAAGACGCTTCGACGGTGGGGGCTTCCACTGGTGGGTGGGACGCTCCTGGTAGCGTCGCTGGCTTCGGCGGTTCGTAGAAGCGAGGACGGCCGGAGGTTGTCGCGGGAGCTCGACCGGCTCGAGGGCGCGGAGTTGATCCTTCGCGATCGGGTGGCCGGTCAGGTGTCGCGGGTGGACTCGTTGTCGGCTCTCCCCAGGATGGAGGAGGCCGCCAGAGAGATCGGGCTGCGTCGTGCCGGAGATGGCGAGTTGTTTCATCTCTCGGACACGGAGCGCTGAGGGGATAAAGGGAGAGCCGGCGGGGTGGCCGGCGAACGGGGTCGGAGCTCGGAGGGTGGCCGGGTGACGAGGTTCGGACTACAGAGGACGGGTGAGTGGATTCGGGTTGCTCTGGATGGGCGCCCGGAGCCGATCTCCCCACGCACGCACCGGCGGCGTCACCAGCTCCTGAAGGGGGCGTTCACGGTGGTGGCCGTCGCATACGCGGCGCGGCTCGGTACCCTCCAGCTTCTCGAGGGCAGCGAACTGCGCGCTCGCGCCATCGCCCAGAGCTTCGACGAGCGTCCGATTCCGGCGTCACGCGGTGAGATCCTCGATCGGGACTTGCAGCCACTGGTCTCCGACGACACCCGCTATCACGCCTTCCTGTCTGCCGCCGACTTGTCCGTCGAGCGCGAAACGGCCCTCGCCGCGATCGAGGCGGTGATCGATCTCGGACCGGGGCGGCGGGCCCGCCTCCTGTCGACGAGCGGCGGATGGGAGTCGATCGCGACCGGGGTGACGGACGAGGAACGCACGGGACTGCTCGCGAGCGTCCCGAACGGTCTCGGCTTCAACGCCTATCCGGCCCGACAGTACCCGAGGGGAAGCGTCGGGACCCGGCTCGTCGGACGGATCGCCGATGACGGGACCGGTTTGAGCGGCATCGAGCTCCATCTCGATTCTCTTCTCCGCGGCGAGCCGGGCCGGCGGACGATTCGGCTGGACGCGCGGCAGGAGGAATACCGGCCGCCCGACGCGGTTCTCACCGAGGCGAAGCCCGGGTACGACGTCGTCCTCACCATCGACGCAGAGCTACAGCGAATCGCGGAGAACGAGCTGGCGCGTGCTCTCGCCCGCACCGGGGCGGTCGGCGGTGACATCATCATCTACGATCCGCGCACCGGCGAGCTACTGGCGGTCGCGAGCGAAAAGGATGGGTCGTCCGGCAGCTCCGTTCCGGCGTTCTCGGACGCGTATGAGCCCGGCTCGACGGCAAAGCCGCTGCTGCTCGCGTCTCTTCTGAACGAGGGGCTCGTGGACCTCGACGAGGTCATCGATGTCGAGGGCGGCCAGCTCAGGGCGGGGCGGCGAGTCATCAACGACGTTCACGGGTTCGACGAGCTCACCGTACGCGATGTGATCGCACAGAGCAGCAATATCGGCGCGGCCAAGCTCTCGGATCGCCTTCGTCCCGCCGTGCAGTATAGCTACCTGCGGGACTTCGGCCTGGGTATGCCCACACACGTCGCGTATCCGTCGGAGTCGGGCGGACGACTCACCCGGACCTCGGAGTGGTCGGCCCTTAGCCCGGCGTCGCACGCGATGGGCTACGAGATGGCGACGACGTCGCTCCAGCTCGCCGCCGCGTACGGCGCCCTCGCGAACGAGGGGAAGCTCATGCGGCCGATCCTGGTCAAGGAAGTCCGGGATGGGGCGGGGCGCACCGTGTGGAGCGCGAGGCCGACGGTCGTGCGCGAAGTGGTGCGTCCGGACGTGGCGAGGACCGTGAGCCAGGTGCTGGCGGACGTCGTGAGCGAAGGGACAGCGAAGCTGGCGGGTATGGCGCGGCTGGCCGTGGCCGGTAAGACGGGAACGGCGAAGCTCGTCATCGACGGCCGCTATCCCGAAGGTCGCTACCGCGCCTCCTTCGTCGGTTATGCGCCGGCCGATCGACCGCGGATCGTGATCCTGACGCGTCTCGAGGACCCGCGCGGCGCGTACTACGGCGGAGCCATCGCGGCACCGACCAGCCAGGCGACGCTGCAGGCCGCGCTGGCGGAGGAGGTCGGCGCGGTGGATCGCCGGCTCGTGAGGTCGGGCGTCGAGCCGCGCACCTGGTCGGGCAACGCGCCGACCGCCGATCGGGGTCCGTTCATCTTCGCCGTCGATCGCCCCGGCCAGGGGGGCGCCGTCGCATCCGTTGAAGCCGGGGTTATCGCCATGCCCGACCTGCGTGGGCTCGCCGTTCGCGCCGCAGCGTCGCGGCTCCACGATCTCGGGCTCCGCGCGGACTGGTCGGGAGGTCGGATCGTCATGACGCAGACGCCGGCCCCGGGACGGGAAGTACGGCGGGGCGAGAAGGTCGTGTTGCGGTAGCAGGGAACACTGGAACAACCGGTCGGCGGCGGTGATAGCCGTATCGAACGACATACGTCCGCGTTCGGATGCTCGGGGCGAGCGGAGCGCGGTGAACGGACGGCGACTCGAGAGCAGGAAGGCAGGACCCGGACCAGGGGGTCGAGGGCCAGACACAGACAGGTGCGGCCGGGTGGTGTGTGGGGTGTGGATGATGACCCGGTTCCAGCCAGGGTACGGCCGTGCCTGTCACTTTCATGCGGGCCGCGGGGGGTGTAGTCCGCACCCGTCGCGTGTCCGCGTCAAGCCACAGATCGATCCATGAAGCCGGGCCGACAACGCATCCCGTGCGAGACCAGAGCATCTCCAGCGAGCGAGTCCACGACCGCCTTGAAGCGGCCGGTGTCCGCCCCCATTGGGTCGGAGATCCGCCGAGCCATTTCACGGACCTGAGCGTCGACTCACGCGACGCCGGAGCCGGCCACCTGTTCGTCGCAGTTCGCGGCACGCGGGTCGACGGTCACTCGTTCGTCGACACGGCAGCCCGCGCCGGGGCCAGCGCGGCCGTGGTCGAGCAAACCACACCGAGCGAGCTCCCTCAACTCGTCGTCTCCGATTCGCGACGCGCTATCGCCGTTCTCGCGATGCTCTTTTCGGGTGACCCGGGCGACCCGCTCCGCCTGATCGGTATCACCGGGACGAACGGAAAGTCGACCACCGCGTGGCTCGTCCGCTGGGTGCTTGCCGGTCGCGAGTCGTCCGCCGCCGTGGGCACGCTCGGAGTGGTCGGGGCCGACGGCGTCGTGCGGCCCGGGTCGCTCACGACCCCGGACCCCATCGCGCTCGGGCGGATCCTCGCCGGGCTCCGGGAAGACGGGGTGGCGTCCGTCGCGCTCGAGGCGTCGTCGCACGCGCTGGTGCAGCGGCGGATCGACGGGCTGCGGTTCGCCGCGATCGCGTATACGAGCTTCAGCAGGGAGCACCTCGAGTACCACGCCGATCTGGATTCGTACCGGGCGGCGAAGCTCAGGCTGGTCGACCTCCTCGAGGACGGGGGGATCTGCGCCGTCAACCAGGACGAGCCGGCATGGCGGGATCTGGCACCTTCGGGGGCACGCACGTTGCGCTACGGCCTCGACCCAGCCGCCGACATCTGCGCCATCGACGTCGAGCCGAGACCGGGCAGCACGACGTTCAGGTTGGCGACCCCGGGCGGCGACGCTCCGGTTCGACTGCCTCTCCCCGCCGAATTCAACGTTCGAAACGCTCTCGCCGCGGCTGCGGTGAGCTTCGGTCTCGGCCACTCGCCCATCGAAATCGCGGCCAGGCTCTCTTCCTCTCCCGCGGTTCCGGGCCGGATGGAAGTGTTGCGTCGCGAGCCCACGCTCGTGTTCCGTGACTACGCACATACGCCCGATTCGTACGAGAGGGTGCTCTCGACGCTTCGAGGCCTGGTGCCGGGCCGAGTCGTCGCGGTGTTCGGTTGCGGAGGGGAGCGGGATCCAGGCAAGCGACCCCTCATGGGTGAGATCGCGACCCGCCTCGCCGACCTCACGGTCGTCACGACGGACAATCCACGCTCCGAAGACCCGGCTCAGATCTGCGGGCAGGTCGTCGACGGTCTGGACCCCGAGACGTTCGAGGTCGTGCTGGACCGACGAGAGGCGATCGAGTACGCGCTCGCCCACACCGGGCCCGATGACGCCGTCGTTCTTCTCGGGAAGGGGCACGAGAATTACCAGATCGTCGGAGAAGAGAAGCTCCCGTTCGACGAGGCCGCCATCGTGGAGGAGATCTCCGCAGGTGCGACGGGATGAGCGCCTCGACGCTGACCTCGGGTCGGATCCGGACGGCACTGTCGCTTCCTTCCGGTGTCGCTCAGGACCGGACCTACACCGGCGTGTCCACGGACTCACGGCGAGTCGCGCCGGGCGACCTGTTCGTCGCCATCCGGGGAGAACGAGTGGACGGAGCGGACTTCCTCCCGCAGGCCGCCGCCGCCGGTGCCGCCGGGGCGATCATCTCCGCGAACGGCGAGCATCCCGACCTGTCGCTCGAGTACTTCGCGGTCGCCGACCCGGTCCATGCTCTCGGCGACCTCGCCTCGAACGTCCGGTCCGCGGCCTCGGCTCGGGTGATCGCCGTAACCGGCAGCTCCGGAAAGACCACGGTGAAGGAGATGCTGTCCTCCGCGCTGGGCGAGGCGTGCCGCGTGTACCGGACCGAAGGAAATCTCAACAGCCAGGTGGGTCTTCCTCTCACGATTCTCCGGGCACCTCGGGCGGCGAACTTCTGGATCCTCGAGCTGGGCGCCAGTGAGCCCGGGGAGATCGCCCGGCTGACGGCGATCGCCGCCCCCGACGACGTCGTGGTGACGACCGTGGGACCGGCCCACCTGGAGGCCTTCGGTGACGAGGCTCGGGTGATGGATGAAAAGCTAGATCTCGTGAGGGGCGCCTCGACCGACGGAGCGGTCGTCGTCGGTGAGCTGCCCGTGAGTCTGGCCCGAGCAGCACGGGAGATTCGCCCCACGGCGATCGTCGCCGGACTGGGGCCCGAAGCCGACTACCGGCCGGATCGATTCGAGGTCGGCCCCGAGCGCGTCTGGTTCGAGCGATCCGGCGTTCGCGCTCAGGTCGACGTGGGCGGCGAACACCATCTGCGCGACGCCCTGATGGCCGCGGCCGTCGCCGAGGCTGTGGACATCCCGCTCGATTCCGTCGCACGCGGGCTGGCCCGATACCGGCCGCTCGGGCACCGGGGGGCTGTGCGACGGATCGGAGACCTGACGGTTTTGGCCGACTGCTACAACGCCAACCCCGAGTCGTTTGGCGCCGCCATCGCGCAGTGTCGCGACCTCTACCCGGGTCGCCGCCTCGCCGCGTTCGTAGGCTCGATGCTGGAGCTCGGGGATCACGAGATCCCGGCGCACCGTGAGGTAGGGGCGGCGCTGTCGGAGGCCGGGTTCTCGCCGATCGCCGCGACCGGTTGTTTTGCCCCTGCCTTCGACGATGCCGCGCTGGCGAGCGGGGGGGTCGTGGCCGGGGAAGGTCCCGATGACGTCTGGGAGGAGTTCGCTCAGGCGCTCACCGGCGATGAGGTCGTTCTGGTGAAGGCGTCGCGCGGGGCGCGGCTGGAACGCGTGCTGGACTGGCTGGAGGACCGCTTCGGCGCGCGCAACGGACGTACGGCCGGAGGGGGTCGCTAATGCTCTTCCACCTGCTGTTTCCGCTGTCCGAGCAGCACATCCTGTTCAACGTATTCCAGTACATCTCGTTTCGGGCCGCCGGGGCGATGGTCACGGCGCTGCTCACAGCGTTCGTCGTCGGGCCGCGGGTCATCCGGTGGCTGCAGACCCGGGGCTGGGGCCAGGTCGTCCGAGCCGAGGGCCCGTCGACCCATCTGAAGAAGGCCGGCACGCCGACGATGGGCGGCCTCATCATTCTCGCCGCCACTCTGATCCCGACCCTGCTGTGGGCGAGGCTGGACCAGCCGTACGTCTGGATCGCGGCGGCCGTGACCGCCTGGATGGGCGCAATCGGGTTCATGGACGACTACCTCAAGATCGTCCGTCACGAGTCCCGTGGACTCATCGCTCGCTACAAGTTGATCTGGCAGTTCATCCTCGGTCTCGCACTCGGCGGATTCCTGCTGTGGCTACCGCTCTCCCCGTACGGACCGTCGCAGACGATGCTGCCGTTCTTCAAGGACCTGAGCATCGTGATCGCCCCCGTCCTGTTCCCGCTCTTCGTCGCGGTCGTCGTCGCCGGGAGCGCGAACACCGTCAACCTGACGGACGGGCTCGACGGCCTGGCCACCGGCCTCGCGGCGATCGCCGCGATCACGTTCGGCCTCTTCGCCTATGCCATCGGTCGCGTGGACACGTCGGCATACCTCGGGGTCTTCTATCTCCCCGGGGCCGGCGAGCTCTCGATCTTCTGCGCCGCCCTGGCCGGGGCGGCGATCGGATTCCTGTGGTTCAACGCCCCGCCCGCCCAGGTTTTCATGGGCGATACGGGCTCGCTGGCGCTTGGCGGAGCGATCGGAGCCGTGGCGGTCCTCCTCAAGTCCGAGTTCCTCCTGGTCATCGTGGGCGGGGTCTTCGTCATGGAAGGCGTGTCGGTGATGATCCAGACCGGTTGGTTCAGGTATACGCGCAAGCGCACGGGCACCGGCCGGCGCGTCTTCCGGATGGCGCCGCTGCACCACCACTTCGAGAAGATGGGCTGGCCCGAGACGAGGGTAGTCGTCCGATTCTGGATCGTGGGCATCATCTTCGCGCTCGTCAGCCTCGCCACCCTGAAGGTGCGTTGATGGACCTGTTCGAACGCGGCGACCCGGTCGCGATCCTGGGTCTCGGGGCGTCGGGAGCGGCGGCGGCCCGACTCGTCAACGAGATGGGCGGTCGGGTCTACGCGAGCGACGCCGGTGCGGGGGACGCGCAGCGCGCCGCAGCGGCGGAGCTCATCGCGGCGGGGATCGACGCGGAGGCCGGTGGTCACGACATCGCGCGGATTCTCGAATCGAGGCTGGTGGTGACCAGTCCCGGTATCGATCCGGCCACCGAGGTTCGGAGCGCGGTCCGGGACGCCAAGCTGCGAACCGTGGCGGAGATCGAGGTGGCTTTCCGGCAGCTGCGGTCGAGAGTGGTCGGGATCACTGGAACGAACGGCAAGACGACGGCGACCGCGTTGTGCGGTCACCTGCTCGAGCACGCCGGGCGGTCGGCGGTCACCGCCGGCAACATCGGCCGGCCGCTGTCGGACGTGGCGCTGCTGGAGGACCAGCCGGACTGGGTCGTCGTGGAGCTGAGCTCGTTCCAGCTCGCGGATCTCGAGTCCTTCGCCCCCGCGATCGGCGTGCTCCTGAACCTCGCGCCAGACCATCTGGATCGGTACGCCAGCCTCGATCGATACTACGCCGACAAGGCGCGGCTCTTCGCCAACGCGAGCGAGGAGAGCTTCTGGGTCCTCAACGGAGATGATCCCGCGGTCCTCGAGCTCGTCAGCGGAGTCGCCGGTCAACGGGTCCTCGCGACGCTCGAGCCGGCGGATGGGGACGGAGCCTTCGTCCAGGAAGGACGCCTCGTACAGTGCCGGGACGGCGTCACTCACGACTGGATCTCGACGTCTGATCTTCCGCTGCTCGGCCGGCACAACTGGACGAACGCCCTCATGGCCGGCCTCGCGGCCTCGCTGGCGGGATGCACGGCGGACGAGATCGGGGCCGGCCTTCGGACCTTCCATGGCCTCCCGCACCGCCTGGCCCCCGTCGCGGAGTTCGACGATGTGCTGTGGGTGAACGACTCGAAGGCCACGAACATCTCCGCCGCCCGAGTCGCGCTCGAGGCTTTCGAACGCCCGCTCATCGTGATCATGGGAGGACGTCACAAAGGCGAGCCCTACACGTCGTTGATTCCGGCGCTGGAGAACGCGCGCTCGGTGATCGCGATCGGAGAGAGCGCCCCACTCATCCTCCGCGAGCTCGGTCCCGAGGTCGAGCTCGAGATCGCGAACGGACTCGAAAAAGCGGTCCGCCGCGCCCGTGCGCTCGCCGAGCCGGGGGACGCCGTGCTGCTTTCCCCCGCGTGTTCCAGCTACGACATGTTCCCCAGCTATGCCGTCCGTGGAGACGCGTTCGAGAAGTACGTGCGGGCGCTCCAGGCGGAGGAGGCGGAATGACGCAGGCGGCCCTCGACTGGGGCCTCGCCCCCGTCCAGAGTACGACGGGCTCGCCCACGTGGGTTCGACGGGGGTTGCTGGCCGTGACGGGGGGGCTCGTCCTGGTGGGGCTCCTATCCGTGTATTCCGCGAGCTCCTTCGCGGCCCAGAAGGCAGGGCTTCCCGACAGCTATTTTCTCGTCAGTCAGCTCGCACGGGCGGCGGTCGGCGCGGTCGCCCTGCTCATCGCGACCTTCATCGATTACCGGGTGTACCGAAAGCTCGCGTGGCCGATTCTCGCGGTCGTCGTCGCCATGCTGGTGCTGGTGGTCCTGCCCTGGACGCTCGAGATCGCCCCGGTCCGAAACGGCGCCCGGCGCTGGATCGCGCTCGGACCGTCGTTCCAGCCGAGCGAATTCGCGAAGGTGGCGGTGGTCATCTGGGTCGCCGCTCTGGCCGAGCGAAAGCAGGACCGGCTGGGGAGCTTCCGCGAAGGGCTGCTTCCGTTCCTGCTCGTCCTCGCGCCCGTCCTGGGGCTGATTCTCATCGAGCCCCACCTGTCCGCCACGCTCATCACGGCCTGTCTGGCGGCGATCGTTCTCTTCGCGGCCGGGGCCCGATTCCGGCATTTCGCGCTGCTCGCGGCGCCGCTCGTCCCGCTGCTGTGGCTGCAGATCCGGAGCAACAGCTATCAGCTTCGGCGCGTGCTGGCGTTTCTGAACCCCGAGGCGGACGCCACGGGTGTCGGGTACCAGCTCGAGCAGGCGCGCATCGCGATCGGGGCCGGCGGGGCGATCGGCGTCGGGTTCGGCGAGAGCACCCAGAAGCTGCAGTACCTGCCCGAGCCCCAGAACGACTTCATCTTCCCGATCATCGCCGAAGAGTGGGGGTTCGTCGGTGCCGCGCTCCTGCTGGGCGCGTTCCTTTTCTGGACGCTCCTGGGCCTCCGGATCGCGGCCTCCGCGCCTGATCTGTTCGGGCGACTGCTCGGGATCGGCCTGACCGGGATCATCGCCATCGCGGCGTTCCTCCACATGGGCATCACCATGGGTGTCCTCCCGACGACCGGAGTGAGCCTGCCGTTCATCAGCGCGGGCGGTACCGGGATCGTCGTGGCGCTCGGCGTGACCGGAATCCTGCTGAACATCGCCTCGAAGCGGAGCGCCTGAGCGTGGCCGGCGCGCGCATCCTGTTCACGGGGGGCGGGACCGGGGGCCATCTCTACCCGGCGCTCAACATCGCGGAAGCCGCGCGGGCTCTCGAGCCCGATACCGAGTGCTTCTTCGTCGGCAGCCGCCGGGGGATCGAGGCGCGCGTCCTGCCCGAGTCCGGATACGCGCACCGGCTGCTACCGCTCGAGCCGATCCGTCGGGCGCAACCGTGGCGCAACTGGCGCCTGATCTGGACGGCGCCCGCGGTCGTGGTCGGGGTGTCGAAGGCGTTTCGGTCGTTTCGCCCTCACGTCGTCGTGGGCACCGGCGGCTACGTCTCCGGCGCCGCACTGTGGTGGTCACGTCTCAAGCGGATACCGATCGTCCTTCAGGAGCAGAACGCCGAGCCCGGGATCGTGACACGGCTCATGGCCCGGCGGGCCGCCCAGGTACACCTCGGGTATCCGGAAGCACGCGGGCGGCTGGAGGTGGGGCCGAACACGCGGGTGGTCGACTCGGGGAACCCCGTCGCCCCCTCCAGGGAGAACGGTGAGTCGACGGGCTTCGACTGGCCGGAGGGACGGATCCTGCTCGTGGTCGGAGGAAGCCAGGGGGCGCGTGCGATCAACGAGCGGCTCCTGGCGGACCTGTCGGAAGCGGCCGAGGATGCGGTACCGGATGACGTATCCATCGTCTGGATCGCCGGCCGGGACCACGCCGATCGCGTCGAGTCCGAGGCGGCCTCGCTCTCCGCCGCCGCCCGAATTCGTGTCGTCCCGTTCATCAGAGACCTCGGTCGGCAACTGGATCGGGCGACGCTCGCCCTGAGCCGCGCCGGGGCCATGCTCGTGGCCGAGTTGTGCGCGGCGGGGGTCCCGTCCGTGCTCGTCCCTCTGCCGACTGCCGCGGCGAACCACCAGGTCCTGAACGCGCGGGCGCTGGCGGACGCCGGCGCCGCCGTCGCGCATGAAGAACGTGACCTCTCGACCGGAGAACTGTGGAGAAGCTGTCGCTCGCTTCTCGAAGACGCCGGGCGGCTGCAGACCATGTCCTCCGCGGCACGTTCCCGTGCGCGTCCGACCGCGGCGGCCGAGATCGCGGGCGCCGTCCTCGAGCTCGCGCGAACGACGGACGCGCGATGACCCAAACGCGGAAACGACCATGAACGATTCGCCGCGTCTCGCGACGCGAGACGATTTGCCCGCTCCCGGAGGCCGCATTCACCTCGTGGGCATCGGGGGGGCGGGTATGCGCGGGCTGGCCAAGCTCATGCGCCACGCCGGCTACGAGGTGGACGGCTGCGATCGGTCGCCGGGCGATCACGGCGACCTGACGTCTCTCGGCATCGCCGTGGCCGCCGGCCACGGGGCGTCGCATGTAGACGGCGTCGACCTCCTCGTGCGCACCTCGGCCGTGCCCGACGACGCACCAGAGGTGCAGGCGGCTCTCCGTTCCGGCGTCCGCGTCTTGCGCCGGGCCCGGGCTCTCGGAGCGGCCCTGAACGGACGTCCCTTGGCGGGAATCGCGGGCACGCACGGGAAGACGACCATCACCGCGATGACAGGCTTCGCGTGCGAGGCGGCGGGCCTCGATCCGACCGTGATGGTGGGAGGCCACGTCGGAGCATGGGGCGGGTTCGCGCGCACTGGGACCGGGCCGTCGGTGGTTGAAGCCGACGAGTACGACCGGTCCTTCCTCGAGCTCGACCCGACCGTCGCGCTGGTGAGCTCGCTGGAGGCGGAACACCTCGACACGTATGGCGACTTCGACGGGGTGCGCGCGGCCTTCGCCGAATTCGCGGGCCGGGCCGACGGCGGCACCGGTCTTCTGTTTTGCGCGGACGATGCCGGAGCCCGGTCCCTCGGAGCCGACTACGCCGGTTCGCGGTCGTACGGGTTCGCCGACGATGCCGACTTTCGGCTCGCACCCCACGCGCCGCACGGGCGGTGGCGGATCATCTGGGCCGGCGGCGAAACGGACGTCACACTGAGAGTGCCCGGCCGGCACAACGCGCAAAATGCGGCCGGGGCCTTCGCCGTGGCGCTCGCGCTGGGCGCGCGGCCGTCCGCTGCGGCTCGCGGCCTGGCCGGGTTTTCCGGAGTCGGGCGGCGACTGGAAGTGCTCGGTACCTGGGGCTCGGCGACACTCGTCGACGATTACGCACACCACCCGACCGAGGTGGCGGCTTCGATCGAAGCCCTTCACGCGGCCTACCCGGATGCCGCCATCGAAGTCGTATTTCAGCCACACCTCTTCACGAGGACTCGCGACTTCGCGGCCGAATTCGGAACCGCGCTCGAGTCGGCCGACCGCGTGTCCGTATTGCCGATCTACCCGGCTCGCGAGGAGCCGATCGAGGGTGTGAGCTCAGATCTCATCGTCGCGTCGCCCGGCTTCTCCGGCGCGCTCGTCGACGGCAGCGAGGCGCTCGCGCTGGCCGACGCGGCGGTCGCGGGGGCCAATCGACGGGTGATCGCGTTCATGGGCGCGGGCGACGTCACGGCGATCGCGCACGAAGCCGCGGCTCGGGCCGCGCGGTCGTCTCCCGGAGGGGCGGCTCGCGGCGGAGCGCTCTCCTAGGTGGAGTGGGAGTCTGACGTCCCCCTCGCCGCCCTCGCGCGCTATCGGATCGGTGGGTGCGCGCGCCGCCTGGCCAGGCCGGACACGATCGACGAAGTGAAGCGGGTTCTGGCCGCTCTCGAGGGGGGGGCGCACCTGGTTCTGGGAACGGGAGCGAACGTCCTCATCTCGGATGACGGAGTCGACGAGCCGGTGATCATCCTGGGTCGGGACTTCGATCGTCTGACCGTCTCAGAAGGTGCGATCGAGGCCGGCGGCGCGGCGCGTCTTCCGGCCCTCGCAAACGCCGCGCGTCGGCAAGCGCGAAAGGGATTCCGCTTCCTGGAAGCGGTGCCGGGGACGATCGGCGGTGGGCTGCGCATGAACGCCGGTTCACGAGACGAATGGCTGTGGCACAGGGTCGAATGGGTAGAGGCGGTCGACGACGGCGGCGAGGTCGTGCGAATCGCCAGCAACGACGCGGGTTTCCGCTATCGTCACGTTGACTTGCCCGAGTCCTGGATCTTCATCGGTGCACGCTTTCAGGCGGAGCCGGGGGACCCTATGCTTATAGAGGACGCGCATTTAGACTTCAGAAGTCGTAAGGTAGGAGACCAGGTGTACGAGCTCCCGTCTGTGGGCTCGACCTGGAAGAACCCGGGGGACCCGCACGGCTCGGCTTGGGAAATCGTCGACCGGGTGGGAATGAGGGGCGCGCGACTCGGCGACGCGCAGATCGCCGAGCGCCATGCGAACTTCATCGTGAATCACGGGGATGCGAGGGCGGAGGACGTGGTGGAGTTGATGATCGAGACCCGGAGGCGTGCGCACGAGCAGCTCGGGGTATGGCTCGAACCCGAGATCCGGTTCTGGGGGTTCGCGCACGATCGTCTCGTGGCTCTGGGGGCCGCGTGACCGCTGCCCTCCTTCCTTCTTCCGTCACCCGGCGCGGCCTTCGCCGCCTGTTCGTGATCGCGGCCGCGGGCCTGTTGGGACTGGGCGTACCGCAGTGGGTGCCGAGGCTCCTCGCCACGCTCCCGGCGTTCAGGGTCGAGCACGTCACGATCGTCGGTACCCGCTACGTGCCGGCCGACGAAATCAACCAGCTGATCGCGCTGGAGCCCGATGCGTCCGTCTGGGATCGCGTCGACGGGATCGAGGACCGCATCCGCCAGCACCCGATGATTCGGGAGGCCGCCGTCCGGCGAGACGGACTCAGGGCGCTCTCCGTCGTCGTCGTCGAAAAGAGGCCCGTGGCGCTCGTCGCCACCCCCGAGCTACGCGCGGTGAACGGAGAGGGTCGCGTCCTCCCGCTCGAGCCGTTCGAGGCGGGCCTCGATCTCCCTGTCATCCAGGGGGTGACCACGCTGGAGGACGACCTCGTCAGCGACCCGGACATCCGCGAGATGGCGAGTGTGCTCGATCGTCTGGGTCGGGCCGACCCGGGCTTCATCTCCGTCGTCTCCCAGGTGGAGAGCGCGCCTGATGGGTACGGCTTCTTCATGCTCCCGGCCGCCGACGCCGGTGTGGTTCTGCTCCCGCGGGATGAGACCGAGCTCGCCCTTCGGAGGGTCTCGCTCGCCCTCGGGCAAGCCGAGGAGGAGAAGGTCGCTCGCGCGGACGCGCGGTTTCCCGCCCAGGTCGTCCTGACACCCGTGGAGGGAAGGTGATCGCCGGATCCGCGGTGATCGCCGGCGTCGACGTCGGGTCGACGAAGACGTGCGCGGTGATCGCGGAGAGCCCGCCCGGACGCGAGGCGGGGGATCCGCTCGGCGTGATCGGGGTCGGCGTGAGCCCGGCGGGCGGGATGAACGGCCCCGCCATCACCAACCTCGAGGCCGCGACGACGTCGGTGCGGCAGGCGCTGCAGGAGGCCGAGCGGATGTCCGGGCGTGAAGCGGATGGCGTCTTCATCTCGGTTCCGAGCGCGTACGTGGAGACCTCGCGGTCGCGGGGCGTCGTGGCGGTGTCCGGCGCAGAGATCACTCCCACTCACGTTCGCAGGGTCCAGGAGGTCGGCCAGGCCGTCCCCGTGCCTCCCGATCGGCAGCTGATTCACGCGATCTGCCAGGAGTACTCGGTGGACGGCCGAGGCGGGATTCAGGACCCCGTCGGGATGATGGCGACACGGCTCGAGGCGGATGTCAGCGTCGTCACGGCCGATTCGGCGGCCTGCCGCGATCTCGCGAAGGCGGTCGACCGCGCGGGCTATCGAGCGGAGGAGTTCGTGATCGCTCCCCTGGCCTCGGGTCTGTCGCTGCTCGACGACGGGGACCGGGACGCTGGCGTCGCGCTCATCGAGATCGGCGGTGCTTCGACGGACGTCCTCGTGTACGGCGGGAAGCGCATGCTGCACGTCGCGACGATGCCCTGGGGCGGATCGGCCATCACGCGGGACGTGGCGCGAGGCCTCGGTGTCCCCGAGGACGAGGCGTGCCGCCTGAAGGAGAATCACGGCTCGGCCCGTCGGAGCGCCGTTGACCCGGAGGAGCAGCTCGAGGTGTCGGGGCCGTCCCTGGGCGCCGGGCGACGTGTCTCGCGGGAGCTCCTCGCGCACATCATCGAACAGCGTCTCGACGAGATCCTGGGTCTCGTCTACGACGAGCTGGAGGAGGCGGGGGTCCGGGACCGGCTGGGCGCCGGGATCGTCCTCGCCGGGGGTGGAGTCTGCACCCCTCAGACGGTCGAACTCGCTCGCTCCGTCTTCAACCTTCCGGTGCGCCTCGGCGTACCGGGAAGCGGGTTGTCGGGAGCGACCAACGCCGTGGCGACGCCGGTCTACGCGACTGGTGTCGGCCTGGCGATGTACGGGAGTCTGCAGCGAAGGAGCGGCAGTCTGGCAGGTGCGACGCGGGCGATCGCCCGCGTCGGAGGTTGGATTCGCGATTTCTTTTAGGTCGGATGTGAACGGGACCGGGGGAGCGGAGGGGCAAATGGTGTTCGAGTTTGACGACAACATCTCGCGGAACGCGAGGATGAAGGTCGTGGGAGTGGGTGGCGCCGGCGGGAACGCCGTGAACCGGATGATCGACGAGAAGCTCGAGGGCGTCGAGTTCATCGCGGTGAATACGGACTCGCAGGCACTCAAGCAGTCCGAGTCGCACATCAAGATCCAGATCGGCAAGCGACTCACGCGGGGCCTCGGCGCCGGGGCGCGCCCCGAGATCGGGCGTCAGGCGATCGCCGAGACCGAGGACGAGGTGAGAAAGTCGCTCGAGGGCGCCGATCTCGTCTTCGTGACCGCGGGGATGGGGGGCGGTACGGGGACGGGGTCGGCTCCCGTGATCGGCCGCATTGCGCGCGAGATGGGTGCACTTTGCATCGCCATCGTGACGCGGCCGTTCCACTTCGAGGGCAGGAAACGGATGCGCCACGCGGAAATGGGTCTCCGCGAGCTCCGACGAGCCGTCGACACGATGATCGTCGTGCCCAACGAGCGGCTGCTGGCGGTGGTCGGGAAGGACACCACTTTTCGAGAGGCGTTGAAGAAGGCCGACGAGGTGCTCCTGCACGCTACGCAGGGGATCTCCGACCTCATCAGCGTCACCGGCGAGGTGAACGTGGACTTCGCCGACGTGCGGACCGTCATGTCGAATCGCGGTGCCGCGCTCATGGGGACCGGGAGGGCCGAAGGCGACGAACGAGCCGTGGATGCGGCCCAGCAGGCCATTTGCTCTCCCCTGCTCGACAACGTATCCATCAACGGTGCCACGGGCGTTCTCGTGAACATCACCGGCGGACCCGACCTCACGATCGATGAGGTCACGACGATCAACTCCATCATCCAGGAAGCGTCTGGCGAGGATGGTGAGATGATCTTCGGCGTCGTCCACGAGCCGGAGTTGCGGAACGCTCTTCGCGTCACGGTAATCGCCACGGGGTTCGGGGAGCCGGTCGAAGAAGACGAGCCCGCGCCCGTGCAGGCGCCGCCGCAGCAGCAGGAGCAGGAGGCGATCACGGAGATCCGGTCGGAACCGATCGTGATCGGGTCGCGGTACGAAGGTCCCCAGCTCGTGGAAGAGCGGGCGGCGGAGGCCGCGGCGGCGGCCAGTGCTGCCAGTGACGAGCCCTGGACCGATCCGGCCGAGGAGTTCGAGGATCTCGAGATCCCGACCTTCATTCGGCGGCAGATGGACTGAGCGCGCGGCTGACCGGAGGGCGTGCGCGATGAAGGGGTGGTTCGGTTGGAGCTTCTACGCGACAGAAGAGTGTGGTCGGCCTTCGGGGCCGGTCTGGTCGGCACGGCCCTCGTCTGGGCATTCCTCCGCTCGTCCGGAGGGCCGGAGCCGATCAAGGTCGTGGAGATTCCGACGCCACCCCCTCCGGTCGAAGTGGTCGAGAGCCTCCAGTCGGGGCAGACACTCGCCGAAGTCTTCGGGACGCAGGGTCTGACCGGCGGCGAAATCCTCGAAGTCGTCGAGGCCATCAGGGAATACGAGAGTCCCCGTCGTCTTCGTCCGGGTACCGAGATCACGTTCGCGGTTCGCCCGGGCGAATCTCTGTCCCGGATCAGTCTGAAGCTGGACCGCGACCGGACGCTGCATCTCCTCGCCTCGGAAGGGGATGGCGCGCCGTGGGACGCGCGACTCGACTCGGTGCGGATCGTTCGCGACACGATCCTCGTCGCGGGGCTGATCGGTTCCAACCTCTACGATTCGCGTCTCTCCGGCGACGGACCCGCCCTGACCGCCGGGCAGCTCGATCAGATGATCGGACAGTTGTCCCGGATCTACGCGTGGCAGATCGACTTCTGGCGCGACATTCGAACGAACGACTCATACCGGCTGGTAATGGCGAGGGACGTGCGGCCGGACGGATCCGTGCGGATCGCGCGGATCCTCGCCGCGGAGTTCCGAAACGGGGACAGGCTGTTGACCGCCGTCCGTTTCCAGCCCGACCAGAGCGAGCCTGTCGAATATTACGATGGGGAGGGCGAGGCGCTCAGGGGGCAGTTTCTGCTCGCCCCGCTCGATCTCGCGCGCGTGACGAGCGGTTTCAGCATGCGCCGGTTTCACCCGGTGCTTCGGCGCACCCGGCCGCACCTGGGAATCGACTACGGCGCCTCCCGAGGGACCCCCGTGCGCGCGACTGGAGGAGGAGTGGTCACGCGGGCCGGGGGCTGGGGGAGCTACGGGACGGCCATCGAGGTCCGGCACGCGAACAATTTGCGCACCCGCTACGCGCACCTCAGCGGCATCGCCCGCGGCGTACGCTCGGGCGCGAGAGTAGAGCAGGGCCAGGTCATCGGCTTTGTCGGCTCCAGCGGCCTCGCGACGGCGTCTCACCTCCACTACGAGTTCCTCCGGGACGGCTCGCACGTGAACCCGGCCCGAATGCAGTTCCCGCGGGCCGAACCGGTCGCGGACGAGTACCGCGAGCTGTTCGATGCGAACAGCGGTCACGCCCTCGGCCTGCTGCAGCGGGTCGAGATGCCGATCCCCTCGGCTACGGCGAGGACGCAGGACTGACGCGACTCCGCCGGTGAGTCCCCTCGTCCTGCTATTTGCCGCCCTTGCGGCGCTTGGGTTGGTGCTCTGGGCCTACGGCGCGCGCGAGGAGCGCGTGTCGGGGAGGTCCGGGCCGGCGACCCTCAGAGCGATCGCGCTGTTTCTCATCCTCGCCGGGCTGGCACTGCCAGCGTTCCGTGGACGCGTGGTCGGTGCGCCGGAGCGAGTGGTGCTCATCGACGCCTCGGCGAGCATGGGACTCCCGGTGCGCCCCGGAGACGAAGGTGCCCGGTCGCGGCTGGACTCTGCGCTTTCCGAGGCCGCGGCGCTCGACCCCGACCGCCTCTATCGTTTCGGGGAGGACGTGGTCGGCATACCGCGGCTGGAGCTCGACTCCCTGGTCGCGGCCGACGCTCGCACGCGTGTACGTCCCGCGTTCGAGGCCGCCAGGCTCGGTGGGGCCGATAGCGTCTGGGTCGTGACCGACGGCGACTGGGGGGACCGCGTCGAGGCGCTCGAGGTCGCCAGCGGTCTCGGGCTCGGCGTACGCGAGATCCGGGTGACCGAGCCGGTGGATCGCGTCGGCATCGCCGCGGTCCGAGCTCCACAAAGGGCCCGAGCCGGTGACACCGTGCGAGTGAACGTGGAGCTGCGTGCGACCGGAGGTGCGGGAGACAGCGTCATGGTCGAGCTCGTCCTCGACGAGGCGGTCCTGGCCCGCGAACGAGTCGAGCGACCGACCGCCGGACGGGGCTCCGTGACCGAGCTGAGTTTCGTGCCCCTCGATCCCGGGGAAGAGGCGGCCTGGCGGCGCTACGAGGTCGTGCTCGGGGCCGGAGCAGACCCACTCGGAGTCTCGGACCGCGTGCCCACCTGGGTCGAGATCTCCGAGTCGGCTACCGGCGCGGTTCTCATCTCGACGGCACCGGATTGGGAATCCCGCTTCATGCTGCCGTCGCTCGAGCGGCTGGTACTGGGCGGGGCCCGCGGGTTCATGCGCCTGGCCGACGGGCGATACCTGGAGCTGGACGCCCGGCCGCGCGTGGTCGAGGAGGCGGTTGTCCGACGAGCCCTGACCGGTGCCCGGCTGCTCGTGGCCCAGGGCGCCCCCGACGAGCTGCCCGACTGGCTGGAGCGCGCCCTGGGTTCGCATCCCCGGGTCCTGTTCCTGCCGCGTGGCGCGGGCGACGTCCCCGGGGCCGGTGTGCGACTGACCGGCCCGGTGCCCGGGGAATGGTACGCCATGCGACCCATCCCCCCGAGCCCCGCCGCCGCGTTGCTGACCGACGTCGACCTGGACCCGCTCCCTCCGATGACGGAGCTGTACGCGGTCGATGAGAGCGGCTCCTGGACGGTGCTGACGGCGAACAGGGGACGACGCGGCGAGGCGCGGCCGCTCATGATCGCCGGGGAGCGCGGTCCCGTCCGGTGGGCGGTCGCTTCCGGGGCAGACTGGTGGCGGTGGGCTTCGCGGGGCGGTCCGGCACGACGGGTGTACGACGGCGTGCTCTCCGGGGTCGTGGGCTGGCTCGTCGAGGACGCGGTGTCCCGGCTCGTCGCGCTCGTCGCCGTGCCGCCGCCGGGCCAACCGCTCGAGTGGCGGGTTCGTTCGGGAGTGACGGACCTCGCCATCACGGTCTCGGACGACGAGGGGGCGGAAGTCTTCTCCGGCGCGTGGCCCACTCCGGACGGGCGGGTGGTGGCGAACGGCCTGCCCGCTGGCCGCTACACACTCCGGCTGGGAGGCGAAGGACCGGACGGAGAGTTCGCGAGCGAAAGACCACTCGAGATTCTCTCCGACGCGGTCGAGCTCCTGCCGGGGCCGCCAGCGGACGTCGCATCGATCGCGCCGGCAGTGCAAGCGAGGTCGGCGGTCGAGGCGCGCACGCCCCGACCGGTCTGGCCGTTCGCGCTCGCGATCGCGTTGCTGTGCGTCGAGTGGGTGTGGCGTCACCAGATCGGACTGAGATGAGCGACTTCAAGGCCGAACGGAAACGGTCGCTCTGGCGGCGAATCGTGGACTTCGCGCTCGCGGACGTGAACACGATCGTCGAAGGCGGCATCGACGAGGACACGATTGAGCGTCTCGAACGCGTGCTCCTGGAGGCGGACTTCGGCGTCGAGATGTCGATGGAGCTCGTCCAGACGCTCGAGCGCGCCAGCGAGCGGGGCCGGATCCGGTCTTCGGCCGATCTGCGGGACCTGCTGGCCACCGAGATCCGGCAGGTCCTGGAGGCCGCGAGCCCGCCGGGGGCCGCTCCCGAGGAGCTCGCCCGTGCGGACGGCCTGGCCGTCGTCCTCGTGCTCGGCGTCAACGGAGTCGGGAAGACCACGTCCGTGGCGAAGCTCGCCCATCGGCTCAAGCGCGAAGGGAACTCCGTGCTGCTCGCGGCGGCCGACACGTTTCGCGCGGGGGCGCAGGAACAGCTTGCCGAATGGGCCGGGCGCCTCGACGTGGAGTTCGTCGGAGGCCGGCCCGGCGCGGACCCGGCCGCGGTCGCGTTCGATGCGGTGGAGGCGGCGCTCGCCCGCGACATGGACTGGGTTCTCATCGATACGGCCGGCCGGCTGCACACCCAGACGGACCTGATGGGCGAGCTCGGGAAGATCGACCGCGTGGTCGGACGACAGGTCGAAGGAGCCCCGCACGAGCGACTTCTCGTCGTCGATGCGACGTCGGGTCAGAACGTCCTCAACCAGGCACGGCAGTTCGGGGCCGAGCTCGAGCTCAGCGGGCTCGTACTCGCGAAGTTCGACAGCACCGCGCGCGCGGGGACCGCGGTCGCGGTCGCGAAGGAGTTGTCCGTCCCCGTCCGGTTTCTGGGCACGGGCGAACAACTCGACGATCTCGAGCCGTTCACGCCCGACGACTACATCGACAAGCTCTTGGGCCTCTCAGAGGCGTAGGTGACGCCTCGGTCGCTGCTCTCCGGCCCGGTGCAATACCTGAAGGGCGTCGGCCCACGGCGCGCCGATCGCTTCGAACAAATGAACGTCCGCACCGGACGTGACCTCCTGTACCACCTTCCGCACCGGTACGAGGATGCGACGACCGTGGACCCGATTTCGAGTCTGAGCCCCGGGGACGACGCCACCGTCATAGGCACCGTGGTATCGAAGGGAGTGATCCCGACCCGCAGACGCCTTCGCGTGTTCCGCGCCGTCCTCAAGGACGACACGGGCATGATCGAATGCGCCTGGCCGGGGCAGCCCTGGCTCGACCGGTCGATCACGAAGGGCGATCGACTCCTGGTCTCCGGACCGGTTCGGTTCTTTCACGGGCGCCAGATCCAACCCCGCGAGCACACGGTCCTCTCGAGAGCCGCGGAGTCGGACGCGCCTCCCTCGATACATCCCGGACCCGAAGACGGCGACTTCGATCGTTCCGGCGGCCAGGTCTTCCCGGTCTATCCGGCCACCGAAGGTCTCACGCATCGCCAGGTGCGGACGATCGTGGACGAGAACCTGGACACTCTCATCGGCGAAATCTCGGACGACGATCCGCTGCCTGCGGCGTGGCGGGAGGAGCTCTCGCTGCCTGATCTCGCGGACGCCCTGCTCGCCCTTCACAGGCCCGACAGCCTGGACTCGATCGAGCCGGCACGCCGACGCCTCGCGTTCGAAGAGCTGTTCTTCCTGCAGCTTCTGCATGCTCGGGCCCGGGCTCGACTCCGGTTGGACGTGGAGGGAATCTCGTTTACGGCCCCGCCGGACCTGACGGCCCCGTTCCTCGCCGCTCTCCCCTTCGAGCTGACCGCCGCGCAGGAGCGGGTGTGGACCGAGATCGAGACGGATATGGCGTCGTCCTCGCCGATGAACCGCCTTCTCCAGGGCGATGTCGGGAGCGGGAAGACCGTGGTCGCGGCCCTGGCCATGCTGAAGGCCGTGGAGGCGGGTCACCAGGCCGTGTTGATGGCCCCGACGGAGCTGCTCGCCGAGCAGCATGAGCGCACGCTGACGACGCTGCTGGAGCCGGTCGGAGCGAAACCGGTACTCCTCACCGGTTCCGTGACCGGGAAAGCCCGCCAGTACGCGCTCCAGCGCATCGAGTCCGGAGAGGCCGCGATCGTCGTCGGGACCCATGCGTTGATCCAGGACACGGTGGCCTTCCGCTCGTTGGGCCTCGCGATCGTCGACGAGCAACACCGGTTCGGCGTGGAGCAGCGTCGCAAGCTCCGTGAGATGGGCGGGAACGCGGACGCCCTCGTCATGTCCGCGACGCCGATCCCGCGCAGCCTGGCCCTGGTGCTCTATGGCGATCTGGACATCTCCGTGATCGACGAGCTTCCGCCGGGCCGGAAGCCCATCGTGACCGGAGTCCGGGGCCCGGACAGCCGCGATGCCGCCTTCGAGTTTCTGCAGGAACAGCTGTCCGAGGGTCGACAGGCATACGTGGTGTACCCCGTGATCGAAGAGTCCGAGGTGCTCGAGGTGCGCGCGGCGACGTCGATGCATGGGCAACTCGAAAAGCGGTTCTCGGACTTCGTGGTCGGGCTGCTCCATGGGCGTCTGAAGGCGGCGGAGAAGGATGACGTGATGCGCCGTTTTCTGACCGGCGACGTCCACGTGCTCGTCGCGACCACGGTGATCGAGGTGGGCATCGACGTGCCGAACGCGACCGTGATGTTCATCGAGGACGCGGAGAGGTTCGGTCTGGCCCAGCTCCATCAGCTTCGAGGACGGGTCGGTCGAGGGGCGGACCAGAGCTACTGCGTCGCGTTCCAGTCGGGCAGAGAGCCGTCGGAACGCCTTGCCGCCTTCGCCTCCACCAACGATGGGTTTCGGTTGGCGGAAGAAGATCTGAGAATCCGGGGTCAGGGGGACCTGTTCGGAAAGGACCAGTCGGGCATCGCCACGCTCCGGTTCGCCGATCTCGAGCGGGACCGCAAGCTGCTCGAGGACGCCCGCCGTCGGGCGCGCGCGATCGTCGCGGACGATCCCGAGCTCCAGGCCAGCGGGCACGCGGAGCTGGCGCGCGAAATGGAGGAGCGCTATGCCGGGCGCGAGGCGCTCTATCAGGTGGGGTGACGGAGTGCGTGGCCGCGGCTTCGTCGCCTCCTCCATGCTCCTAGCCGCATGGCTGGTCGCGGGCTGCGCGGGCGACCGGCAGCCGCCCCCAGAAGAGCCGGTCGACTCCCCGGTCCCCTCCGAACCGGTGGCAATCGTGATCGACGGCCGATTCGACGACTGGGACGGCGCGCCCGCGCAGACGCTCGTGGGTTCCCCCGACGTCGCCGTGGTGTCGATCGAGCTCGACGCTCACGCGGTGTATCTGCAGCTCACGCTGCGTGCGGTGACGAACGTACAGGGCCGGACGTCGCCACTTCTGCTGGCGTTCGACTCCGACACCGACCCCGCGACCGGACAGGACGCATTCGGCGTCGCCGGAGTCGATCTGGTAGTCAGCCTGTCGTACCTCGCCCACGACGGTGAGGTGCGACAGGGAGTCGCGGCCTGGCGGCCGTCGGCCGACGCCCCGGGCCGCACAAGTGCCCCGCGCGACCCGATGGTTCCACACGACGTGGGCCTCTGGTTCGAGCCTCGTCACTCCGCTTCGACGATCGAGCTTCGCCTCGCTCGGGGCTCCGGTTCGATGGGCGATTTCGCGGACGGCGGTTTCGTCGCGCGCGTCGTGAGCGTGAGCGAGGCCGGCGAGGAACTGGCTCGCTCGTCTCCGTTCGGCCGAGGCGCGGACGTGGTGACGCCTGCGGCCGGACCGGCCGAGATGGCGGGACGAGTGTCCTGGCCGCGCGTCGAGGCGGGTCGACTTGAGCGAGATGCGGGAACCGCACTGCGGGTGATCGTCTGGAACGTCGCGGGACGCCTGGCAGACGAGCCGGATCCGGCCCGACGTGTCCTGGCGGCGCTCGACCCCGATCTGGTCTTGCTCGACGAGGTGACCTCCGGGCAGGACGCCGAGGCTGTCGAGGCGATCCTGCCCGCGGGAGACCCGACCCGTGCCAACTGGGACATTCATGTGGGAACGAGCGGTGGGCGCCAACGAGGGATCATCGCGGCCCGCGGTTCCGTGACCCCGGCCGCCTCGTTCGACTTCGTGCCCTACGCCGACGAAGACGGTGGGGCGATGCCGGGCCGTCTGCCCGGCCCGGTCGTCGTGCGGGCGGGCGTGCCGGCGACCGGAGCCCACGTAGAAATCGGGGGACGAACGGTATTCGCCGTCGTCCTGGATCTCGTCTGCTGCGGGAACTCGGCGGATTCGCCGCAGGACCGGGTCCGATCGTTGGAGTCGGCCGCCATAAACCGAAGTGTCAGGGAGGCCCTCGGGGATCCGGGTGCGGTCCCTGTGCTCGTCGGGGGCGACTTCAATCTCGTCGGGTCGTCGGCTCCCCTTCGCCGTATGGGCGAGGGACTGGCCGGGGCAGACGGGGACCTGGTCGAGGTCTACGCCCTGCAGCTGGACGGCGCGTCCAGCGCGACATGGGCTGGACCGACCACCCCGTTTCCGCCCGGCCAGCTCGACTATCTGCTGCACCCCGCCGGGTCGATGCGGCCCGTGCGGGCGTTCGTGTTCGAGACTTCCGACCTCGTTCCGGCCGCGCTCGCGTCCCTCGGGTTGCGGGCCGAGGACAGCGACGACGCATCGGACCACCGGCCACTGGTGGTCGACTTCGCCTGGCTTCCCTAGCGACGGGGGCTGCGGGTTTGCCCGTCGCGCCCGGGTTGGCGAGACTGGTCCGATGCGAACCCGGAACGCCAGCGGAGCCAGAACAGGGGCAGACGCCCGAAGCGTCCTGTCGGCGGGTGCGCTCGCGGCAGCACTGTGGGCCGGCCCGGCCGCCGCACAGGAATGCGCCATCGAGAGAGGGCCTGATCATGGGTCATGGCACGAGCGGGCGCGTTCCCTGATCGCCTTCGAAGAGGAGCTGGCCGGAGTACTGAGGGAGGCCGGTCAGGCACCGCTCGGGTCGATCGCGATTCGGACGGGGGGCGATGGGCCGGCGGGAATCGAGCGACGGATGCTGACTGTCCCGGCGGAGGCCGAGGACGCGTTCTCGGCCGTGTTGGCGAGGATCATCGATGCGCCGACGCTCGCTTCGGAGGAGACGCTCTGGATCGATTTCGGCGCGCCCCGCCCCGAGCTGTGGCCGGACCGGACGGAGATCTGCGGCCCCGAGCTGGACAACGTGGCGGAAGCGGGAGCGCTCCTGGCGCAGGTCATGGCCGGGGCGATCCAGAGAGAGGGGAAGGCGCGACCTGCCGGGCGCGTCAGACTGGATTTCTGGGTGCTCGTGGACTGGACGGGTCGGGTGAGCGAGATCGAGTTCCGCGAAGACCAGGGGACCTGGAGCTGGCTCGTCCCGTACCTGGAGGCAATGGCGCCCGCGCTGCGGTATCGTCCGGCGACGCTGAACGGCGCTCCGCGGACCACCTGGGTGCCGCAGCAGTTCGAGCTGGAGTTCTAGCGCCATTGCGGCGCGTGACGATAACGGACTGACGAAGACAATGATCGAATACAGGTCGATTGAGGATCTGCCGGAACTCGCCGGCGAAACGGTGGCCCTCCGAGGCTGGATCCGTCGGTTCAGGTCGAGTGGGAAAATCTCGTTTCTGGTGCTGCGCGACGGGACCGGCGAGGTCCAGTGCGTCTTCGTGAAGAACGAGATCGAAGAGGAGGTTTGGGAAACGCTCGACAGCCTCGGTCATGAAGCCGCGGTCTCGGTGACGGGAGTCGTTCGGGTCGATGAGCGCGCCCCATCCGGGGTCGAGCTCACGGCAACGGGCGTGCAGCTCCTCGGAGCGTCCGAGGACTTCCCGATCCAACCGAAAGAGCACGGCACGGACTTCCTGCTCGAGAACCGGCACCTGTGGCTTCGCAGCTCGCGTCAGATCGCGATTATGCGGGTCCGGGACGAGGTGATCCGCGCGATCAAGGATTTCCTCCACCACGAAGGCTTCACCCTGGTCGACACACCCATTCTCACGGGGGCGATCGGCGAGTCGGCCGGGACGCTGTTCGAGACCGAGTACTTCGATCTCGGGACGGCGTATCTGGCCCAGACCGGCCAGCTGTACGTCGAAGCCGCGGCGGCAGCGCTGGGGAAGGTCTACTGCTTCGGTCCGACGTTCCGGGCCGAGAAATCCAAGACGCGGCGCCACCTCACGGAGTTCTGGATGGTGGAACCCGAAGTCGCGTGGAACGACTCGGACGACAACATGGCGCTTCAGGAGCGCTTCGTCTGCTACATCGTGAAACGGGTGCTATACAACCGGCGTGAGGACCTCGAGGCGCTGGATCGCGATATCTCGAAGCTCGAGGCGATCAAGCCGCCGTTCGATCGAATGAGCTACACGGAAGCCGTGGAGTTCCTGCAAGCGAACGGCGCCGAGATCGAGTGGGGTTCGGACCTCGGCGCGCCGGATGAAGCGAAGCTGGTGGAGGGACGGGACGTCCCGTTGTTCGTCTACGACTACCCGAAGGGTGCCAAGGCCTTCTACATGAAGGAGAACCCGGAGGATCCGAGGACGGTGAAGTGCAACGACATGCTCGCGCCCGAGGGGTACGGGGAGGTGATCGGCGGGAGTCAGCGCGAGGATGACCACGACCGTCTGCTCGAACGAATCCGCGAGGAGGGCCTCCCGGAGGAGTCCTACGGGTGGTACCTCGATCTCCGGAAGTACGGGACGTTCGTTCATAGCGGCTTCGGGCTGGGCGTCGAGCGGACCGTCACATGGATGTGCGGGATCGACCACCTCCGCGAGTCGATCGCGTTCCCGCGGATGATGCAGCGCCTCACCCCGTAGGGAGTCACGGCCTGAAACCCGACGGGCCGGTGGGAGGTTATGTAGGACGAGCGCCGAGTCCGAGCCTGGAGGGTCCCTCAATGTTCCGGAAGCTTGCCGCCGTCACCTGTCTGCCGGCCGCCCTGGCGTGCGCGGAGACCGGGCTGCCGTCCGGCCCGGGGAACGGCCCCCCCACAGGACTCGAAGCGGACTTCAACCTCCCCGACGGGTTCAGGATCGAGGAGTTCGCCCGCGATGTGACCCGTCCCCGGTCTCTGGCGCTCGGCGACGACGGCACGGTCTACGTCGGGACGTATTTCTTCACCGCCGGTCTCACGAGTCCCGTGTATGCGCTGATCGACCGGGAGGGGGACTACCGGGTCGACGAGATCAGGGAGATCCGGAACGGGTGGGGGACGCCGAACGGGGTCGATTATCACGACGGTTCGCTGTTCGTGAGCAACGAGCACCAGGTCTGGCGGATCGACGACATCGACTCGACCCTCGACAATCCGCAGCCACACCTCCTGTTCGACGGCCTGCCGACGCGCGCGGAAACCGCCGAGGCCACTGACGTGGGCCATTTCTGGCGCTACCTGCGGTACGGACCCGATGATCGACTCTACGTACCGGTCGGCACCCGGTGGTCCTTCCTCGTCGGGGCGCACACGGCCAACGACCTGAACGACGACTGGCGCTACTCGACCATCGTCCGCATGGACCCCGACGGATCGAATGTCGAGGTATTCGCGACCGGCGTCCGAAACTCGCTGGGGATGGACTTTCACCCGAGCACCGGGGATCTCTACTTCACCGACAACGGGGCCTCCTGGCCGTTCAGCGATCCGCGCTTCTACGACATCCCCCCGGACGAGGTGAACCGCGCCACGGGACCGGGGCAGGACTTCGGGTTCCCGTATGTTCACGGCCGGCTTCCCGACCCGCTGATCGGCGCCAGCGCTCCCGGGGGACTCGTGCCCCCGGTGTACGAGTTCGAGGGCCACACGGCGCCGCTCGGGATGCGGTTCTACACCGGGGACATGTTCCCGCCCGAGTACCAGGGCGCGATCTTCGTGGCGGAGCATGGCACCGAGCCGACGACCCCGACCACGAGTCGCTCGCAGGTCTCCGGCGATCGCATCTCGGTGATCCGTCTCGGACCGGATGGGACCCCGAACGACTACGAGGTGTTCGCGAGCATCGTCTACAACTCGAACTCGGCCTACAGGCGCAGACCCGTCGACCTGCTCGTGATGCCG
>Ga0224508_10000417_pt1 | contig 42007 bp, 31 predicted proteins | sample SF_Jan12_sed_USG_4_FD_170157 | JGI IMG/M metagenome (GOLD analysis project Ga0224508, IMG submission 170157) | Sediment microbial communities from San Francisco Bay, California, United States - SF_Jan12_sed_USGS_21 | ecosystem: Environmental > Aquatic > Marine > Sediment | place: USA... | reverse complement strand
CGAAGCCGCGGCAGGCTATCTCGAATCGGCGGTGCGATGGATGCCGGACAGTCGGCTGATCCGATTGCAATCCCTGCTCGTCGCGGAGCGTCGTGGGGACGCTGCGGCGGCCGAGAATGCATCGGAATGGTTCCGAACGATGGCCCCAGCGGACCCGGCCTTTGTTGCGCACGAGCTGCGGCTCGCGAGGTCGAGCGATGATTTCCAAGGCGCCTTGGAAACACTTCGCGATGTGGCGGCACGGTTCCCAGATTCCGGCTACGCCCAGGCGGCGCTCGACGTCGCGCTGATCCGCGGCGCGCGCCACACCGAGCGTGCCGAGGCATTCCGACAGCAGGCAGAGCGCGCGGAGGGAGAGACGCAGGCCCAACTCGCCTGGAGAGCCGCACAGCTGAGCAGCGCCGACGCGGACCGCTCGGATGAAGCGCAAGCGCTCTACAGCACGGCCATCGAAGCCTCCAAGACGTCGAAGGCTGCCATCATTCGAGAAGCGCTGGGCGCGGCGATGCGCGCCAAGCGGCCGGAGGCCGTTCTGGCGCGTTGCGAGCAGCTCGTGCAAAGCAATATCGAGCCCGATGAACGGGCGACCCTCTCGTACCTCGAGTACGACCTCACGCGGCACGCCATTCACGCGGAACAAGACGCCGAGCAGCTCCTTCGTGACGCCCTTGGCGACTCCAACAATCGTGCCTGGGCTCCCGCGCTCGCAAGAGCGCAGGCGGCATGGAAAGGTGACCCGGGTTTGCTCGCCCGAGCTCACGAGCAGAGCGCAGAGATCGCGTCGGGGGATCGTCGCCTCGGACACCTGTGCGCCGCCGGGCAGGCGCATGCGCGAAACCGCGATTGGGACGCGGCCGAGCGCGTCCTTCGGTCTGCGCTGGCCACGGCTCCCGACGACGGCTATGTCGTCTCGCTTCTCGATGCGGTTCTACGTGAAGGAGGCCGCCCCGAAGACGTGGTCTCCTTGGCACGCGAACGGTCGAAGGTGGATTCACGGACGGCGCTGGGGGAGCTCTCGCTGTTGCTTGCGGGGGCCACCGCCGAGCGGAGCGGAAATCTAACCGCGGCTCGCCATGCGTATGAGCAGGCGCTCGCGGATGCGCCCGGCTCGACCTCCGCCGCGCTCGCCCTTCTCGACGTCGGCCGCCGTCAGGCGGATGCAAGCGCGACGCGGCGCGCGTATGCGTCACTCTCGGAGAGCGGCCTCGGCGGAAGCGTGCCCGAGCTCTTTGCGCTGCTTTGGGGCGACAGCCTGGGCGCTGATGATGACATCGGCGCATGCCGGGCCTACGAGCTCGCACTCGAGCACCCCTGCACCGCCACGGCCGCCGCAATCGCGATCCTGTCCCTGCCTGTGAAGCTCAGCAATACGGACCAACGAGCGGCGGCCGAGGAGCTCCTGTCGGACGCAGGGGCCACAGCACTGGCAGACGCGAATGCGTTCGCTGCCGGCTATGGTGCGCTTCGCGCGTCGCTAGGCGAAGAAGGCTCGTCCGCAGGCGATGCCTGGCTTCAGCTCTCGGCTGCGGCGCCCACCGAAGGTTTACGGGCAGCGACGCTCCTTCAGGGGCTGCGCGCCACGGGGATTGCCCGAGGCGCTGAAGCCGCGGACGAGCTATTCATGCGTGCTCGGGAAGCGGAGGCGCTCTCGGGGCTCCATCCAGACGCCGCCGTCGCGATCGACGAGGCGCTCGCACCGACTGACGACGCCGCGTTGCGCGTCCATGCGCTGGCGCAGAAGCTGCAACACAGCGAAACCCTCGGGCGCGGCGCGCTCGACGCGGCGCATTGCCGGGCCCTGGTCGAAGCCGATCGAGGCGCGGAGGCAGTTGCGCTTCTCGGCAACGCCATCGACGAACGGCCCGACGATCTGGCCCTGTGGGAGACGCTTCGAACTGCGGCTCGGCAGGCCGGCGAGTGGCCGATGGTTGCGCAGGCCTGCGAGCGGCTCGCGCCATTCGTCGAAGACTCGCTCAGGGGCGACCTCTTGGAGGAAGCCGGCGTGGTGCGGATGGATTGCCTCCAGCAGTACCAACAAGCCGAAGATCTTTTTCGACGCGCGCTCGAGGAGGACCCTACGCGGGACGTCGCATTTCGGAGCCTCCGTGACCTGTTCGTCGCCCATGAAGACGCCGAGGCGCTCGAAGTCCTCGTCGCGGAGCGGCTTGCCCTCGGTGGCCCGAAGGATCGACCCGCTCTGCTCTACGAACGTGCTCGCCTTCTTCGCGGCTTCAGCGATCGTCCCGGCGCACTCGAAGTGCTCGATGAGCTGTTCACGACGGACCCAGATCATGCAGGCGCCTTGGCCTTGGCCGCGGAAGTGCATGTCTCACTCGAACGATGGGCCGAGGCGGTCGACTGCTTGCAACGCCTCTCGAGGGCGAACATTCCGGACGAGCAGCGGCGCGTGGCGCACTTGGGGGCGGCAGGTTTCCTCGAAACCCAGCTTGGCGCCAAAGCCGAGGCCCTCGAGGAGCTGCGGGCGGTCGAAGCGCTCGGGCTCGCCGACGCGGAAGACTGGACGCGAATCGCCGCCCTCGAAACCGAGCTCGGACGCCCAGAAGCGGCGACCGATGCCTACAGGCGCGCCCTCGAAGCGGAGCCGTCCAGCGCGACGGCGATCTCGGGCCTGGTCGAGCTCGCCGACCGTACGGAGGTCGACACCGCCGTCGCAAGCTACGAAGCCGCCATCTGGTCGCAGATCGAGGCCGGCGAGCTCGGCGCGTCGCTTCTCGAAGCCTTGCGAAGCGCTGCCCAATGGCGAGGCCACGATGCGCGCGCGGCCGCGGCCCTGGCCGTCCAGCGCGCGTTGGGATTCGCCGCCCCGGCCGACGACCAAAGCGTTGAGCTTGGCCAGGTCTCGGTTGCCGCGCTCTGGGATCCGAAAGCCGACCCGGTGCTCCAAGAGCTGGTGCTTCGCGCGGGCCCCGCCCTCGGCCGTGATCGCCTGCGCACGAAGAAGGCCGACCCGAACGATCCGATCGTCACCGAGCTCGAGCGACTGTCCCAACGCTTCGGCGCCCGGACGGGCTCCATCGAGATCTCAGATGAGCTCGCCACGCTGGTCGCCCGGACAAGCCGTGACGGCGAAATCCGCTGGGTCGTCCCCCAGCGTGCCCGCGGCGGTCTCGATGCGACGGGGCGTTTCATCGCCGGCCGACTCGCCTGGGCGGCGCCACGCGGAGGCGCCCAGCTCCTCGATGGGTCGCCAGAACGAGCCGCCGGGATACTGCTGGCCGTTCTTCGCGTCTCGCGCTGCGAGGTCGAGGCAGGAGATCCCCCCCTACCCGCCGCGGATGTCAAGCTGAGGCGCGCCATACGCAAAGCCATATCCCAAGCGGTCGGAGGCACCAAGCTGCACTCCTCGTCCCTGCTCGCCTATGCCCGGAGCCTTCAGCGCAGCGCCGACCGAGCGGGATTGCTGGCATGCGGAGAGATCGGCGCCGGGCTCGCGGTGCTGCTGAACCAAGAGCTGCATCCCGAAGCGCTGAGGATGTCTTCCCGCGGCCTCGATCTTCTGCGCTTCTGGCTCGACGCCGACTCACCGCTGTGGGGGAGCCATGGCTGAGGACGACGTGTCTCGGGCAAGCCGCGAATCGGAGCCTGTGTCGTTCGACATCGATGACGACGCGATCGCAGCCCTGCTCGACTCCTTCGTCGAAACCCAGGCCGGGAGTCTACCGAAGCGCACGAGCCGTCCTCCGGACCCCTCGGACTCCGGCGCGCTCGCGGCGCAACGGACCGTTTTCGATCACAACCCGCGACACGAGGCGCTGCCCCTGGTCGGCGATACGCCTGACGCCATCAAGCGGCGCATCGCACTCCTCGAAGCGCTCGGACATCGCGCGGTTGGCTCGGCGCGTGCGCGGCTCTTGACGTCCGCGGGTGAGCTCTGCGAGCGACTCGGAAACGACGAGTCCGCGAGACACCACTACACCCAAGCCCTGTCCGCCGACGCGCGCGACGTCGTCGTTCTTCGCGCGCTTCGACGGCTCGCCATACGCAATGGCGACTGGGGCGCCGCGGTGGACGCCCTGGAAAAAGAGGCCGCGCTGGAGCTCAGCACCGCTGATCGAGCGTCGGCGCTCAACCTGCTTGCGCGTATTCAGCTCTCGAAGCTCCACGACCCTGCAGCCGCCGAGCAGGCCGCCGCACACGCAGCCGAGCTTCGAAAGGACGACTTCGTCGCGTGCATGCTCATGGCCTCAGCGAGGCTCGCGCGCTCCGATTTTGGGCGAGCGGCAGACGCTCTGACTAGCGCGGCGGAGCGCTGGCCAGGAGCCGAAGCCGAGGCGGTGCTGCTCTTGCACGCAGCGGAGCTCAAGGAGAAAGCGGGCGCTCTCGAAGAGGCGAAGATCCGATACGGCCGCGTGCTCGAGCTTCAGCCCACCCTGCTCGCAGCGCATCTCGGCGTCGTTCGCACCAGCCGCGGGCTTGGCCAAGACGACGCGGCAAACGAAGCGCTGCTCGCGGCTGCCGCACAGGTCTCGGGCCGGTTCGCCCCCGCCCTACGGCGAACAGCGGCGAGCCTGAGCCGGCGCAGCGGCTCTCTAGAGGCGGCGGTCGCATCGCTCGACAATGCCAGAGACACGGCGTCTCTTTGGACGCTCGCGGAATCGGCGGCGCTTTGCGGCGACACCCAGAGCATGATCGATGGGCTCGCCGCGAGCGCTTCCGATGGCACTCCGGAAATTCGGGCCATCGGATCCGGGCGGCGCGCGCGGCTTCATGCGGAGCGCGGTGAGCGAGAAGGATTCGAGCTCGCTTCCGGAGAAGCGCAAGAGGAGCCGCGCTTGGAATCCTACCTTCTGGCCTGGAAGCGCCTGGTTGAATCCGATTCCGCCGAGGAAACCGAGGTGCCCCGATGGCTCGAATCGATGCCGGGCGCCGAAACGAGCGTCGCCTCGAGGTTGCTTCACGCGGACGACGCGGCGCACATCCGAGATGGCGAGGCGTTCTTCGCGGCTCTCGAAGCGGAGCTCGACGGCACACCTGAAGAGCTGGCGGCCGGTGCAGCGCTCGCGGTCGCTGAAATGGGAGCTGCCTGCGGCGTACTCGACCGTGGCCGCGCTCTGATTCGCGCCGAGGAACGGGTGCCGGGCGACCCGACGATCGGCCGAGCGCTTCTGCTCGAAGACGATGACCCCGAGCGGAGCAGTCGGCGCTGGAGGGACGAAGGCAAGGCCGCCAGTGGCGCGCGCAGTGCGTTTGCGTTCACCATGGCCGCGAGGCTCGCTCAGCCCGGGTCCGAGGAAGCAAGAACGGCGTGCGAAGCCGCATTGGCCGAAGAAGTCGACTACCTGCCCGCCCTCTGGGAGCTGGAGGACCGGCTGGGCGGAGCGGACGGCCGGACGGCCAGCGCGGCACGGCAGGCGGCGCTCGGTCCGACAGACCAAGCAGCGAGCTGGCTGCGCGCTTCGATGTGGTCTCCGTCCCGCAGCGACCGCCTCACGTACGCGGAAGCGGCGCTGGACCGTGCCGCGCCCGATCCACTCCTCGTCGAGCGCCTCATCGAGGCGGCCGGAAGCGATTCGGAGGCTGCCGGTGAGCTCATGGAGCTGGCGGCGCGCGGTCTCGGCACGTCCGCGTATCTGGAGCGTGCGGCGGCATCGTATCGGGGGGCCGGCCTCGCAGCCCGAGCCGCGCGGGTGCTCCGGGAGGCCTCGACCGACCATCCAGACGACGAAATGATACGCGTCCAACGCGAGGAAGCCGAGCTTCAGGCATCGGAGTTTGCGCGCCTGTCCGACGGCACGATGAGCCGCCTGCGCGAGGCCACAGCCGAAGCCGATCGTCTCGGCGCGTTTGCGGCGATGGCAGAAGTCGATCGACTCGCACGTCACGACATGCAAAGTGCGCGCTTGTCGCTCCAATCGATTGCCGAGCTTCGCCCCGAGCACATCCCCACTGCGCGCGCACTCGAATGGGATGCGCTTCGGGAGAACGACACCGAACGCATTCGTTCGAGCGCTCGACGCCTGTTGCAGGCCCTTCCGGAGGACTCGCCCGACCGCTTGGCCAGGCATCGGCTCCATCTCGAGCTGCTCAGGTCCGATCCCGACATCCTGCAATCCGATCTCGATCGATGGCTGTGCGGAATTGACGACGCGCTCGAAGCGGACCCAGGCTTGGCCAGACAAGTTCTGGGCGCGGCGTATGCGATTGGTGAGAACCTGCTCAGCCTCCAAGCGCTCCTCGCTCTGCAGGCCGCAGTCGATGACGACCTGGAACGCGGCACGTACGCGCTCGACGCCGCTCACGTGCTTCAGCTCATGGGGGCCCCAGAAAACGCGCTCGAGCGCTTGGACGAAGCGAGAAGTCACCCGCTGGCGCGCGAAGTCGAAGCGGGGCTCTTGCATGCGGCCAAGCGCTGGGAAGACGCCGCCGCCGTATATGAAGACGCAGCGAGCACGGCCAAGGACAGCCAGCGCGCAGCATCGCTCTGGCGAGAGGCGGCGTGCATCTTCGAAAGAGAGCTTGGAGACCAGCACCGCGCCATCCACGCCTGGGTGGCTGCTTCGAACTGCGACATCCGATACCTCGACGTGTACCGCCGCCTCGCAGGGCTCTACCAAAGTCTGGGGCGACTCGACGCGCTCGCGGCACTCACCGATGCCCGCATCGATGCCGGAGCGGATACGCCTACCTTGGTAGGTTTGCTGGTGCAGAAGGCGCGTCAGAGTCGTGAGCGGGGCGATCTCGAAGCCGTCAGCGATGCACTACACGAGTGCCTCGAGCTCGATCCCCTCAACTTCACCGCGCTCAAAGAGCTGGTCGACACCCACCGCGCCGCCGAGAATTGGCAAGGTGCCGCTGAAGCGCTGATTCGCATCGCGCGTCTGCAGCGCAGCACCGAGGAGCAGATCTGGGCGTTTGCGCAGCTCGCCTCGCTTTACGACGTACACCTCCAAGACCTTGGGCGCGCCGAAGCGTCGCTCCGGAGGGTCGTGCAACTTGCGCCCGAGAATTTGGAATCCTTGGATCGCCTCGCATCGGTGGTGAGTCGGCAAGGCAAGGCCCACGAAGCCGGGCGATTGCTCGAAGAGCTCGTCCGACGTGCCCGTAGTGAATCCGAAAAGCGCGACTACCGAATCCGGTTGGCGGGGGCCATCGATTCGGCCGGTCAGGGGCGGCAAGCCGAGAAGATTTTGGAGAAACTGCGGACCGAGCAGCCGACGGAGCCCGACGTGCTTCTTGCCCTCGCCGACTACTACCAGGGTCAGGGCGCTGCCGCCGCTGAGGCGATGCACCTGAACCGGGCTCTCAGCGACTTGCGAACCGCCATCGATCGGGAACCGGGCGATGAGGCCCTTTGGACCACCCTGGTTCGCGTACTCCACCGTCGGCACGGTCCCGGCCCAGCGTCCTGCGCCGCGAGCGCAGCGATCGCGGTCGGCCATCCTCGTTCTCTCTTCGAGGGAGACGTCACGGGACAGGGCGAAGCGCTCGGCGAGGCGAACATTCCATTGTCGGGCCTCATCGATGCCGTCGTCGCTCCGGACGGCCTGCCGGAGACGGCTCGCCGACTTTTCGCTCTGTGCGAGCACTCGTTCGACAAGGTGTTGCCTTTCGATGCCAGCGCCTGGCGCTTGCGCAAGCCAACGGGCGAGCATCGGATTCTCGTCGAGGAGGCGGGCGCTGTCGCCGAGATGATGGGGATCAGCGAGCCGCGCGTACGGATCACCTACGTCGCCCCCGCGGCATGCATGCCCGTCTCCGGCGACCCGCCCACCATTATCGTCGGTGGCAACCTCCACCAAATCACCAATCCCCGGGAGCGTCTGTTCCTGTTTGCGCGTGCGCTCAAAGTGGCCGCGAATCATTTGGCCCCTGCGCTCCGCGCCCGTCCCCAGGACCTGGACCTGGCTCTATCGGCGCTGCTCCAGGAACACCGAACGAGCCCAGGAAACGAAGCGACAAGGCCCCAAATGCTGGACGTACGGAAGAAGCTGCTCAAGGCCGTGCCACGTCGCTCGCGCGACGAGGTCGATAGCTTGGCCCTGGACCTGAAGGGCAATGTCGGTTTTTCCACACGATCGGTGCCCTTTGCGATCGCCGAGCTCGGCAACCGCGCGGCCCTGACGCTGACCGGGGACGTGCCCTCGGCGGTGAGCGCCTTGCTCAAGATCGCCGGGCACGACGTCCCCGCCGGCGACGACCATCGCTTGAGTGTCATTCAGGAAACCCCAGAGGCCTGGGCCATGGTGCGATTCGCGATGAGCGACACACATTTTGAAGCCCGGGCCCAAGCTGGTGTAGATCCCTAGATCCATGCGCTTGGGTTTCATCGGTCCGGCCAAAAGCGATGTCGCTGCCCTCGAGCAGGCGGCCAAGCTTCTGATCTGCGACCTCGAGGTCGACACCGTCATCTATCTCGGAGAAGACGAGGCCCTGCGTGCGTTCATGGCGAAGCACGAATCGAATGCCGGCGACGCCCCGCTCGAACAGCAAGTTGCCGAGGTCGCAGCCGGCGGAACCTCGGACCAGATCGAAGAGGTGCTGCGCAAGCTGCGTGGCGCCCGTTACCTTGGAAAGCTACGCATCGCACCGCCGCCGCCTCGCCGCGCCATGGAGATGCTCGACGACCGCATCGCCCTCATCGTGCGAAACAAATCGACCATCGGAGAGGAAGACGTGATCAACTCCAACATCGTCGTGTACGGCGATGGCAAGGAGCTGATGTTCAAGCGGTTCGGGCCGCGCTGCTTCTTTAGCCCGGGCCCTCTCGAAACAGGGCACCTTGGCCTGCTCGACGACCAATCCGAAACCGGAGGGGTCGTCTTGCAGGCGATCACCGTGAGCGGCGAGGTGTGCTGGAGCGAGCCCATTCACGGTCGGGGCGCGAAGGTGATGGTGGCGCCATGACCTCGGAGCGAGTCGCGATCTATGGCGGCAGCTTTGACCCGCCTCATCTGGGCCACGTCCTTTCGGTGGCGTGGGCCCTCTCGGCAGCCGATCTCGACGCGCTTTGGATCGTCCCGACCTGGAAACACGTGTTCGACAAACGACACGGCGCACCGTTCGAAGAGCGCCAAACGATGTGCGAGCTTGCCTTTGCTCCTTTCCGAAACGTCCAGGTCTCCGACATCGAGCGGCGGCTCGGCGGGGTCAGCCGAACGCTCGAAACCCTGGATGCGCTCCAAGAGGAGAATCCGGGCACGCTTTTTCGACTCTTGATCGGCGCGGACGTTCTTCCAACGACTGATCGCTGGTACCGCTGGGACGAGGTCGTGAAGGTCGCGCCGCCGCTCGTGATCGGTCGCCAGGGTTACGCCGTGCCGGAGGGTTGCCCGATCTCGATTCCCAACATCAACTCCACCGACATCCGCACCGGGCTATCGAACGCGGCCGACATCGGCGGCCTGGTGCCCCGCGCGGTCATCGATCACATCCGAGCTCGCGAGCTCTATCAAGGCGAAGGATGAACGTCCTGATCATCGGCCGAGGCCGAGTCGGGAATGGGCTGAGGCGCTCACTCGAAGCGAGCGGCATGCTCGAGGTCTTTGCCACGGGCCGACGCTGCAAACCTTCGAGCGTGGCCGCAGCGGACGCAATCGTCCTCGCGGTCTCCGATGACTCGATCTCCACGGTCGCCCGCGCGATTGCCCCGAACCTCAAGCGAGGGGCGGCCGTTCTTCACTGCGCAGGCGCTCGGGGCACCGACGAGCTGGAGACATGCAGAGCGAGCGGAGCCGCGGTCGGGGTGATGCACCCGCTGGTCTCGTTCCCGAGCAAGCAACGGAGTCCGAGCCTTCGAGGCGCCACGTTCACGGTGAACGGCAGCCGGAGCGCCATCGCCACCAGCCGACGCATCGCAAAAGCGTGTGGCGCCCGCGTGGTGCTAGCCCAAACTGGCGGAGCGGGTTACCACGCCGCAGCCGCCCTCGCCGCCAACGGCGCTGCGGCGTTGGCCTTCGTTTCGGTCGGCCTGCTCGAACGGCTTGGTTTCGAGTCGCGCGCCGCAGAACGCGCGATCGGTGGCCTGCTGCAAAGCGTCGGCGAAAACGTGCAGAGCCTAGGCGTTCCGGGCGCCCTCACGGGTCCGATCGCACGCGGCGAAGCTGAGGCAGTGGCGAATCATCGCGCCGCGCTCCGCCGTCTGAATCCCGATGCGCTCTCGGCCTATGACGCGCTGGTCCCCATCATCTTGCGCTGCGCACGCGCCGCTGGCCTCGGACAAGCGAAGGCGTCGGAAATTCTGCGCACGACGAAACGCTGACGGGCGGCCTCACTCCGCGGCTTCGACGGAGCCTTCGCTACGCTCGAAGCGAATGCCTTCCGCGTCGCCCCGCGCAACGACGCGATCGCCGCGCTCGAACTCCCCACCGAGGATGGCGGCCGCCAAGGGCGCTTCGATCATCCGCCCGATTGCGCGACGCATCGGGCGGGCGCCGAGCTCCGCGTCGTATCCGCCGAGTGCGAGCAATGCGTCGATAGCGCTTTCGTCGATGCCCAGATCGACGCCCTGTCGCTCCCGTAGTTGTTGGATGACACCGGCGGCCATCCGGCGCGCGATCTCACGAACCTCATCGCGGCTGAGGGAACCGAAGAACAGCGGCTCGTCGATGCGGTTCCAAAGCTCGGGCGGGAGCGCGCGCCGCGCATCTGTCAGAGCGGCGGCAAACTCATCTCCTGCGCCTGTGGATGCTCCCTTGAAGCCAATCGAGCTTTGGTTGCGCTGTGCGGTCTGGGCACCGAGGTTCGATGTCATGACGACGATCGTGTGCGTGCAATCTACCGTCCTTCCCTTCCCGTCTGTGAGCCGTCCGTCTTCGAGTAGCGGCAAGAGCGCCTGGAGCACATCCATGTGCGCCTTTTCAATCTCGTCGAGAAGAACGAGCTGGTAGGGACGGTGCCGGATCGCTTCGGTGAGTTGACCGCCGGTGTCGTGACCGATGTAGCCGGGAGGCGCGCCCACCAACTTTGCGATGGCATGCGATTCACTGAGCTCGCTCATGTCGATACGGGTCATCGGACAACCCATGAAGAAGAGCTCGTTCAGCGCGCGAGCGGTCTCGGTCTTTCCAACGCCGGTCGGTCCCAAGAACAGGAACGTGGCGAGCGGACGCTGACCATGAAATCCGGCGGCACCTTTGCGAAGCGCGTCGGAGATACGCCGCATCACCTCGGCGTGCCCGATGACGTGCTCTGCGAGATGCTGCTCGAGCTCGAGGAGCTTCTGCGAGTCGGTCACCAAGAGGCGCTCGACTGGCACACGCACTTTTTCGGCCACCACCTGCGCGACCGCTTCGCGATCGACGATGGCCCCACCCCGGCGACGCGTCCGCGCGCCCGCCAAGTCGAGAAGGCCGATCGCCTTGTCAGGAAGGGTCTGCTCCGCCAGGTATCGCACGGACAACTCGACCGCCGACTCGACCGCCGACGGCTCGTAGGCGATGCCGTGATGCACCTCGTAGCGCGGCGTGATGCCCATGAGAATCTCCATCGCATCTTCAGCCGTCGGCTCGGCCACGTGTATCGGAGAGAAACGCCGGGCCAGCGCGGCATCCCGCTCGACGTACTTGCGGTACTCGACGTCCGTCGTTGCCCCGATGCAGGGAAGGTCTCCCCGTGCCAAAGACGCTTTGAGCTCGTGCGCCAAGTCATCGGGGGATTCACCGCCAATGAAGAGCGTGTGCACTTCATCGATGAACAGGACGATCTTCCCATTGGCCCGCTTCACCTCGAATTGCAAACGATGCAGGCGCTCCGAAAGCGCGCCTCGGACCCCGGTGCCCGAAACCAAGCCTCCGGCGGAAAGCTCGATCAGAATCGTGCCCTCGAGACCGCGCACGCCTTCTCCGCCTCCGGCGAGCCTCCTCGCGAGGCCTTCGACGATAGCGGTCTTGCCCACGCCGGGTGCGCCGACCAAAATCGGATTGTTCGACCGCCTGCGGGCCAAGACGTCCAAGAGTCGTTCGATTTCGTCGTCACGGCCGATGACTTCGTCGATCCGTCCGAGCGAAGCCATCTCCGTCAAGTTGCGCCCGAGCTTGGCCAGCGTCGGATACTTGCGCGCGTCGAGACTGAATGGCGATGACGAAGGAACGATGACCTCGTCTTCCGCCTCCGCAACGGGTCTCGCCATCGGGGCGTTGATCGGCGCTTCGATCACGATCTCGTCAACTTCTTCTTCGAGCGATTCGACGTGCAGCTCGATCAACGGAGCTGGCTGGGCGGTCCTCCGTGCGGAAGGACGAGACGGTTTGGTTGGAGGCTGTGCCGAGAACGAAGCGGCGGGGGGGACGTACTTCGAGCTGGACTCCGCCTGCGCGTCGCCCGGGCGGAGCACCTCATCCACCGCTTCCTGAACGCGCCGGGATCCGGTGCCGATCACCTCGAGGCTTCGGTGCGCTGCGCTTCGTGTGTCGCGCGCGATTGCCAAGAGCAGATGGGCCGGCAGTACCTGCGGCGCTTCGGCTGCTTTGGCCAGCCGGTAGGCGCGCTCGACCGCTCGCTCGAGCGCACTCATCGGCTCGGAGTCCACGACGCGGATCGCGCTCAGCAGGTCGCTCTCCTTAACCCCTAGCCCCGATAGAAGCCTTCCCATCGGGCCCCCGGTCTGCAGCATCACGAGCAGCAGATACGCCGTCGAAGGGCTCTGCGCGCGCCTTTGGGCCTCGCGCTGCGCGCGGGCGACCAGTCCTTTCACACCCCCACTGACCGTCGTCATCGAGCTCCGTTCCTGGGTCGGAGTTAGCCGTCACCGCCTTGGGGCACAACTTTTCGGCCGGCTGTATCAAACATGAAGGCCTAAAACCTACATTTGAGTACCTTATCACCCTGTCACTGGAAAGTTCCAGTTGTTAGCTTGATCGAGGACCCCAAGCCAGGAGCAAGCTGTGAATCCACGCATCGCACTCGTCGCCACTGCATTGGCCGCCATCGTTTCGGCGGCAACTCCGTGGCAGGGAGCCGACGCCGCAACGGGCCTTCGCGCGAAGATTTTCCTCACGCAAAAAGGTGTGCCGCGCACCCTCTCGGAGTCGGGCGTCATTCGCTTTGCCAAGTCGAATAAGGCGACTCGCCTGCGGGAGAATCTCGATGCTCCGGTCGAGGAACGCCAGTGGAAGGCCACTTTGGTGGCGAACTTCAGCGCTCCGCTGGGCGACTCGGAGTTCGAAGTGCTTTTCTACGACATCCAGACGGCCGAGCGGAAGTTCATCGCCCCCGCCATGACGGTCTTCGTCAACGACGCCAATCAGCGGACGATCGTGCACAAGCTCAGGCTCAAGCGCCCGCAGTTCGAGCCAAATCGACGGCTCGAGATGGTGGTGACCGTGCGTCGACAAGAGGTCGGCCGTTACCGCTTTCAAATTCTCGGAGACAGGGTACAACACGGCGGCGAAGTCACCTTCTCGGATGACGAAGCCCGCTGAATCGTGCCAAGCCTCAATGATGTCTCCAAGAGAGCCTCGAAGGGCTCCCTCGACCCGGTCTATGTGCTGGTCGGGGCCGAACGCCTGCTGATCGAGCGCGCGGTCGATGCTGTGCGCAAGGCGGTCGACTCGAAGGGCGCCCCGGGCTTCAACATCGAGGTGTTCGACGGCAAGGGGCTCGATGCTGCGCGGGTGATCGCAGCGGCACGGACCCTTCCGATGATGGCTGATACACGGCTCGTCTTGCTGCGCCACGTCGACGCCATGACGCCCACCGAGCAAACGAATCTCGCCGCGTACCTGGAAGATCCGAACGAATCGACGTGTTTTGTCATGACGGCAACCAAGCTCGACGGGCGCGCCAAGCTCGCCAAGGCTGCAAAAAAGAAAGGCTATCTCATCGACGCCAAGCCTCTTCGCGGCGCCGCACTTCGGGACTTCATCCGCACCGAGGCAAAGGCTCGCGAGCATGGCATCGCGCCACAGGCGATCGAGGCACTGCTTGATGCGGTCGGCGACGACCTCGCCGCGATCGACGACGCCATGGAACGCCTCTCGCTCTTCGTGGGCGCAGGCCAGCGCATCGACGCCGCGGCCGTCATGTCCTGTGTCACCCGGGTTCGCGTCGAATCGATTTGGAGCCTGGTCGATGCAATTGGGCTCAAGGACCGTCGCAAAGGCATTGCCGCAGCACAGTCACTCCTCGACGATCGAGAGCCGCCGCTGCGACTTCTCGCCATGGTCGCTCGACAACTCCGAATCGTTGCTCGCATGCGCGAAGCGCTCTCCGAGGGCCTCCGCCCACAAGAGGCGGCTAAGCGCGCGGGCGCCCCTCCCTTCAAAGCGGGCGACCTCACCGAGTCGGCGCGGCGATTCACCGCCGACAGCCTGGGCAACGCCTTCGAGCTGATCGCAGAAACCGATCGCGCGCTCAAGAGCAGCAAGCGCCCGCCTGGCTTGATCCTCGAGGACGCGGTGCTCGAGCTCTGCGCGGACGCCCCTTGATCGACCAGATCGGCTCAGAGCCGACCGGAACGAAATCACCACGGAGCCGAGGCTCAGCTCTGGAGGGCGTTGACCTGGTGGGTCAGCCTGGCGATGTACCGCGAACCGGTCTTGCGGTGGTAGATGCCCTTCGACACCGCGCCGTCAATGCGGCTCACGGCCTCGATGAGCGCCTTCTTCGCCGCTGCGGCATCGCCGGTCTCGATCGCGGCGCGGACGCGCTTCACGCCGGTGCGCACGTTGGTGCGGATGTGACGGTTGCGCGCGGTTCGCTTGATCGTCTGGCGGACTCGCTTTTTTGCTGAGGCGTGGTTGGCCACTCGAATATCCTCCCCGTAGGGACGCGGGTGGTAGCCCTGCCCCAGGCGGCTGTCAAGCCGGTGGCAAGAACCTTGCGAGAGCCGCCTCTACCAGGCATACAGGCCCGTGTCCCGACGCAAGCAAACCTTAGATTGGCTTGCCAAGCTCGTCACGGAGCGCCGGAAGCTCGTCGTCTGGACCTCGGTCCTGGTGACGGTCGCCTTCGCGACTCAAATCCCGAAGTTGACTGCGGATCCGGCTCCGGAAAGCCTGCTGTCCTCGTTCGAGGGTGAAGAGTACGCGCTGATCCAGCAGCGCTTCGAGCAGTGGTTTGGGAAACGGCGGGAGGCCGTACTCATCCTGGTCGAGGCCGACGACGTCCTCTCCCGGGACACGCTTCAACAGATCCACGACATTTCGCTCTACTTCGCCCAGAAGCCCTGGGTGGAGAAGGTCGCCGGCATCACGACCCTCAACATCCCGCGCCGGGTCAAAGCCGCGCCCGGTGATGCCGATGGGGAGCTCGATGAGCTCGACGGGCTCCAGGAGGTCGGCGGGCCGGGCGATGAGGGCGACCTCGATGATCTCGACGACCTCGACGATCTCGACGCCCTCGACGACCCGGACGAGAAGTCGGATGCGCAGGGGAATCTCGAGGACGCCTCGTTCAACGCGCTTCTCGACATCATCGAAAGCGATCCCGATCGTTTCCCCGGCGGCATTGCCGCGGTCGGTCCCGCCTTGTCGGCGGAGCTCCAGACCGATCCGATTGTCGAAGGGACGGAAGTCACCGAAGAAGAGGCCATCGAGCTGGCGGACGCGATCTCGAGCAATCCTCTTCTGGTGGGCCGGCTGATCGACGAGGACCACACGGTGGCGGGCGTTGCCCTCCAGCTTCGCGAGCTCGACCCCAAAGAGATGAGTGCGGCGATGGACGACCTCCGCGAATCGCTCGAGCGGCCGGAGTTTCAAGACGTCGATGTACACGTCGGCGGCCTCCCCTATCTCCGGAGTGTCATCGTCAGCAAGATGCGCGCGGACAACCTGCGCCTGATTCCCTTGACGGTCTTGGTTTGCTTGATTCTATTGACCTTGTCGTTTCGATGGACGCCAGGGGTCTTGCTTCCGCTGGGGGCTGTGGCCATCACTGCACTGGTGACGGTCGGGGCGATGGGGCTCTTTGGCGAGCCGATGAACATCCTGAACAACGTGATCGTGCCGCTGCTGATCATCATCGGCATAAGCGACGCGACGCATTTAATTCAACGCTATCGCGACGAGGTGCACGCGGATGACGACCCCGACCGAAAGGCCGCCGGTCGACGCACGGTTCGCGCGATCGCGGTGGCCTGCATGCTCACGTCTGCGACTACTGCGGCCGGCCTCGGCTCGCTCGTCGTCTCGAAGACGGTGATGCTCCGACACTTTGGCGTCACATCCGGTCTCGGCGTCATGGTCTCGTACGTCGTCATCATCACTTTCGTGCCCGCGATCCTCACCTGGGTCACCCCGCCAAAGCGCTCCGACGTTCGCAGAGAACGAACCAGCATGTTCACCAACGTGACCAGTGGGCTCGTCGCTAGACTGCTTCGTTGGCGCTGGGCCGTGCTCGGCGTGACCGCTTTGTTCACAGCCGGCGCAGCGTACGTCGCGAGCCAGATCACCGTCGACCACGCCTTGCTCGACCAGTTCGACGAAACCGACCCCGTCTACACGACCACTCTCTTGATCGAAGAGAAGCTCGCAGGCGTCCGTCCTCTCGAGGTCGTGCTGGTTAGCACCGAAGAAGACCACTTCATGGACCCGAAGATTGTGCAAAAGATCCAGCGCATCCGGAACTGGGCGGCGCTACGCCCGGAAGTCATCCGAAGTTTGAGCTATGGCGACATGCTGAGGGAGTCCTATGCGCTCCTGTCCGATGACCCGACGGTTCGCTCGGAGTTCTTCAAGAGCAAAAAGCAGGTGAAGGGCCTCGTCACGATGATGAGCCAGCGTCAGCCTAGCCCGCTTAGCGAGTGGCTGACCGAGGACGGCAAGAGGGCGCGCATCCAATTCAAGCTGCGCGACGTCGGCGCACAGGCGACAATGCGCTTCCTCGATGTCCTCGAGAACGTCATTGAAGGCAGCCTCCGGGGCGACGACACAGTGTCGGTCTCGTACACCGGTGAAGCCTACACAGGCTCGCGCGGGCAAGCCGCCGTCGTCAATGACCTGCTCGGAAGCTTGTTCGTCGCTGTCGTGATCATCTTCTTGTTGCTCGCGTTCTTCTTCCGCAGCATTCGGCTAGGCTTACTGAGCATCCCGCCGAACTTGATTCCCTTGGTTGCAACGATGGCCTATATGGTCTGGCGCGAGATCCCTCTAAACGTTTCGACCGTCATCATCTTCTCGATCAGCCTCGGCCTCGCGGTCAACGGAACCATTCACGTTCTGGCGCGATTCCGCGAAGAGATGCATCACGGCATCGGACGCGAAGCAGCGTTGGTGCGGGCGGCGAGGGGCACCGGCCGTGCCATCGTGATCTCTTGCGTCACCTTGATGGCTGGCTTTTCGGTTCTGCTGTTGAGCTCTTTCGTGCCCGTCCGAAACTTTGGTGAGCTCATCGCCATCACGATCGGCGGCTGCCTGGTCGCCACCCTCGTCGTCCTCCCACCGCTCCTGCGCATCGCAGGGGGAAGCGGCGGCGTTCGACGGACGGACGACTAGCCTTCGATTCGCTCGATGACCGCAGAGGCAAATCCCTCGGTGTCGAGCGCGCCTCCAAGGTCCCCCGTCTTTTGACCATCGGCCAAGGCCTGGTTGTAGGCCTCGCGAATGCGAACGGCGGACGCCCGGCAGGCTTCGTCGCCACGCGTATCGGCGATGTGGTTGAGCAACATCACCGCCGACATGAGCAGGGCAAGCGGGTTTGCAATGCCCTTCCCCGCGATGTCAGGCGCCGAGCCGTGGACCGCTTCGAACACCGCGTACCGCTCACCGATGTTTGCACCCGGAATCACGCCCAAGCCGCCGACGAAGCCCGCGCAGAGGTCGCTCAGGACGTCGCCATAGAGATTCTCGAGTAAGAGGACGTCAAACTGCGTCGGGTCTTGCACGAGCTTCATGCAGCCGGCATCGATGATGACCTCTTGATATTCGATGTCAGTGAATCCCTCTTCCTCTCGGATGTCGCGCGCGCAGCGAAGATACATCCCATCGGTCAACTTCATGATGTTGGCTTTGTGCATCACGGTGACCTTTTTGCGGCCGCGGTCGCGCGCGTATTGAAAAGCCCAGCGGGCGATTCGCCGTGACGCCGCCTCGGTCGCGACCTTGAGACTCGTCACGACGCCTTTGGTGACTTCGTTTTCGATGCCGCTGTAGAGCCCCTCGGTGTTCTCCCGAATGACGACGAGATCGACGTTTTGGTACCGCGTCTCGATGCCCGGCAGGTTGCGAACCGGACGGACGGCAGCGTAGAGGTCGAGCCGCTTGCGAAGCTGAACATTGACGGAGGTGAAGCCTTCGCCCACCGGCGTCGTACACGGCCCCTTGAGCGCGAGCCCGTGTTCACGAACCGCGTCGAGCGTCCCCTCGGGCAACACCTCGCCGAGCGTCTCGAGCGCGGCCACGCCAGCATGATGCTCGACCCATCGGAGCGGGGCCTCGGCCGCCTGGAGGACCCGGGTTGTCGCTGCCGCTACTTCCGGGCCGATTCCGTCGCCCGGGATGAGAACGATGTGATGCGTTGTCATGTGCTACTCCCGGCCCAAGAGTAGCGCTTGCCAAACGATCGCCAATGCGCTTCAACAGAAAACATGCTCGAAACTGACTCCATAGTGCGAGCCATGACCAACGACGGGGCTTTTCGGATCATCGCCGCCCGTACGACCGACACCGCCGAAGCCGTGATTTCAGCGCAAGAGCTGTCCGGGCTCGCCGCTCAGGATATGGCCGATTTGCTGACCGCGGCGGTGCTCTACCGGGAAACGATGGCGCCCTCGCTCCGCGTGCAGTGCATCGTGCGCTTCGACGACAACGCGGGACAGCTGGTCGCCGACTCGCACCCCGACGGCTGGACGCGCGGGCTCTTCCAAAAAGGCTCCGGAGACGCCCCCGCGGACATCCGGAAGACGCAAGCGACCCTGCAAATGATGAGAACGCTCCCGAACTCGGATCTGCACCGCGGGGTCGTCCAGCTACCGGAAAACGGGAATCTCTCCGAGGGGTTCATGCGTTACATGCAGTTATCGGAGCAAATCGTATCGATGATTTCCCTGGGTTCGGTGGTGGGAGGACAACATCCCGCGGCGGGCGGCTACGTCGTGCAACTCCTTCCAGAAGCCGTGGAAGCAGAGGCCGCCATGGAGACCATGACCAGGCGCCTAGAAGACTTCGTCGAGATCCGCGATCGCCTGCAGGCGTCCGACAGCTCCCCTTGCCAGTTGGTCGAGCAAATCTTCGACGGCATGCCGTTCACCTGGTTGCACAGCAGCGACATTCGCTTTGGCTGTCAGTGCAGCGAGGTCAGGGTGATGACGACGCTCAGCGTCCTGAATCGAACGGACATTCAAGAGCTCGTCGACGAAGGCGAACCGCTGAGCGTCGGCTGCGACTATTGCGGCACCACGTACACCGTCGAAATCGCCCAACTGCAAGGGCTGCTGAGCGCGAGCTGACCGGTCCTGCTTTCTTGCCGGGATGGGCGCCTCGTGCGCATCCTTCCGCCGATGTCTGCGAACCGAGCTAAAACGTCCGGGGGCGAGATTGCTCGCCGCGCCGGTGTCGTGGCTACGGGCACTCTTTCGTCTCGGATTTTGGGCGCGGTTCGCGATGCGGTCGTCGCTGCGGTCTTTGCATTGGCGGCGACCGACGCGTTCTGGCTCGCCTTTACAATCCCCAACGCCCTTCGCGTCCTTCTCGGCGAGGGCGCGGTCTCGGCGGCGTTCGTTCCGGTGTTCACCGAAGTGCGTGAACGCGAGGGCATGACCCGCGCGAAGGAGTTTTACCGCAACTTGATAGGCGCCATGGCGGTCGTCCTCTTCTTGGTGACCTTGGTGGGCGTCTTGGGCGCTCCGTGGATCGTCAAAGCGTACGCCTGGGGCTTTCAGCGTGACGATGCGCTCTTCGAATCCACGGTGTCGCTGACTCGAATGCTCTTTCCGTACATCTTCCTGATGGGCATTTCCGCACTGATGATGGGCGCCCTCTATGCAAGCAAACGATTCGCCGCGCCGGCCTTCGCGCCTGCGCTCCTCAATATTTCGCTCATCGCCGCTGCGCTGATCCTCGCGCCGATGGTGAGCGAGCTCGGTTGGCCCGCGATCTTTTCGCTAGCGATCGGCGCACTGGTCGGCGGCGGGCTTCAGGTTCTAGCGCAGCTTCCGTCGCTCGGAAAAGAAGGACTGCTCGTCCGCCCGAAGATCGGCTTCAACGACATCTACGTGCGCAAGTGCGCGCGTCTGATGGTCCCGCTGCTCGCAGGCCTCGGGGTCTACCAGGTCAACGTCTTGCTCTCGCGACTCCTAGCCTCGTTTCTGCCCACCGGAAGCGTAAGCTATCTTTACTACGGCCAGCGCTTGGCGGAGATCCCCCAGGGCATGTTCGCACTGGCGATCGCATCGGCCGCCCTTCCCTCCCTGAGCCAGGCCGTCGCGCACGGCGACGAAGACGAAGCCAAACGCCTCTTCCGACACGCCTTCCGGCTTTCCCTGTTCGTGGCGATCCCATCGGCGGTCGCGCTGGCGGTGCTGGCGGAGCCGGCGGCCACGGTGTTTTTCGGACGCGGGCGCTATGACGCTGCAGCCATCCACGAGACCACGCGGTCGCTCGTTTGGCAGGCTGCCGGCATTTGGGCGGTTGCCTCGGTGCGCACCATCGTTCCGATGTTTCACGCACACAACGACACGCGAACTCCGGTGATCGCCAGCGCGCTGAATCTCGTGGCCTTCATGACCCTCAGCCTGATTTTGATGGGCCCGATGCAGCATGCCGGCCTCGCCGCCGCCACGACTGCGGCGGCCGTCACTCAGCTCGTGGCGCTCCTTTGGCTCCTACGGCGGCGGTCCGGAAACCTCGGCATGTCCGAGGTCAGCGCCAGCGTTTTCCGAGTGCTGGCCGCCAGCGGAGTCATGGGCGTGGTCGTCTGGGCTTGCGCGAGCCTCGGCCGGTGGGAGATGGGCGGCAACGATCCGCGCAACCTCGCGATCTTCGCTGCGACGGCCGTCGCGGGGCTTTTCAGCTACGTGACCGTCGCTGCGGCCCTGGGCTCGCCGGAGCTTCGTGACCTTCGTGCGGCGATTCGCCGCCGCGTGCGTGCGTGACCTCCAAGTGGCGCTACAACGCCCGCCATGGACGTGCTCGACGCCGAATTCGTCGCCGGAGCGACCGCGCTCGGACAGCTGCCTGCGCCGACCTTTGCAGAGGTCGCGTTCGCGGGGCGTTCGAATGTCGGCAAGTCGAGCCTGATCAACAATCTGGTCCGCCGCAAAAAGCTCGTTCGCACGAGCAGCGCGCCAGGCTGCACCCGCGCGATCAACATTTTTCGCGTGCGCGTCCGGACCAATGACGACGAGGCCCATCTGGATTTGGTCGACTTGCCCGGCTATGGCTATGCGCAGCGGAGCAAGGCCGAACGCCGATCCTGGGGCCCGCTCATCGAAGGCTTCCTCCGCGAACGTCCGGGGCTTCGAGGCGCCATCGTCATCATCGACGTTCGGCGCGGTGCACAGAACGACGACCTGCAGCTGCTCGAGTTCCTCGAAAGCATCGCGGTCACCCCGATTCTCGTCGCGACCAAAATCGACAAGCTGGCGTCCAGCAAGCGAAAGCTCGCCGTTGCGGCCCTCCGGCGCGAGCTCGACCGCCCGCTGATCGCGTACAGCTCGGTCACCGGGGACGGGCGCGAAGCGCTGTGGAAGCGCATCTTGTCGGTGAGCAGCATCGACCAGCCCGACGCGGCTGCCCCAGCTTGACCTTCTACTCGTCGAGCTCGAGCGTCAAGCTCTCGCCCGGGTCACGAAGCCGCAAGTTCGCCGGATCGCCAAGCATCAGGGCCGGCTCGGCTGGTGCCTCCTCCGCGGCGGGTGGAGGCGCGTCGTCCAGGGCCCCGGGGCCCATCATCCGTTCGATGAAACGCTGAATGTCCGCGCGTTTCTCCGGAGAAACCATTTGCATGGCGGCCGAGAGGTTTTCCTTAGCGCCTTCGTCATCGTCCGCGCCTTGCAGGACCCGCGCAGCCTGAAGCCGGAGCTGCCAGTTGTCGGGATCGAGAGTCACCGCTCGCTTCATCTTGCCTCCGGCCGTGATCGGATCGTTCACGGACAAATGATACTGGGCCCAGATCGACCAGAGCAGCGGCGAATCGGGGCTGAGGGCCTCCGCCGCCTCGAGCTCGAGCCTCGCCCGCTCCAGCTCGTCGTTCCCGAGGTAGACCGACGCCAACAAGACGTGTGCGCGCGCGTAGCGAGGCCAGCGCTCGATGACTTCTCCCACGATGCGGCTCCCTCGATCGAACTCGGCTTTGGCCGCGTCTTTTTGGCCGTTCATCTCGAGAATGCTCGCTTGCGCGAGATGAAGCTCAACCGTGTTGAGCTGACGGGGACCGTCCGGTCGAAGCTGGGCCGCGGCTTCGAATTCTTTCACCGCCTGATCGACGCCCCCGGATTCCAGAAGGATCGTCGCGTTCACCCCTCGAAGCGACGGCGAGACAGGATCGAGAAGGAGCGCGGTCTCGATCATCGGAAGCGACTTCGCTCCGTCTCCCGACCGGGCAAAGAGGCGCGCTGCCTCGGTCCCGAGGGCGCCGGCCAGAACTTCGGTATCCCGAAGGACTCGGAGCGACGCGGCCTCGGCCTCGCCGCCTCCCCATGGATCAAGAAAAGCCGACGGTTCCGCTGCGGCAGCTGATTCATAGACCGCCACCACGAAGTAGCCCAGCATGCCGGAGGGATCGGCCGGCGCATCCGTCCCCTCGAGCTCCCACGCTTCGGCCACCATCGCTTTGACGCCACGTGCACGTAGGAGGGCAGTCATGGCCGTTGCCGTCTCGAGTGGATAGAGGTTCACGCGCCCCTGAGCCGCGTCGATCCTTGCGAGAGCCTGGTCGGCGCCGAGGAGCTCGCGCGGAAGTGGCCGTTCGAGCGACCAGCGCGACGTGGCTGCCTGCATCTTGGCCGAGACTTCGGCCGCGCTCTCGGGCCAGCCCTGGACCTCCCCGTTTAGCATCATCAGCGACTCGTAGGGACCGACTCGAATTTGATCGCGGTCCAGATAGGCGGCGAGCTCCTTCGCCGTCAGCGGCCTTAGCGGCGGGTTCTCCTCGAGCACCACTGTCGTCGCGACGTACAAGCCGTATCCAATCCCCGCACCGACGATCAGCAGCGCGACGATCAGAACCCATGGACGGCGCGCCTGGCCGCTGGCCGCAATTTCCTGCGCCCGCTCGACGCCACCTCTACGCATGCACTGCGGGCAGCGTGGTTTTGATTCGGACCCTTCGGGGACGAACTCTTTGTTGCAGTGTGCGCAGTAATACTTCGAAGACATCAGGCGCGAGCATACGGCTAGGGTGCGGGCTCGTCGACTGGCGGGTCGGGAACGAAACCGCTTCCGTGAAGCCGCGCGAAAGCGAACCCGCACTCCTGTGCCCTGCCTTCGCGCCACTCCCGATCCCATCGCTCGATTTCGCATCGGGTGTCACCGAAGTTGATCTCGAGCTGCGGCTTGGCCTCGCCCGGGTAGGCGCGATCCTCGGATGTCGATGGGAGCGAGCAGCAGTCCAGCGCCCGCAGTTTCCCTACGAGCTTCGCGTAGGCTTCTTCGGAGACCGTGCGGCTCACGGTCATCATCGTACCGTCGGGAGACCGCGTCGTCGTGATCAGCTCGCGACTCGCCTCGAGCACGACGTGGGTACTTCGCCGCTCCGAACTGCGGCTAATCACGCTCCAGGAAACGACGACCGTGTCGGGCGCGACCTTCGGCAATACGACCTCCTCCTTCGGCTGGGTCGGCTTGCAGCTCAGCAGTATGGCAACGCAAGGTATCCAATTCCGCATTCGTCTCACTAGATCACGCTTCCCATGCAAAGTCCACCGCGTGCGCCTGAGGTCGGCCGCGTCATACTCCCCCATCGATGGACGATGCTCTCGACTGCCTGAGCTGCGGTGCTTGCTGCCGAACAGGGACCGACGGCCGCATCTTGATCCCGCCCGAGGACTTGCTGCGCTGGCGGGCGCTCGGCCGCGACGACATCGCCGAAGCCGTACAGCCCGGCCATTTCGGAATGCCTGGGTTTGCAACACGAAAAGACGGGGCATGTGTGCACCTGGGGACCGCCGAGAGAGCGAATGCGTGCCAGATCTACGAGATCCGCGGGACGACCTGCCGAGACTTCGAGCGGGGAAGCAAGCAGTGCCTGGAGTTTCGTCGGGACGCTGGATTCTGACGCTGGCACGGAGGCTGTTGCCAGAGTGCCGGCAAATCTAGTACCACGCTTTCATGCGCCGAAGCGGCAAGCTTCTCGGGTTGATGGTGCTCGGTGTCGGGCTGCTCGCGCTCGCGGTTCGCGCAGGAGCCGAGCTCCCGCCCGAAGACGTCGGCCAGGTCATGCGGCTCCCCGAAACGGCGGGAGAGCATTGGCTTTGGGTTCCCGATCGATTGTTTCGTCATTCGGCTCTTTTCGACGGGGACACCGGACGAATGCTGGGCGCGATCGACAGCGGCTTGCAGGTCAGCCCAAGGGCGCCGCTCTGGTCGCGCGCGCGTAACGAAATTTACAACGTCGACACGACGTACTCCCGCGGCCATCGCGGGGAGCGGCACGACTATCTGGTCATCTACGACTCCCGCAGCTTGGAGGTGAAGGGCGAGGTCGAGCTTCCGCCCAAGGCGGCTGACACGGGGACCGGCATTGCTCTGGTCGGGATACTCGACGGCGACCGCTTCATCGTGGTGCTCAACCAATCCCCCGGATCCTCGGTGTCGGTCGTCGATCTCGAAACGAGGCAGATGGTCGCCGAAGTCCAGACCGCTGGCTGCGCAGCGGTGTTTCCAGCGGGCCCGTCCCGATTCGGAATGCTGTGCGGCGACGGGACGGCGATCAACGTTCATCTAAAACCGAACGGCGAGCTCGATCGAATCCGGCGCAGCGCTTCGTTCTTCGATGTCGTCGGCGATCCCATCACCGAGAAAGGCGTTCGCGATGGCTCGACCTGGTGGTTCGCTTCGTTCGAGGGCCTGCTCTATGAAGTGAGCTTCGGAAGCGACTCCCCCACCCCCAAGGCGCCATGGCCGCTCTTCTCCAATGAGGAGCTCGAAGAGGGCTGGCGGATCGGCGGCGCGCAGCACCTCGCGTATCACCCGAGCACAAAGCGCCTCTATTCGGTGACCGATCAAGGCGGGCCGGGCTCCCACAAGGACCCGGGCGAGGAAATCTGGGTCTACGACCTGCCCGCGAAAAGAAAGATCGACGTGTTCTCGGCGCCCAATCTCATCGCTCCGTTCCTCGGCCCACAGGCCGGCTTCGACGCCGAGGGCACCGTCGGAAGCATTTTGAGCTTCGTGCTGCCTAACATGGGCGTACACAGCATCGCGGTCACGCAAGACAGCAAGCCGCTGCTCTTCATGCGGCATGCGGACCTCGGGGCGGTAGGCGTGCTCGACGCACTCAGCGGCGACCATCTTCGCGACATCGACGAAACCGGCCTCTCGGGCGCACTCCTGGTGGTCCCATGATCGATCCCGTTATCGAGCTCACCCTGCGGGCGGTGCTTTCACTCCTCTTCGCTGCCGCCGCTTGGCACAAGGTTTCAGATAGTAGTCGCTTCGCTGCTTCTCTCGACGCCTACGCGCTGCTGCCGGCGCCGCTCGTCTTACCAATCGCCTTGCTGCTGCCTGCGCTCGAATGCTCTGTGGCTATCGGGCTTCTCTATGCACCCACTCGCGAGCCGGCAGCCATCGCCTCGATGGCGCTGCTGACGCTCTACACCGGCGCGATTGTGGCGAATCTCGCGCGAGGACGGCGCGAAATCGATTGCGGCTGCTTCGCGTCGCCTGCTCGCGTGCCGCTGACCCCTTGGCTGGTCGCCCGCAATCTGGTCTTGATCGGCGCTGCAGCTCTCCTCGTCGCCCCGGTGCGGGCTCGCGCAATCTTTTGGGTCGACCAGTTCACCGTCGTGACAGCAGTCCTCGTGCTTTGGCTTCTGTGGGCCGCGGCACAGCGCTTGGCGCAGACCGGCCCCGCATTGCAACGCTTGGGAGGCCGGCGATGATCGACGCTCTTCTGGTTTCGAACGTGCTCCTCTGGCTGCTGGTCCTCGGTCTCGCACTGACGGTCCTCGCGCTCACACGCCAGATCGGTTTGCTCCACGAACGAATCTCCCCGGTGGGCGCGCTCAGCCCGCAGTCGAAGGTCAACGTCGGCGATCCCGCCCCGGAGCTCGCCCTGTTCGACCTCCACGATCGACCGCTTCGAATCGGCGGCGCATCCAACGACGAATCGCGAACCCTGCTGTTCTTCCTGTCGCCCACCTGTCCAGTCTGCGAGACGCTCCTACCGACGGTCGAGCGCGTGGCGCGAACCGAGGTGCCTCGTGTTCGGGTCATCTTGGCCAGCGACGGCGCACCCGACGAGCATCGCGCGTTCGTTGCGGAGAAACGAATTTCGCACTTGCCGTACGTCCTTTCTGCGCCGCTCGGCATGAGCTACGGGGTGGCCAAGCTCCCGTACGCGGTGCTGATCGACGAAGACGGCATCGTCGCGGCCCTGGGTTTGGTGAACACCCGCGAGCACCTTGAAAGCCTATTCGAAGCGCAGCGCCACGGGGTTGCGTCGATCCAGGAGTATCTCGAGGAGAAAGCCAAATGAGTCGGATCGATCGCTGGTTCGAGGGGATGAGCCGTCAGTCGGCGCGCCGAGTCTCTCGCCGCAGCTGGCTGTCGCGTTTCGGGGGCGTGCTCATGGGCGGCGCCGCCCTTCCCTTGCTTCCGGTGGCGCGCGCGGCCGAGAAGCACCAGGTTGGCGAAGACGGGGTCAAAGGCCGCGAAGGCGATCCGAGACGCTGTGAGTATTGGCGCCACTGCGCCATCGACGGCTTTCTGTGCAGCTGCTGTGGCGGCTCCCACACGGCCTGCCCGCCGGGAACCGAAATGTCCCCCGTCACCTGGATCGGCACCTGCCGAAACCCTGCCGACGGCATCGACTACATCATCTCGTACAACGACTGCTGCGGGAAGACGTTCTGCGGGCGCTGTATGTGCAATCGCAACGAAGGCGAGCGCCCCCTCTACCACTGGTATCGCAACAACGACATCAACTGGTGCGGAGGGGCCAAGACACAAACCTATAGCTGCTCGACGGCGGTCGTCGTGAAGGCTGCGAAAGAAGCGCAGCCGGAGAAATGAAAGGCCCGCTCCTAACGATGGGGTTGCTGCTCCTGACGCTGCCAGCCCGCGCGGACGCGTACGAAGAACACGATTATATTTTGAATTGTTCGGGCTGCCACCGAATGGATGGGACGGGGTCGAAGAACGTGCCGTCGCTGCTCGCTATGGCAGAGCTACTTGGAAAGCCTGGCGCGCGTGCGTACTGGGTGCAGGTCCCGGGGGCAGCCCAGGCGCCGCTCTCGGACGCGCGACTAGCGGCGTTGATGAATTGGCTGGTCGAGCGTTTCGCCGGTAGCAAACCGGACCCTGCGTACACAGCGGAGGAAGTGAACCGCCTACGCAGCGCCCCATTGAGGGACCCGGTCGCACGGCGGAGCAAAATACGAGAGGCTATCGTTCGCTGACGCCGTCGCGAAAGACGGAGCGCGATACGGAAGCTGGGCCCACGTATCGCCGCTGCGGCGCCCTGCGACTTGCCATCGCCCCGCGCAGCCCGATAACCTGCTTACTTAGGGAGCCGCCGTGTTCGACTCAACTGATCTCCTCCAGAAGGCGCCGCGTCGAAGGTTCGAGCGAATTCTTTTCGATCGCTGCCGCGCTGGCGAACCGTTCGCCCTGATGTTGGTCAATCTCGATGGCTTCAAGAACGTGAGCGCGCGCTTTGGGGCCAACGTGACGGATCTTCTCTTGTTCGAAGCCGGCTCGCGGCTGCGCGAGAAGCTAAAAGCAGGCGACCTCGTGACCCGAAGCGGCCACCATCAGTTCGCGGTCTTCGTCCAAGGCGTCGACGAGATGGAAACCGCGAACCGAATCGCCAAAGACCTCATCGAACGACTGCAGAGCCCGGTCACCGTCACCGGGACCCGATTCCGCCTCGACGCCAGCATCGGCATCTCCCTGGGGCCGAAGCAAAGCGGAGAGTGGAAACTCCTCTTGCAGGACACCGACCGGGCCGCCCACGAGGCCAAGACCGAGGGTCGCGGCCGAATCAGCATCAGCTTCGCCATCCCCGGGCATGACGACTGAATCCGGCGCCCCGTGAAGTCGATGTTTTGCATCGACCACGGGGGGGTTCTGGCACATGATGCGCTCCGCATGGTCGACGTGATTTCTATCTCTGTCACCTCTGGGCGAACGCACAAAGCGGCTCTGGCTCTCCCAACTACGGGCACGGCACCCTTCCCCGGCGTCGTGGTCATCCACGACATCTACGGATTCAGCGCCGATCTTCAGCGGCACTGCCAACGATTTGCCGACGCGGGATACGTTGCGATCGCTCCGGACCTCTATCGGGGTCGCAACCCGGCGTGCGTCGTCAAGACACTCCGGTCGATGACCACGGGCAAGGGCTTTGCCTACGAGGTCATCGAAGCAACGCGCCAAGCCTTGGCCGCGAGAGCCGACGTCGACCCGAAACGCATCGCGGTCGCAGGGTTTTGCATGGGCGGCGGCTTTGCCCTCCTCGCGGCCGCCGACCAATCGTATGCCGTCGCCGCCCCGTTCTACGGCGCGGTTCCCTACAAAGCTTCCCGCCTCCAAAATCTCTGCCCGACCATCGCTCAGTACGGCGAAATGGACACCGTCTTTTTGCCGCACGCCAAGCGTCTCGCCCAACACCTCGAAGAGCTGGGCATCGAACACGAAGTCCTCATCTACGAAAACGTCGGCCACTCGTTCATGAACCAACACGAGTTCGGACTCGCCAAACTAGCGCGCCACACGCCGATCCGCGCCTTCTACGACCCCGACACCGAAACCAAAGCCTGGTCCAAGCTCCTCGACTTCTTCGCGCGCCACACCCGCAGCTAGGGCGGCTATTCGCTGAAGAGGTTTTCCACGTCGGCCTTGGTGAGGCCCTTGAGGGGGCTGCCTTCGGTGGAGAGGACGTTGCTCACCAGTTCTCGCTTCTTGGCGGAGAGCTCGAGGATTTTCTCCTCGACGGTGCCGGCGGCAATGAGCTTGTAGACGTTGACATTCTTGGTTTGGCCGATGCGGTGCGCGCGGTCGGTGGCCTGATCTTCGACGGCGGGGTTCCACCAGGGGTCGAAGTGGACGACGGTGTCCGCGCCGGTGAGGTTGAGGCCGGTGCCACCTGCCTTGAGGGAGATCAGGAACACCGGAACACTGGTGTCTTCGTTGAAGTGGTCGACCTTCTCGAGGCGATCTTTGGTCGAGCCGTCCAAGTACTCGTATTGAACGCCGTCGGAGTCGAGCGCAGCGCGGATGTGATTGAGCATCTGGACGAACTGGCTGAAGACAAGGACGCGGTGACCGCCGCTGACGGCTTCGTCGACGATCTCGCGAAGGGCGCCGAGCTTGCCGCTGTCGTCTGCGTCGAACTCCGTGTCAGGAAGCTTCATGAGCCGAGGATCGCAGGCGACCTGCCGCAAGCGGGTGAGCGCCGCCAGAATCTGAATCTGCGCCTTGCTGACGCCTTTCTTCTCGACCTCGCTCAGGATGCTCTTTCGCACCTGCCCGAGGATTTGCTTGTAGAGCTTGGCCTGCTCTTCGGCGAGCGGCACGATCATCTCTTGCTCGATCTTGTCCGGCAGGTCTGCCGCGACGTCGCGCTTCAGGCGCCGCATGACGAAAGGCTTGATCGTCGCCCGAAGTCGCTGTGCGGTTTCCATGTCGCCACGGTCGATCGGCCGTGCGATGCGTTCTTCAAACGTCTTGAGCTGCCCGAGGAGCCCCGGCGAAACGAAGTCGAAGATGCTCCAGAGCTCGCTCAGGCGGTTTTCAATCGGTGTGCCCGTCAGCGCCAGCCGTCGTTCACTGCTCAGCTTCTTCGCCGAACGCGCAGTCTGGCTCATCGGGTTCTTGATGTGCTGGGCCTCGTCCAAAATCACGTAGCGAAGGTCGAGTGCCTGCAGCAGCTCTTCGTCGCGGCGGAGCAAGGCGTAGCTGGTGATCATCACGTCGGCCTTCTCGAGGTCCGGCGCGCTCTGACTTCGGTTCGGCCCCTGCCATACCACCGTCCCGAGGCCCGGGGCGAACTTGCGGATCTCGCGGTCCCAGTTCGGCACGACGGAGGTCGGCGCAACGACCAGGTTGAGCTTGCGCTTGTACTTGCTCTTCGCCCAGAGCAGCAGCGCGATCGTCTGCATCGTCTTCCCGAGACCCATGTCGTCGGCCAGGATGCCGCCGCTGTTGAGCTCATGAAGAAAGACGAGCCAGGAGAAGCCATCTTTTTGGTACGGACGAAGGTCGGCCTTGAGCGTTCGTGGCTTCGGGACGTTCGGAATCTCGTCGATGTCTTCGATCTTCGAGAATAGCGTCTTGGCCGAGGCGGAGACCTTGGCGTTCTGGACCACCTTCAAGAGGTCCTGTACCCGCCCGGCCTGCGAAAGCGGCAGCTTGTCTTTCATTCCGGCAGTTGCGTAGATCTCGGCCATCCGCGTGAGCACATCGCCCACCTTCTCGGGGTCCACCGGCGCGTAGGTGCCATCTTCGAGCTGCACGAGCCGGCGCCCATGCTCGAGGCAAGCGCGCAGCTCTTCTTCGCGCACGACCGCACCGCCCGATTCGAACTTCATGTCGAGATTCAGCCAGTCGACTCCGCTCGAGACGCGAACCTGCGGGGTCACCGATTCCTGGCGAATCGTCACATCCACCAAGTCGTCCGGAATGAAACGATCCCAATCCTCGGGAAGCTCGCCGATGCCGTTCGTCCAGAACGCGATCGCGTCGTCTCCGGAAGCCACCAACTCTTCGCCCGACTCCGAAACCTCGAAATTCTGATTGAGCAGCGCCTGAACGCCCGCCATCTCGGCGCCTACGTCGCGCCGGACCACTCGCGGCCGCTCCTTGCCCTGCTTCGGAGGCAGGAACGCCAACGGCGAGGGAAACTCGTCCGGCGGAACGTCGAACTCCTGGTCCTCGTACCTCACGTAGAGGCGCACACGCGCGTCGATGATGTCGCCGTTGGCCTTGAGCTCGAAGCGCGGCTTCTGATCGACCAGATCGGCCACCGCGCTCAAGTCGGGAAGCTCCGCACCAAGCAACGCCGCGACCCGCGGTATCGATTCACCGAGCAGCTCCGGCAGGTCAGCGTGAGACTGCACCATGGCAGGTGAGCGGTAGAGCCTCTGAAGCCAGGCCGGAGTCACCAGCTCGCTCAGCGGCCGCGCCACACCTTCGGTGGTGTCGATCTGCCAGCCCGGCGTCCCTTCAAACCATGCGCCACTAGACAAGGCAAAGCGTCGCTTGTTGCTCTCGAGGTAGAAGACGACGCGCACACGTAGGCTGTCGCCATTCGCCGGGTCGAGCTCGATCCGCGGCTTCAATGCCTCGTTTGCAAACCGAAGCTCCATCGAGGCCGGCTCGAGCAACACGCGCCGATCGCTGAGCATCTCCAAGACCTCGGCAGCATCTTCGCCGCGTAGCTCTGCCATCGTGGCCTGCCCGCGGTTCGTGTTCCGCGCCAGAGCCCGAAACAGCGGCCGCTCGTCGATCGACACCATGTTGAATGCGCCTAGGGCGTCGTTGATCGGCACCACACTCCGCGAGCCCGCCAACACGGGCGTCACCGTGATCGAAGCGGGACGAACGGTCATGCGGTATTCGAACTCCAGCGGCTTGTCGAGGGCCTCGGCGGGCAGCCATGCATCCATGGGCCCCCGCGCTTCACCGCGCTTGGCCTGAAGCTCTCTTGGCGAGAGGATCTCGAGCGCCCCCGCATCGGCACCCGTTGCGCCACGACGTCGCCGCCGGGACCGACGTCTCTTTCCACCAACGGAAACCGTCCCGGGCACGTGCACAGGCTCGGTCTTCTTCTTCTTTTTGCTCTGTTGCTGCTGCGGACCTTTGGCGCGCGGGGGACGTACCTCGTCGCGCAAGGCCACCATCACCGCGGCGACGTGCTTGCAGTGCCCGGTTGGACCCCGCCAACCCGGACAGGAGCAGCTCGACTCCCAAGCATCTGTCTCTTCGCTGTACGTCGCGCGAGTAACGTATGGTTCCTCGGCGGTGCGCACCGAAATCTCGCCTGTGACCGTATGCTCTTCCTCTTTGAGGTTTTCGACCGCCTTCCGCCGCGCGTAGAGCCGACCGCGCAAGAACGCATTGCCCCCGGTCACCCGCTGAATCGCCCGGTCGCTCATCGACGCGAGCTTTTTGCCGACGGACGTCGTGGGCTCACGCCAGCTAGGCGCAACTTCTTCAGGAATCGCTTCGGGAGCGACTTCTTGGTCTACCGTTTCTTGGATCGCAGTGTCGGCCATCGAATGACGTTGGAGGCTAGCGGGACCTACACGGAACTAGGCGCGTTGCGTCTATTCCCCGAGCGGCGTCGTTGCTCGATCTACCGTGGATCCCGGTGTAGGCCGCAAGCGCCGCTAAGTGTGATCTTACACACCCGCCAGAAGACTGCAACTCCAACCCGCAGTCCCCCGGCCAAAGGGCTAGCTGGAGGCTCGAACCAGGGCCTCGGGCAACAGGAGCGAAGGGCATTGAGTCGAGATCACCCAAAGCTGGTGAGCGGCGCGGGTGGCCGCGATGTGGAGCAGGTGCCGGGACTCATCGTCGCCCGGAAACGCAGCCTTATTGCACTCCACGATGACCACGTAGTCGAATTCGAGGCCCTTGACCTGTCGCACGTCCGTCACATCGACGCCTGGCCTAAAGGGGAAATCCTGCTCGGCGATGCGGCGAAGGTTCGGCACCTCGCCATGCCGAAGGCCCTGGTAGTAGACGTCCGCCTGCTCGGGGTAACGGGCTATGACCGCAATCGACGACAGCGGTTCCGAGCTGACGAGACTCCGCAGCGCCTCGGACAGAAAGCCGACCGCCTCCCCGCTTCCGCCGAACTGAAAGAGCTCGACCGGCGCACCGTAGCGCGTGGCCTCGCCCGAGACCTCGTTCCGAAGTGGGCCGAGCACCTCGGTGGCAAACTCGAGAATCTCGTGGGTCGACCGGTAGCTGAGCTTGAGAGGCTCGATTTCGATGTGGTCGAGCTTCAGCTCCTGGAGCACGTGCCGCCAATCGCTGAATCCGTTGTCGAGGTGGAGCTTCTGCGCAATGTCTCCGGCAAGCGTCACGCTCTGCTGCTCGGTCGCGGTGTCGAGCACGACCGCCAACTCGACGGGGCTCATGTCCTGCGCCTCGTCGACGAAGATATGCTCGTACTCGAGCGCACCCCGGCGCCCCGAGAGCGGGCCCCGAAGCGTTTGGAAAATTCGCAGCAGCAATGCGTCGTCTTCGCGATCGAGCTCGGCGGGCTCATCGTTGTCCACGCCATCGACGCCCACGCTGCGGGCCTGCGCGTCTTCGTCTTCTTCGAGCGCGTCTTCGTACGCCATCAAGACCGCCGTCGAATGACGGCTGCACCAGGAGTGCGCCCATTCGATCTCTTTGTCGGTCAGCGCGTCGGGCGCCCAACGCTTGAACGCGCGCACGAGCCGCTCACGATCGGTCACCAGGTCGGCCCAGGCCGTGACGACGTCGCGCGTGCGGGTCGTCCAGCGACTACAGATGCGCCCGACGGCGTGCCGGGTGCCCAGCGCCACCTGCTGGGCATCCCCGTCACGGTCCTGAAGCCACTGCGAAAGGACTTCGAGCCGCACGCCCAGAGGCTCCGCCGCCGTGCCACGCCAAATGCGGCTTATGTGATCGCCGCCTTCGCCTCGCTTTGCCTCGTTTAGAATTTCCGCCTCGGCCCGCTCGGAAAGATCGGCGACGTACTGATCGATCGCGCGCAGCATTGCTGGATGCTTCTTCAAGCGGATGACGTGCGTCGGCGTGTCTTCGACGTAGCGCGCGCCGAGCTTGGGAATGTGACGGCGCCGCAGCTGCTCGGCCCAGAGCTGGAAGGTCTGCACCGGAACTTCCTCGACGCCCAGCGCCGGAAGCACGCGCGAAATGTACCGAACTAGGGCGTCGTTGAAGACGATGACGAGCATTTGGTCCGAACGGAAGCGCTGCGGATCCTGAAACGCGAGGTAGGCGAGCCGGTGAAGCCCGATCGTCGTCTTGCCACTGCCGGCGCCGCCCTGAATGACGACGAGCCCGGAGGTTGGCTGGCTGATCAGGTCGAACTGGCGTGGGTCGATGAGCGCGGTGATCTCGGAGAGATGCTTGTCCTCGCGCAGATCATCGTCACCAATCCCGAGCTCGCCGGGCCGATGGTGCGACTCGGGGCGCATGGCCGCACCCTGCCCGCCCGAAAGTCTCGTCGCCTGCTCGGCGATGCGGCTCCATAGGTCGTCGCGCGAACGCCGGAATGTGCCTTGCGGTGTGCCGATGCGCCGCAACTTGCCCCCGGTGATCGATAGGTTGCGACGGACCAGCACTTCGCCCTCGACCTCCCGGTCGCCGAAAATCTCGTCGTAGTCGTCGCCTTCTTCGTAACGGTAGTAGACCCGGCTCACCGGCGCGTCCCGCCAGTCAACGATGCGCACACCAGTTTTGGAATCGAGAAAGGTGGAGCGGCCGATCAGGATCTCGCGCTTGCGACCCTCTTCTTCGAGGACCATCCGGCCGAAGTACGGCGACATCGGGTCGACCGTGCCTTCGGTCACTTTCGCTCGGCGTTGCGCCACCTGCTGAAGCCGTTCCATCTCCTCGACGAGCGGAGGAATGTCTTCGAGCCGCGCCTCCCGAATCTGGTCGCGGAGCGCGATGAGCTCGGCGTCGTAGTCGATGAGCTGACCTCGGTGCGTAGGACGCGAGGCCGCGGCAGTCCGGTGGACGCGGGCGAGGACCTTCTCCTCCTGGCCCACGGTTACCTCCATCTCCTCGTCTCGGTGAGGAGCGTCAAGGTCCGGGCGGGGATTGAGCTCAGCCTGCTTCATTTGCGCGTATCAACGACGAATCATGTCCCGTTTAAGCGAATTCGGGGACGAGTAGCACGATTCGCAATCGCATCCAAGCGTGAACCGAAAGCCCTGTGCTTTGGCGGAGATGCGTTAGTCGAGAGGCTTGAGCAGGATCTTCGAACGGCGCCCTTGGTCGTAATGCGAGCGCCGCGATTCGGGCAGCTCGTTCGACTCGCAGTTGTCGAAGCCATGCTCCCGAAACCAGTGCGAGGTCTGGGTCGTCAGCACGAACAGGCGGCGCAAGCCTAGGGCTTCGCATTGGCGTTCGAGGAAGTGCAGCAACTGACCGCCGCGGCCCGAGGTGCGGTAGTCGGGGTGGACCACCAGGCAGGCAAGCTCGGCGATCGAGTCGTCCGGATACGCATAGAGCGCAGCGCAGGCGACGAGCATGCCGTCGCGCTCAATGACCGTAAACTTGTCGATGTCGTTCTCCAGCATCTCCTGTGGACGCCGGACCAAGATGCCCTGCTCTTCGAGCGGCGCGATCAAGGTCAAGATGCCGCCGATATCGCTCTGCACGGCCGAACGCACCCCTTCGAAGGTCTCGGAGGTCACCATGGTGCCGACCCCATCTCGAGTGAACAGTTCGCGAAGCAAGGCACCGTCGCTCTGCCGCACGACCAGGTGCGCGCGCGGCACCCCGCCCTGGCAGGCCCTGATGGCCGCAGCGAGGTGGCGCTCCACGTCGTGACCCAGATCGCGGCCCGAATGAAGATAGCGCTCGGCCTCATGCGGCGTGAGCTGCGACGGATTGAGGCCCTCTGCATCGAGGACACCCTGCCCTTCGAGCAGGCCGATCAACTTGTCGGCGCCTAGCGCAACGGCCGCTGCAGCGGCGACGTCGTGACTGCTGATGTTGAAGGCCTCTCCCGTGGATGAGTAGCCGATGGGGGTGAGGACGACGATCGCGCCGTCATCGAGCCGTTGCCGAATGGCCTCGGCATCCACACGCCGCGGCTTGCCCGTGTACTGGTAGTCGACGCCATCGAGGACGCCCACGGGCTGCGCCATCACGAAGTTGCCGGTCGCCACCCGCAGCCGAGCGCCGGACATCGGCGAGCTCGGCAGACCCATGGAGAGAAGCGACTCGAGCTCGACCCGCGTCACGCCGACCGCCTCTTTGACACACTGCAGTGCCACCTCGTCGGTCACGCGGAGGTCGCCTTCAAACCGAGGCCGCTCACCGCGCCGCGCCAAGGCTTCGTCGATTTGAGGGCGCGCGCCGGCCACCAGGACGATGCGCACGCCGAGCGAATGGAGCAGCGCGACATCGTAAAGCAGCGTCCGCAAGTCCTTCGAGGCGACCGCCTCGCCGCCAAACATGATCACAAACGTTCGCCCGCGGTGCGCATGGATGTACGGCGCGCTCGCTCGGAAGTGTTGGACGAATGGGTCGACTTTGGGGCTCATGGCGAGTCGGTGCAGAAGCGTTGAATCAGTTTTGCGTACACGTCGGTGGCACGCTCAATTGCTGCCATGGTGACATATTCGTCGGGCTGGTGCGCCACGGCGATGTCGCCTGCTCCGAGGACGAGTGTCTGCAGCCCCAATTCCGCGAGATACGGAGCTTCGGTTCCAAAGAGCGCGCTCTTGGCTGAACACCCGCACAAGGTCGCGACGGCCTCGGAAAACTCGGCATCTGTGGGCCCCGAAAACGCGTTTGCGTAACCGCCGACTGCCCGCAGATCGAACGTCCACGGCCCTCCATCAAGCGCGTTGGCAACCACACCGCGAAGCTCGGAAACCACGGCGTGCCGCTCCATCCCCGGCAGCAATCGAATATCGACATCGAGCGTGCACTCGTCGCAGATTCGATTGGGGCTGTCGCCGCCGCTGATCCGACCGAAGTTGAGCGTCGGCGTCGGGACCTCGAAGTCCCCGTCGTGATAACGATCGCCAATCGTGTCTCGCCACGACTGCAGAGCGACGAGCACCCGCTGCAGCCCTTCGATGGCGTTCACCCCGAGCGCAGGGTTGCTCGCGTGCCCCGCTTTGCCGCCCACCGTGACCTGGACGTAGAAGACGCCCTTGTGCTTGCGAATCGGCTGCAGGCCGGTCGGCTCGCCGATGATTGCGTAGCGTCCGAAATGCTCGCCGCTCTCGGCCAGGGCGCGCGCACCGTTCATGGTGCTCTCTTCGTCCGCGGTGCCGAGAATCGTGATCGGCTGCCGAAGCGCCGCCGGGTCAAAGCGCTCCACCGCGTGAAGCGCCGCCGCAAAGAAGCCCTTCATGTCGGCGGTGCCGAGCCCGTAGAGCCTGCCCTCCCGCTCGGTCAGCATGAATGGGTCGTCGGTCCAGCGCTCGGCGTTGTAGGGGACCGTGTCGGTATGCCCAGAAAGCACGAGCCCGTCCTCACCCTCGCCGAGCGTGGCGATCAGGTTGGCCTTGCCCGAGTCGCCGGGGAGCGACTCGATCCGTACGGCAAAGCCGAGCCCGGCCGTCCACTCGGCCAGGCGATCGATCACCCCGCGGTTCGACTGGTCGAAGCGGAGGTCCGGCGAGCTGACCGAAGGCGTCGCGATCAACTGGCGGACCATCTCGAGAGCGGGTGGGAGCATCCTCCGACCATAGCGCCGAACCCCGCTGCTCAAAATCCGGATTGCGGGGACGCCCAGAGGGACTAGGTTCCACGCATGAGCGACGATTTTGCGACGCGCGCAATCACCATCATCGAAGAAACCCACCGTGGCGAGCGAGCCTGGGACATCTACAGCCGGCTTCTGAAGGACCGCATCGTCTTTTTGGGCACCGCGATCAACGACTTCGTTGCCAACGCGATCATCGCTCAGCTCCTGTACCTGGAGAGCGAGGACGCGGACAAAGAGATCACGCTCTACATCAATAGCCCGGGCGGCATGGTTTCGTCCGGCCTCGCGATCTACGACACCATGACCTACGTGCGCTGCCCCGTTTCGACGGTCTGCCTGGGGCAGGCGGCATCGATGGGTGCGTTCCTTTTGGCAGCAGGCACCAAGGGCCTTCGCCGCGCGCTCCCGCACAGCCGGGTCATGATTCACCAGCCGCTCGGCGGCTATCAGGGCCAGGCGTCGGACATCGAAATCCACGCCAAAGAGATCCTCAACACCAAGAAGCGGCTCAACGAAATCCTGTCTCGCCATACGGGCCAGGACGTCGAAAAGGTCCGCCACGACACCGAGCGCGACAAGTTCCTCTCGGCCCTCGAAGCCAAGGAATACGGCATCGTCGACCACGTGATCATGCCGCGCAAAGAGCGCGGCGTCGCCCCCGCGGCATGAGCACGCTCGAAGTCTGTCTTGTTCGACACGGGCAGTCGGTATCAAACGCCGAGGGTGTCTGGCAGGGTCACGGGGATTCTCCGCTGAGCGAGCTGGGGCGCACGCAAGTTGAGGCGCTCAGCGCTGCGCTTCTCGGGCAGCGATACGACATGGTGCTCAGCTCGGACCTGAGCCGAGCTGCCGAGACGGCCAAGGCCGCCGGCGTCGAGGTCCAGCACGACCGGGCCTGGCGAGAGATCGACGTCGGCGACTGGGAGGGTCTGACGATGGAGCAGGTCGTCGAGCGCTTCCCAGAGCAAATCGCGGCACTCAAAGACCGCCGAACCTTCGCCATCGGCGGAGGCGAGAGCTGGCCGGAGGTGTTTCAGCGAGCCGACGCGTCCCTACTGGCCCTTCGCCAGAGGATGCCCGAGGGCGGCCGAGCGATCGTCTTCACGCACGGCGGGATCATCGCCGCCCTTCTCTCCGGCCTTCTAGGGGTGCGCGACCGATTCCCCTGGCCGCTCGGCCGGATGCGAAATACCGGACGCACGACTCTTCGATTCTCCGACGGCCAGGTCGAGCTCGTCGCACACAATGATGACAGCCATGTTCCATTAGACCTCCAGCAGGCCTATGAGCCACGTCCTGAGCAGGTCGTGGTCCATTTGACTTCTGTGTCTGGCGATACCGCGACCGGCGGTACAGGCACAACGGATTTCAACTCTGAAATCAAATCTGCACGGAATGCGGGTGCAGGTGGGGTGGTGTCGGTATCAGGCACGTCACACCAAATCGCAGAGCTGGCCCAGGCGACCTCGGGCGCTTCAACCCGCGAATTCCGGTTCGTCGCGCCGCTCGAAGGCCATTCGAGCAGGCTGCTGATCTCCGAGAGCCATCAAATGCTGCTCGACTATGGGCTTCCCATCATGCAGATCTGAAAAATCGAATGCAAGCATGAAAAGTGAGCTGCCTAACGCCTGTCCAGCTTGAATACACTTGTAATTCATCTGTAAGGGTTATTCAGGGCATGTCTCGTTTGTGATCCAGGCCACATCTGAACGTACCCCGTCGGTCGATCGGGTGCAATTCGGGGGTTAAAGACCTCGAACTTCAAAAACTTTTCAGATCTGAACGACGTTCAACGATCACGATCTTGGAATCACTATGAGATCATTCATGATTCCAGACGCCAAAAAGTTGGCACGGTAGTAGCATATACAACTGGTGACATAAATACTGCGGCGAAGACGTCCCCCCACGTCCCCCGTAGTGTTGTTAGACCGGCGGATTGGCTTGTTTCCCCCCACTTCATCCAACCCGCCATCTCTCTAACGGCCCGAAAGCCCCCCCTTTCGGGCCGTTACTTTTTAACTTTTAGCTACAACGCCTCGTTGCGTCGGCCGTCTGCTACTTCACGACTTTGAGGTACGAAGGACGTTCGCCTGGTTTCGGCGGGCTCGAGGGTCGGGACTCGGTTTCGTCCACCGCGGGCAGGACCCTCAGTGAGGGGCGCTCCTCCACGACCGGCGGTGGTTGCCGACCCGCTTCTCGCTCGATTTCCTCGGTGATTTCCCTGGGCATGGAGTCCGGCCAGACCATGCCGCGGCCGTCGTCACCGGCGAGGGCGAACACCGCGTCCCAAGGGATTTGGCAGGTGAACGGCGTGCGGTTGAACGACAAGGTGCCATACACGCCTTCGGCATCGACCTCTAAATCCCGAATGGGTACGGGCATATCGAAGCCAATCTGCAGAACGAGCTGAGGTTCTGAGCGGTACCACTTTGGCACGGCGACGGTGTCCATCCTGGGGTCGAGGTGCACGAACAAGCTGCCCTGGGCGAGGAGGTAGCGGGCAACGTCGAGCTTAGGCGGAAGCGGCTTTTCTTCTTCGGCCACTCTTCACCATTAGCGGATTCAGACCCCGTTTGCCACGGACCAACGAAATAGGGGGACAGTCCCCTTTTTGAAATGCTTGGAGCGGGCGGGTTCCGCTAGGCCAGAGCCAAGATGCTGGTGCCGGCGACCATCAGAACGACGGCGGCCAGCTTGCGGCTCGTGATCGGTTCCTCGAAGACGAGGCGCCCGAACACCACGCTTCCAAAGACGCCAAAGGCCCTTTTCAGGGTTTCGATCACCGCCACCCAGAGCCATTGGAGGGCGACCATTTGGAGCGCGAGGGCCGCGACCGCAAAGGCGACCAAACCCGCCAGGAGGCTCTTCGGCGCCTCGAACACCTGCCGCAGCTCACCCGGCTTCCCTTTGGCGAGCATCCAGGTCCCAAGAATCGTGGCGCTCCCCGCAGAAAGTAGGAAGGCATGCGAGGCAGGCGAGGCGTGCGGGAGGGAGCGCTTGGCTAGAGCGGTGGAGAACGCCCAGAGCACCGCCACCGCGATCATGAAAGGGGCGCCCTTCTCGTGGGTGACCGACTGCCACAGAGAATCGCCGAGGTCGCTGTTGAGGACCAGAGCCCCGAGGACGACCAGAAGAATGCCGGCCCAATGCATGAGCCCCGGCACTTCGCCGAGCAAAGGAATGGCCGCGAGCGCGCTGAAGACCGGGGTGAGCGAAAGGAAGGGCACCGTGCGGCTCAGCGGCGAGAGCTGCACCGACCGCATGAAGAGCACGTTGGCGAGCGCGTTCATCGTCATCGACGCGACAGCGGGCGGCCAATAGCCCGAATCGGTCACCCAGGTCTGATCGTACGCCGCCCAGGCTCCGAGGAACGGCACCTGCCCAAGCAGCAGGAACACGGCAAGCGCGGTCGGCGAAGCCTTCCCGGCGAGCGCCTTTCGAACCACATCGAGCGCAGCCCAACAAAGAGCCGCTGCCACACCGAAGGAAAAACCGAACATGAACGAAGCCGCCGCACCGTATCAGCCCGGCGCAGGGAGCCCAACTCTTGAGGTGGGGCGCGTTCGATGCTTGGATGGGCCCATGTCGAACTTATCTTTGTTGGTCGCGGCCACCGTTGCCCCCCTCTTCTTTTGTGCCTCTTGCGGAAGCAGCGATCCCGCGTCGATTTGCGGTTCCGAGCGCCCTTGTGTTCCTGAAGGCACGTGGGTCGTGTCGTACCCGATGGCCTCGACGGGTCAGAGCTTTCGCGTGAACACCATTGGCGTCGCCCCCGATGGCAGTGCGGAGCTCATTGACGAAGAGGTGCCCGACAACGAATGCCCTCCCGATGCGACGGGCCCAGGGACGCTCACAACGAACGCCGAGCTCTCGAGCGACGGCTGCACGCTGACCGCCGAGATCTCCAAGAGCTGGTGCCAGAGCGGCGAGGCCAATTGTGAAGAGCGACGGATTACGCTCGACTTCTGCAGCAACGGCAGCGCGACGGTGGCCACCGGCTCGCTGGACGCGTGCGTTTGCTGGATCAACGGCAGCCCATTCTGCAGCGCGGTCGACGACTCCGTCTCCGTCGATGCTACTGCCGTGCGATCGACCCCGTAATCTGCGCTCAAAAGGGCCCGACGTTGCGCTACCCCGGGCGCGACCTCATAGTGTCCAGGTCTTTGAAATTCTGGGGGCGACCGGTTTCGACGGGGATGTTGAAGGTTTGGTTGCGTGTCCGTCGGCCCAAGCACGACGTAAAAACGTTTGGGACGTACAACTGCCAACGATAACGCAGTTGCTCTCGCGGCCTAAGTAAAGCCAACGGAGCCGTCGAAGTTAGAAGCTTGCCTGTGCTTCTAGCGGAGGCGTCATTTGAACGGGCTGGTCACTGCGAGTCGGGTTCGGCGCAATGACGAGATGAAGAACCACTAGCGTTGGTGCGAGCCTGTTTGTGGGCGCAATCCAAGGCGAATTTCAAAACACAAACTACGCACGTAGATGTCATTCTGGACCGTTTTCGGACGTGGGTTCGATTCCCACCGCCTCCACCAAACAAGCGCAATGATTGCCG
>Ga0224508_10000416_pt1 | contig 42024 bp, 41 predicted proteins | sample SF_Jan12_sed_USG_4_FD_170157 | JGI IMG/M metagenome (GOLD analysis project Ga0224508, IMG submission 170157) | Sediment microbial communities from San Francisco Bay, California, United States - SF_Jan12_sed_USGS_21 | ecosystem: Environmental > Aquatic > Marine > Sediment | place: USA... | reverse complement strand
GTCCGGATGAGCGCGACCCGGCCGTCCGGGTCGGTGACCACGCCGCCAACCGAGAAGTCATTTCGCATTAAGCAACAGCCTGTAGTCGTCGTGGCAGAGTAGCGGCATGCGTCTGCTGCATCTCACCCACGAGGCCTTTGAGCTCCACTCAAATGGGCCCCAGCATCCGGAACGTCCAGAGCGTCTGGGAGCGGCAGCCGCCGGCGTGCGTGCGGCCTCCGGCATCGACGTCCTGGAAGCCATTCCACCCCGGGCCGAGGCCGCCGATCTCGAGCGGGTGCACTCCAAGAGCTATGTGGCGGCCATCGAGTCGTTCTGTTCTTCGGGTGGGGGTCGGCTCGATCCGGACACAGGGGCGGTCCCCGACTCGTGGGAGGCAGCCTTGCGGGCGGCCGGATCGGGCTGGGAAGCCGTTGCTCGTCTGAAGAACGGGGAGGCCGACGCCGCCTTCCTCACAGTGCGACCGCCCGGACACCATGCACTGGCGGCCCGGGCCATGGGATTCTGCCTGTTCAACAACATCGCGGTGACGGCTGCCGCCCTACTAGCCGAAGGACAACGAGTGACGATTGTCGACTGGGACGTCCACCACGGCAACGGCACCCAGGCCATGTTCTACGATGTGCCCGAGCTGCAATACGTGTCGTTCCACGAGTTTCCGGCATATCCGGGCACCGGTTGGTACGACGAGCTGGGGGAGAGAGCAGCCCGCGGCACCACCATCAACATTCCGCTCCCGCCCGGTACCGGTGGAGACGTGTATCGGGAGGCGTTGGTGCGACTGGCCCCGATGATTGAGCAGTTCTCGCCCGACTGGGTGTTGGTGAGCGCCGGATATGACGCCCACGAACGCGATCCGCTGGCCTCGCTTCGTCTGGTTGAGTCGGATTACGGTCGGCTGGGGTCGGCTGTCGGGCAGGTGGCGCCGCCCGGTCGACTCATCATGTTCCTTGAGGGTGGCTACGACCTCGGAGCTTTGAAGAGATCGGTCGCCGCCACTATCGAGGGGGTGGCCGGACGGCCACCAGACGGTGACCCATTCGGCTCGCCAGACTCCGCCTGGCAGTTCCTTCAACGAGCCCTCGACAGCGTCACGCAGGAGATCGGCTAGGGGCAGGATTTGCTCGCTGGGGCTGGCGAATCGGTGGATAGTTCTTGTCAAGCGCCGGCTGATCGCGTCCGATAAAGGGCGGGTACTTATTCCAGGAGTGTTACGTGCCGTCGCTAGATGATCTGCTTTCGAAGATGCTCGAAGTCCGTGGTTCGGACTTGCACCTCAAGGTTGGCTCGCCACCGATCATTCGGATCGACGGCAACTTGCAGCCCGTCGATCTCCCGCCTCTGGCGTCCTCGGATGTTGAGTCCTACGCCCAGGGCATCATGCCTCCTCGAGCCGTTGCCAGCTTCCGCGAGGAGCACGAGGCCGACTTCGCCTATGGCAAGCCGAATCTTGGCCGCTTCCGGGTCAACGTCTACCGCCAGCGCACCTCAGTGAGCTTGGTGCTTCGTTCGGTGGTCCCCGCGTCGAAGAGCTTCGACGAGCTCGGGTTGCCGCCGGTGCTCAAGAACCTGGCGCATAAGCGCCATGGACTCATCCTCATCACCGGTCCCACCGGCTCCGGCAAGACCACCACCATGGCTTCGGTCATCGATCACATCAATACCACGCGACGCGTCAACATCATCACCATCGAAGACCCGATCGAGGTTCTCCACCCCGACAAGATGGCGATCGTTTCTCAGCGCGAGATAGGTGTCGACACCGCCGACTTCGGCCAGGCCCTGCGGCGAGTGTTGCGACAAGACCCCGACGTCATCCTCATCGGCGAGATGCGTGATCGCGAGACGGTGGATGCCGCGTTGATGGCGGCCGAGACCGGCCACCTGGTGGTTTCTTCGTTGCATACCATCGACGCCGCCGAGACCATCAACCGCATCCTCGACTTCTTCCCACCGTTCCAACACAAGGCCGTCCGCCTTGGTTTGGCCGGCAGCCTGCAGGGCATCCTCAGCCAGCGCCTCGTGCGCAAGGCCGATGGGGTTGGCCGGATCCCCGCTGTCGAGGTGCTGACGATGACCCCCCGGGTGTATGAGCGCATCGTCGACGAGGACAAGACCATTGAGATCAAGGAAGTCATCGAAGAGGGAGACTTCTACGGGATGCAGAGCTTCGATCAGTCGATCATGGAACTGTTGCGTACCGATGAGATCAGCTACGAAGAGGCGATCGCCAACGCAACCAGCTCGTCCGATTTCAAACTTCGACTCCAATCCGAGGGTCTGACCGACCGGGCCTCCGCCTAAGGGGCCGACCACCGACCGTCGACGGCATTCTGCTGTGCGCCGCCCGGTCTCGAGGCTGCTGAGCCACTTCGATCCGAGGGACACCGGAGCGGACGAACCCGTGGCGGTACTCTGTCGCCATGCTCCCCGATCGGGTCCAGCGGCTCTTCGAACCGGATTCGCATTCCATGCAATTGGCCGGCTTGTTCGACGCGGCCGGTTATGAGTTGTATCTGGTGGGCGGGAGCGTCCGCGACGCACTCCTCGGCCGGCCCCACGACGATTTCGACTTCGCCACCAACGCCCGCCCCGATGTCGTCAAAGGGATCACGGGTGATTGGGCCGACAGCCTGTTTACCGCCGGGGAGTTGTTCGGAACGGTGAGTGTCCTCAAGGACGGCCACACCTTTGAGATCACGACCTTTCGCCGTGAGGTGTATCGGGAGGAGAGCCGGTCGCCCAGCGTTGAGTTCTCCGATGACATCGAGACCGACCTCTCGCGTCGGGACTTCTCGGTGAATGCCCTGGCCGTCCGCCTTCAGCCGGGAGCGGAGCTTCCTGAGCTGGTCGACCCCTCAGGGGGTTTGGCGGATCTTGGCTCAATGACACTCCGCACGCCCCAGGAGCCGGAGATCTCCTTCGGCGACGACCCGCTCCGCATGCTCCGGTTGTATCGGTTCTCGGCCTCGCTCGGTTTTGCCATTCATCCCTCGGCCGAGGATGCCGTCATCGAAATGGCCGGTCGGCTGGCGATCGTGAGTGCCGAGCGTATTCGAGACGAGTTCTCCAAGCTGATGGTTGCTCCGGCCCCATCCGCCTCGCTGTTTGGGCTGGTGGAGTCGGGCCTGGCCGCCGAGTTCGTGCCGGAGTTGCCGGCCATGGCGCTCGAGCAGGACCCCCATCATCGCCACAAGGATGTGCTGGCCCACACGCTGGCAGTGGTGGACAAGACCCCTCCCGAGCTGGTGATTCGGTTGGCAGCCCTGTTTCACGACGTTGGCAAGCCCGACACTCGCGAGTTTGGTGCCAAGAACCAGGTGAGCTTCCATCATCACGAGGTGGTCGGAGCGCGCATGACCCGCCAGCGGCTGCGAGCGCTCAAGTACCCGAAGCAGGTAGTCGAATCGGTCAACCAGCTCGTCTATTTGCATATGCGTCCACACACCTTCAAGGACGGCTGGACCGACAAGGCCGTTCGCCGGTACGTTCGTGACGCCGGGCCGCTCCTCGACGACCTAAACCTGTTGGTGCGCTGCGATGTCACGACCCGCAACGAGAAGCTGCAGAGGACCATCCAACGGCGGATCGACGATCTGGAAGAACGTATCGCCGAGCTCCGTGAGAAGGAGGAGCTCGACAGTCTCCGTGCTCCCATCGACGGAAACGAGGTCATGAAATACCTCGAATTGGCGCCGGGACCCCGAGTCGGCGTCGCCATGAACCTGCTCCTCGAGCATCGGATAGACGAGGGCCCCTACACCCCAGAAGAGGCCTACCAGTTACTGGACGCCTGGGTTGAGCAGGGCGCAATCTGATCAGAGGTCCCCGCCGGGGATGACGGCTAGGGGTTTGGCGTCTGGTCGTGCAAGACTGTCGACCTCATGAAAAAGGTCGTACTCGCATATTCGGGCGGTCTCGACACATCGGTCATCCTCCGATGGCTGATCGAGGACCGCGGGTTGGAGGTCGTCACCTATACCGCCGACGTCGGCCAGGGTGAAGAGGTGGAGGAAGCGCGGGAGAAGGCCCTGGCCACCGGCGCGTCCGAAGCCATTGTCGGCGATCTCGTTGACGAGTTCGTCTCCGAGTTCGTGTTCCCGGCCCTGCGGGCCAACGCCGTCTACGAGGGCTACTACCTCCTCGGCACGTCCCTGGCGCGTCCGGTGATTGCCAGGGGCCTGGTGGAGGCCGCGGCCAAGACCGGGGCAGACGCCATCAGTCACGGCGCCACCGGCAAGGGCAACGATCAGGTGCGCTTCGAGTTGAACGCCATGGCGCTGAATCCGGACATCAAGGTGATCGCTCCCTGGCGGGAGTGGGATATGAAGGGCCGGGCTGATCTGGAGGCCTATGCACTCCAACACGGCATCGAGGTGCCGACCACCCCCGAGAAGCCGTACTCCACTGACGCCAACCTGTTGCACGTCAGTTTCGAGGGCGGGGTGCTCGAGGACCCATGGGTGGCCCCCCCAGCCGGCATGTTCATCATGACAACCGATCCCGAGGACGCTCCCGATGAGCCCGAGGTGATAGAGGTCACCTACGAGAACGGTGATCCGGTTGAAGTGAACGGCACCCGTCTCGGGCCGACCGAGCTGCTCACCACCCTCAACCAGATCGGCGGCCGCCATGGGGTTGGCCGGGTCGACCTGGTGGAGAACCGTTTCATCGGCATGAAGAACCGGGGCGTCTACGAGACGCCCGGCGGCACCATCCTCCATTGGGCTCATCGGGCTGTTGAATCGCTGACGCTCGACCGCGAGGTCCTGCGTCTGCGGGACGGTCTCATTCCCCGCTATGCCGCCGCCGTCTATAACGGCTTCTGGTACGCCCCCGAGCGTGAGCTCCTCCAGGACCTCATGGACCATGTGCAAACCGATGTGAGTGGGACCGCCCGCATCCGGCTCTACAAGGGCAACGTGGTGGTGGAAGGCCGCAAATCCGATCGTTCGCTGTACAGCGAGGAGTACGCCACCTTCGAGGCCGACGATGTCTACGACCAGGCGGACGCCGGCGCCTTCATTCGGTTGCACGCCCTGCGCCTCAAAGCGCGGGCTCATCGCGATTCCTGATGTGGGGTGGGCGCTTCTCTGAGCCTCCGTCGGAGGCACTGTGGCGGTTCACGGTCGATCATTCCGATCGACGCCTGTTGGCCGATGACATCACCGGCTCCCTGGCCCATGTAGCCATGTTGGGCGAGACCGGCATCCTGGAGGCCGAGGCGGTCGCCGCCATCACGGGCGGGCTCGAAAGCATTGGCGAAGAAGCAGACGCCGGAAAATTTGCGTTTGTGGCGAGCGACGAAGATGTGCACAGCGCCGTCGAGCGGCGGTTGTTTGAGCTCATCGGGGAAGTGGCCGGTCAACTGCATACGGGACGCTCCCGCAACGATCAAGTAGCGCTCGACATTCGCCTCTACCTTCGGCGAGCGGCAGCCGAGCGGGTTGCCGACCTGGCTGCCTTCGGGTCCTTGATGGCCGAGTTGAGCGACACGGTTGGCGAGGCGGTGGTCCCTTCCTACACCCACGTTCAGCAAGCTCAACCCATCCGCCTCGGCCGGCACCTGCTGGCCTACGGCTGGATGGCCGCCCGCGACGCCGAGCGGTTTGGCGATCTCATCAAGCGACTCAACGTTTCCCCGTTGGGAGCGGGTGCGGTCGCCGGCAGTGGGTTGCCGATCGACCCGTCGATCACCGCCGCCACTCTCGGCTTTACCCGACCATTCGACAACTCGCTCGACGCCGTCGGGTCACGCGACCTGGTGAGCGAGTATGCCTTCTGCTGCGCGCAGGCCATGACCCACCTTTCCCGTCTGGCCGAAGACATCGTCCTCTGGTCCACCTCCGAGTTCGGATGGATCACGCTCGACGACGCCTATGCCACCGGGTCATCGGCAATGCCCCAGAAGAAGAACCCGGACATTGCCGAGCTCACCCGGGGCAAAGCCGCGGCCGTCGCCGCCGACCTCGCCACCCTTCTGGGAATCCAGAAGGGGACCCCGCTCGCCTACAACCGGGACTTGCAGGAGGACAAGCGGGCCGTGTTCCACGCCGACGACACGCTGGCAACGGCGCTCCCCGCTCTGGGTGGTCTGTTGGCTTCCGCCCGTTTCCATCCACCGGAGCCCGACGACCGTACCGTGGCCCTCGACGTGGCCGAGGCTCTCGTCAAGAAGGGTGTGCCATTCCGGGAGGCCCACGAGGCCATCGGCCGCCTGGTGGCCGGCCTCGAAGGCGACTCGTTGAGTAGTGCTGATGCCGAGGAGCTGTCGTCTGCGCATCCGCTGCTAGAAGCGAGCGACGTGCCGACGGTGATCGAGGCCGCCGACCGGGGAACCACTCTGGCCGACGAATCGGCCCGGCTTCGGGAGACTTGCCAAACTCTCACAGGGTGATCAAGGAGTATTCAGAAGCGGTCTTTTGACTCTGGCCGGGCCTCCCTGCCCCCGGCACTCTGGGTGGGCGATGCGTACCCAGATGATGATTGCCGGGGTCGTCGGGAGCGTGGTTCTGGTCGCCTTCGCCACCCTGGCAGGTCTTGTCTGGTGGATGGAACTCCTCGGCGGGATTGTGGTCTTCGCCCTCTTTCTCGGCATGGTCGTCGTTCTCTACCTGCGGGTGATGCGCCCGTGGCATCTGCGGTGGGGGGCCACCGATGAGGAGGTGGCTCGCCCGATGCCCGGGGACGAGCTCATTGCCGACGTTCGGCCCGCCACTCGCGCCATCACCATCCACGCCAGCGTCGAAGACGTGTGGCCGTGGCTCACGCAGCTCGGCTACAGCCGGGCCGGCTGGTACAGCTACGACTGGATCGACAACGACTTCCATCACAGTGCTGAGGAGGTACTTCCCGAATTCCAGGGCTTGGCGGTTGGGGACCGCATTCTCATGGCGCCCAAGATGGGTCTGACCGTGGCATCGATCGACCCGTTCAAGTCGATTGTGAGTGTCATGGACGACGGGAACACCAGCTGGTGTCTCGCCCTCTATCCGATCGTCGGCGACGGAACCCGGCTGGTGAGCCGCTGGCGTCCCAAGCTGAATCTCCCGCTCCTGGCAATGGCCATCGTCGAGCCGGGGACCTTCATCATGGAGCAGAAGATGTTGCGTTCCATTCGCGACCGGGTCGAGCGGAGGGTACGGGCACCGAGCTAGCCGGCGGCTTCCAGCAATCGCAGGTGTTCCAGATCTTTGGGCCGACCGGCCGCCGTCTTGTAAGCGATGACGTGCTCGAGCCGAACGAAAGGGAGGCCGTCAATGACTTCTGCCGTGTCGATCAGCTCGTCGAGATCAAACGTCCCGTACTTCCAGCTGCAGCCGAAGGTAAGGCGTTTCTCGAAAAAGTCGACCCGCAGGTTCCCTCCTTCGAACTCGGCGACGTGGCCGATGCGCTGGAGATGGTCCCAGGTCGGGCCACGCGTGATGATGTCGAGGTCGTTTGTGCCTTCGACGATTCCCCGGATGATCAGCGGCCCACTGCCGAAAACGGCGTAGTCGCCCAGGGGGAGGTCGAGGGATCGGAGCAGCCCGAAGAGGTCGGTCAGTCGTTGCCCTTGCGCAGCTTCTTCCGGCGTCGCCACCACCAGTCGATCATGTCGCCAAACACCACCGAGAGAACCATGGTGGCGGTGATCAGGACGATCAGGGGTGCCCGGAAGTCCCAGAACAGAAAGTTGACGTCGACCGAGTCGGTGTTCTGCAATGCAAACACCACGATGATGCCGAACACGGCAAGGGCGGTGACCAATCGCCACGGAAAGGCGAATGCGCCTCCCGGTTTGGGAGCCGGTCTCCCGGTGGGAATGCCCACGCCTTCGGTGCTGTCGGGGATCGGAATGTCGGGGATGTCGGTCATGGGCAAGACGCTAGCCGCCGAGTCGTGGGCCTGTCTATCTGTGATACTTGGGTGGTGACAGCTCCACGGTCTCTTGATGAAGTGCTGGCCGATCTGGCGTCCGTGCAGGATGAGCTACTTGCCGTTGCCGATGATGACTTCGCGGCCAAGGCGGCTATGTCGAATCGGCAAGACGCCCTCCGCTCGGAGGCGGCTGAGGCCCGGTCAGAAATCCCCAGCGACGTGTCTGTGGACGAGCTCGTCGAGCAGATAGAGCTCCTGGAGGCGGAAATCCTTCGCCATCTCGATACCCGGTTGAGCGCCAGCTCAGGCGCCGGGGGAGGAGGTCAGGGAGGCGGCGGGATTGATCCCTACCTACTCCACCGATTGCATGCCCAGATGGGCGAGTCGTTTGGCCTGGAGGAGAAGAAGGAGAAGCTGCGCCGGCTCAGGAACCGTCTGGCCGAACTTCAAGAGGAGTGAGGGCTGGCTCGGGTACTCTGGCCGCATGGATTTCGACACGGCATCATTCGCACTTCGACGCACCCAATTCTCTGAGGCTATCGGTGATGGCTTCGCGGTGGTCCCCGGCGGCCAGGAAAAGGTCCGCAACCACGACAACACCTACCCGTTCCGGCAGGACTCCGATTTCTTCTTTCTGACCGGCTTCCCCGAGCCAGAGGCGGTGGCGGTCATCAACCCCACTCATCCCACCGACAAGTACGTGCTGTTCGTTCGGCCCAAGGATCGGATGCGGGAGACCTGGGACGGCTACCGGGCCGGGGTGGAGGGAGCGGTCAACACCTATGGGGCCGACGCAGCTTTCCCTATGTCGGATCTGGCCAAAAAGCTGCGCGAGTACGCGGTTGATCGCACCTCGATCTTCTATCAGCTGGGCAACGCCCGCTTCGACGACATCATCACTTCCTTGTTTCAGACCTCAGGGGATCAGCGGGTACGCAGCGGCTGGACCGTGCCGTCCCGGCTGGAGAACCCCGGCCACATCCTGCACGAGCTGCGGCTGGTCAAGTCGGCCCCCGAGGCCGAACGCCTGGTCACGGCCTGCGAGATCTCGGCCCACGCTCACCGCGAGGCGATGCGGTTCGCCCAGCCGGGCATGTTTGAGTATCAGTTGCAGGGGGCGCTGGAGTTCATCTTTCGTCAGCACGGTTCCGAGCGCGACGGCTACCCCTCCATCGTCGGGTCCGGGCCAAACGCCTGCATTCTCCACTATCGGGAGAACCAGCGGCGCATGGAGGACGGTGACCTGGTCTTGATCGACGCCGGCGCCGAGTTCGACTATTTCTCAGCCGACATCACTCGCACCTTCCCGGTGTCGGGCACGTTCACGGCTCCTCAGCGGGCGATCTACGAGGTGGTGCTGGCCGCCCATCAAGCGGCCCTGGCCGGCAGTCATCCCGGCGGCAGCCTGGCCGCTCAACACGCAACCGCCCGGCGGGTGGTGGCCGAAGGTCTCGTCGAGCTAGGCCTCATCCCCGGCGACGCCGAACGGGCCTACGAGATGGGGATGGACCGTGAGTTCTTTATGCACGGCACCGGCCACTGGCTGGGGATGGACGTGCACGACGCCGGCCGCTACCGGGTGGATCGCAAGCCGCGGGAGTTCGAGCCCGGCATGGCCTTTACCGTCGAGCCGGGCGTCTACATCGATCATCGCCATCCGCAGGTGACGTTTCGTCTCCATCGATTCGACGAAGAAGGTGACCGGATACGGGCCTATGAGATCGGGCCGGCCGCGGCGCGGGCCGAGCTGGCTGCTGCCCGGGAGAAGTCAGATTCGATCGACCACGACATTCCGTCCGAGTTCCTGGGCATTGGCGTCCGCATCGAGGACGACGTGCTGATCACCGAGGACGGCCATCGAAACATGACCGAAGCGGTCCCGGTGCTTCCCGACGAAGTCGAGGCCTTGTGCGCCGAGGCCTCAGCCCTCCCGCGGCTGTGAGCTGGTTCTTTCGTCGCTCGTTCCTGGTCGCCGGGACAGCAGTTCTCATCGGTATCGGATCGGTGCTGGTGTGGCCGGGCGACCCGAAGGGCGAGTCCCTCTCCCTCAGCCACTGGCTGGCCATCGCCGGATTCACACTGACTGCCGGGTTGTTGGTGGTGGCGGCGGTCTCGGTGGTGCTGGCGGTGGTGGGTGGCACCTGGGGTGCGAGCAAATTCGAACCCAACGAGTTCCTCGAGAGCAAGAAGCGGGATATCTAGGGAGCCATCGTGGGACGGGCCACCCCGGTGCTAACCACAAAACGACTCACACTCTCGGCTCCGCGCGCGAATGATGCCGATGTCATCTTCCCATTCGTGCACGGCGAGCCCGGCCGGGTTGTGACCGACATGCTGCTGTGGGACGGCCCCGCGAGTATCGAGGAGCTCCGCGACTACTACGAGAAGTATGTGCTCAAAGAGGAGCCCGATTCGGTTGAGTTCGGCTGGGCCATCAGGGATCGGGCCGGAGCCATCACAGGCACGCCCGGACGTCCGCTTGGTTCAATCGGAGCGCGGCTTTCTATACCGCCCGGAGCAGCCGAGATCGGGTATTACCTTGCTCCGCCCTACCAGCGCCGCGGCCTCATGTCGGAGGCCATTCGGACGGTTGTCTCGTACGCCTTTGACGAGTGGGGCTCGTCTTCGGTGAGAGCCGAGGTGTTCACCGGGAATGAGGCGAGCCAGCGGCTGTTAGAGAGCCTCGGATTCCGCAATGTCGGGACGCTCCCGGAGCAACACGAAAAGCGCGGCGAAACGGTGGATAGCTATGGGTATGAGGTGGCGCCCGGGCAGCTGAGACTCGGGAGCGAGTAGAAGGCCTGGGTGTGCGGTTTACTCGTATCGCAGGGCGTCACCCGGCCGCATGCGAATCACCTTGCGGAGCGGAAGTCGCAGCACGAGCAGCGTCATCAGCATCGTGACAATCAGCGCTACCAGGATCGGCCACACCGGGAACAGGTAGGTGAAGGCGGCGTGGAACTCGTGCTCGAGCACCCACATGATGAGGCGGCCCAGCAGATATCCGATCGGGATGCCGAGCAGCCACCCGGCAGCGGCCACCACCAGCCCCTCAGCTCGGAACATGGACCGGAGATCGCGGCGGCGGGCACCGATACTGCGCAGAATGCCGATCTCCCGTGTCCGGTCGAGGATGTTGCTGGTCATTGAGTTAACCAGGCCGATCATCCCGATGGCCACGATGGGGAGTCCCATCCCCATGATCACGGTCACGACCAGGCGATTCTCGGCGGCGTTCTCATTGCGGCCGATGTAGCGCAGGCTGGATCCGATGGTGTATCCGTTCGCCTCCAGAGTGCGATGAATGCTGGAGGCCGCCGCGTCGACCGCGGCCTCATCCGGTTCAGTTGTCCGCACCCAGGTGTTGCCCGACGTCCATCCCTCGTAGTCGAGCACCGTGCGGTACGGGGTGAACATTCCCTGGGCGTCGTTGACCAGTTGGCCGTCAACACCGATGACTTCCATCTCCACCGGGCCCCGGCGGGTTTCGACCGTGATGACGGCCCCAACCGGTGTGTCGGTCAACGTGGCGGTGGCCTCGCCGAGTACTACGACCCGGGCGCCGGCCTCGGCCTCGGCCTCGGTGAACCAGCGCCCGTCGATCACGTCGTGTTCGTAGGTGCTGACCGCCGGCAGCCCCCACACGTTGCGCTCACCGTCGAACTCGACAGTGCTGTAGATCATGTGGTGGGCCATCTCGACTCCGGGAACGGACTCGATAAGGGCCACGGCTCTGTCGTCGAGGCCCCGCGCGCCGTTGTTCCACACGATGATGTCGCCACCTTCGAGGTTCTGTGATTTCTCGGTCTCATCGAGCGCGGTGATCGACACGGCGGCGAACGCCAGCATGGTTCCCACCGCCAGGGCGATGGGCAGGGCTGTCGCCAGGCTGCGACCGGCCCGGCGGGTCAGGTTGCGGAGTCCCATCTGGTGGGTGCGGGATAGAAAGGAGGCCCGGGTGACGGCGCGATCGAGCCGGCTCAACCCGTAGCCGGCCACCAGGCCGTGGTCCTCGATTGCCTCCCGCACGGTGATCCTCGACGCCCGTCGCAGGGCCGGTCCGGCGGCCAGCGCCGTGCCTCCCAGTCCGACGAGGAGGCTGAGAACCATGGCGATACCGCTCAGGCGCCACCCGATGCTGGTACCACCGAACTCCTCACTCATGAACGACATGAGTCCGTTGCTGAGGGGAATGCCGATGGCGATGCCGACCAGGGTGCCGATCCCTCCCAGCATGAGGGCGGTCCTGAGGTATCCGAGCCCGATGCGACGGCGAGTCCCACCCACAGCCTTCATCATTCCGATCTCGCGAGTCTGTTCGCGGACGACCGTGTTCATGGTCGTGTAGATGAGGATCAGCGCGGCCAGCAGGGCGATTGCGGCGATGACGTAAAAGAGGACGACGAAATTCTCGAAGTCCTCGGAGCCGGGCCAGGTCCCCTCTTCCCACACCTCGAGCACGTCCCAGTAGGCGAGGTCAGATACTTCGGTGGCCAGGGTGGTCCGGAGTTGCGCGACCATGGCCCCCACCGCCGCCGGTGATTGGTCGGTGGCGATGACGTCGATGGAGTTGGGCGCCGAATACCCCATCACCCGTTGCACATCGGCATCGCGCAGATACAGGAACGGTGCGTCCTCGGCCACTTCGCTGCTGTATCGGACCGTCCCGCCCTGTCCCGTCACGTCGAAGGTCACCCAGTTGCCGAAGTTGGTCTGGAGGGCGACGGTGTCGCCGACCAGACCGTTGTACCGACCGGTGCGGGCGTTCTCGAAGTCGGTGACCAATTGACCCGCCGCGGTGGGAAGAGCGCCGTCCACGACCGAGACGATGTTGACGGCCTGGTTTTCGAAGTCGCTGACCCCGACCAGGACGACGCCTTGGGGCCGGTCGCCGATTCGCATCTGGGTTCGGCCGAGGGTACGCACGTCGAGGGCCGCCACGTTGGCGGTGGTCCGCAACTCGCCGACCACCTGTTCGGGGAGGTCGGCAACGGCCGGAGCCAGCCGGATGGTGTGCATCCCGTCGACCAATGTTCGCTCGGTAAGGGAGGCGTCGATGTTGCCGGGGATGGCAAACAGCCAGATGCCGGCGACCGCCACGGCGATGGTGAGGACGGTGAGAAATGAGCGGGCTTTGCGTCTGGTCAGCTCACGGATCGAGCGACGGGTGTGGGCTGAGATCATGTCAGCCCGCCGTCACTCACCCGTCCGTCTCGGATCTCGACGACCCGATGGGCCGCCGCCGCCAGCCCGCGGTCGTGGGTCACATAGACGATGGTCGTCCCGTCGCTGTTCACCTTCCCGAACACATCGAACATCTCGGCGGCTGTGTCGGAGTCGAGGTTGCCGGTCGGCTCGTCGGCCACCACGACCTCCGGATCGCAGGCAAGTGCCCGGGCGATGGCGACTCGTTGCTGTTCGCCGCCGGAAAGCTCGGCCGGGAAGTTGCCGAGCTTGGTGCCCAGCCCCACCTGCTCGAGTCGTCGCTGCGCCCGGACAGATCGCTCGGCTACGGTGCCCGTGCGGGCGAAGTCGAGCGGCAGCATTGCGTTCTCGAGCGCGGTGAGGGTGGGCAACAGCTGGAAGAACTGGAACACGACCCCAACCTGCTCCCCCCGCCAGATGGCCAGTTCCTCCTCGGAGAGGTCTACGAGGTCCCGACCGGTCACCACGACCTCGCCCGAGGTTGGTCGGTCGATGCCGGTGATGACGTTGAGGATGGTCGACTTCCCGCTTCCGCTCGGCCCCACCAGAGCCACAAGCTCCCCGGGTTCAACAAGGAGATCGACGCCGCGCAGCGCCGGGTACTCCACCCGCCCCGTTCTGTAGACCTTCTCGACCCCCCGCAGCTGGATGACCGGACCCAACGGGACCGTCTCCTCGACGGGAGCGTCGCGGACTCTCTCCATACGGAGGTGGTACATCGGGTCCTGGCGATTCGCTAGAGCACAAAGTCCGCGTTCTGCACCTCTCCCGCGAAAGTGAGGGGAGGTGGGGTGAGAGCGCCTTCCCGTGCTCTCGCGAGGAGTCGCTCCTTGATCTGACGATCGCTCTCGAAAGCCGCATATTCCTGATCCGTGGGCCAGAGCTCCAGAGTCTCTTTCGCGACGCACAACTGCGTGGTGTCCGAGAACGGCACAGATGGAGCGCTTCGTCAGCTGCGGAGGGTCAACCGAAGACGACCAGCGAGCCCAGCGACGACTCGATCAAGACTTGTTGTGCCTTACACGCATGCACATTGGACGGTGTCGGTTGTACCTTCTCTCACCGTTCCCCACCCAAGGAGGACATCGCTGATTTGCTCAAGAATCTCCCGCTGGTGGATGATTTCCTGGAGCCAGCGATGCTGGTGGCCCGAGCTCTTGAAGATCTCCCGGGTTTCTGGGTGTTCCCGCACGGCGACAAGCATGTCGAGGCATTCTTCAGCGAAAAACGACTGTTCGCGCAACCGGTCGAGTGAAGCTTCGACTTCATCCCCATGCTCCGTTGGCCTGTCAAACAGGTCTATTCGACTGAACGCATGGTGCTGGCTCACTATCTGCCGCATTGCTGTCTCTCCTCCGTGGTCCTCTACGAGGTCTTCGGCTATTTCCCCTTTTTCACTGAGCGCGGCCCGCTCTCGGTTCACCCTTCGGCTGTCAGCACCAGACCCGCTGCCGCCCCCAAGGATCCGCTCATACCGGGCGGGTGGTGAGTCTTGCTCGATACGGAAGGTTGTAGAGCGGGAAGTGACAGCGCGTCCCGTATCGCCACCCCATTTCTTGTCGGAGCCAGCCGGTAACCTCGCATCTAGTGGCTAACGCTGGCAACCCGATGGAGTTGTTCTCCCAGCCGACCCGGGAATGGTTCGAGACGTCGTTCCCGGAACCAACCCGCGCCCAGCTCGACGGCTGGACGGCCATTGCCGGTGGCGCCCACACCCTGATCCACGCCCCGACCGGGTCGGGCAAGACGCTGGCGGCGTTCCTGTACGCCCTCGATCGGCTGCAAGCCGAACCAACTCCTCCCGACCAGCAGCGCTGCCGGGTGCTGTACGTCTCACCGATGAAGGCCCTGGCCTACGACATCGATCGCAACCTCCGAGCCCCGTTGGCGGGAATTCGCAACGCGGCCGGGCGTCTGGGGATCGAGCTGCCCGAGGTCACCACCGGCATGCGAACCGGCGACACGCCCTCTGTCGAGCGACGGCGCATGATGCGCACCCCGCCCGATGTGCTCATCACGACGCCCGAGTCGCTGTATCTCATGCTCACCTCCCAGGTGCGGGAGATCCTGGCCTCTGTGCGATGGGTGATTGTCGACGAGGTCCATGCGGTTGCCGGCACCAAGCGAGGTTCCCACCTGGCCCTCACCCTCGAGCGACTCGAGGAGATCGCCGAGGCCCCGCAGCGCATTGGGTTGTCGGCCACCCAGCGTCCGTTGGCCGACATCGCCCGCTTCCTGGGCGGGGGAACGTTGCAAGGCGATTCCTGGACGAAGCGCCCGGTCACGGTGGTGGATGCCCCCTGGGAGAAGGAGCTGGACATCCAGGTGGTGGTCCCGCTCCAGGACATGACTCGCCCCGACCTGGCCGCCCCGTCCGACGATCCCGATGAACCACCTACCCGTTCCATCTGGCCCCTCATGTACCCCAAGTTGCTCGAACTGATCGAGAAGCATCGGTCGACCATCATCTTCAGCAATAGTCGCGGCCTGGTCGAGCGGCTGGCCCAGCAACTCAATGATCTGGCCGGGCGCGAAGTTGCCCAGGCCCACCACGGATCGCTGTCGCGAGAACAGCGACTGGCCATCGAAGACCGGCTCAAGCGGGGAGAGCTGCCGGCCGTGGTCGCCACCAGCTCGCTGGAGCTGGGGATCGACATGGAGGCCGTCGACCTGGTCATGCTGGTGGAGTCACCCACCACCGTCGCCAGCGGCCTGCAGCGGGTCGGCCGAGCCGGCCACCAGGTGGGAGCCCCCAGCCGGGCCCGCGTCTTTCCCAAACACCGCGCCGACCTGCTCGAAGCCGCAGTGGTGGTGGATCGCATGTATGCCGGCGATATCGAATCGACCTCGGTTCCCCAGAATCCTCTCGATGTACTGTCCCAACAGATCGTCGCCACAGTGGCCATGGACCAGTGGTCGGTCGATGAGCTCTTCGATCTCGTGCGCCGGGCCTCCCCATACGCCACCCTGGGGCGGGCCTCCTTCGAAGCCGTGCTCGACATGCTGGCCGGCCGCTATCCGTCGGACGAGTTCGCCGAGTTGCGGCCGCGCGTGGTGTGGGATCGGGTCGACGGTTCACTCAGCGCCCGCCCTGGAGCCCAGATGCTGGCCGTCACCAACCCGGGCACCATCCCCGATCGGGGCATGTATCGCGTGTCGCTGCCCGAGGGCGGCCACGTCGGCGAGCTCGACGAAGAGATGGTGTACGAGTCGCGTCCCGGCGACGTCATCACCCTCGGGTCCACCGCCTGGCGCATCAACGAAATCGATCATGACCGGGTGCGGGTGACGCCGGCCCCTCCCGGCACCCCCAGCAAGCTCCCGTTCTGGCATGGGGACATGGTGGGTCGGCCCCTCGAACTGGGAAGGGCGATCGGCAGGTTCATTCGCGAGATGGGGGCCAAGAGCAAGGACGAAGCCGAGCAGAGCCTGGTGGAGCGATACCGGTTCGACCCCTGGGCGGCCGCCAACCTGGCCGCCTTCATCGCCGAAGAGAAAGAAGCGACCGGTACCCTGCCCACCGATCGGACCATTGTGATCGAGCGCTACCGCGACGAGATCGGCGACTGGCGGATGGTGCTGCTTTCGCCGTTTGGGGCCCGGGTGCACGCCCCCTGGTCGCTGGCGGCCTCCGCCAAGCTGCGGTCCACCTACGACTACGAGGTCGACGCGATGTGGACCGACGACGGCATGGTGTTTCGATTCCCCGACGCCGATGAGCCCCCTCCTGTCGATGCCTTGCTGGTGGAACCTGAGGAATTGGAGGAACTGGTGGTGGAGGAGGTGGCCAACAGCGCTCTGTTTGCCTCACGCTTCCGGGAGGCGGCCGGCCGGGCCCTGCTGCTCCCTCGCCGCCGCCCGGGTGACCGCACTCCGTTGTGGCTGCAGCGTCGGCGCTCGGCCGACTTGCTGAAGATCGCTCGCAACTACCCCTCCTTTCCGATTGTGCTCGAGACCTATCGTGAGGTGCTGAAGGAGCACTTCGATCTGCCCGCTCTCACCGAGTTGCTCGGCGACGTCCGGGCCCGCAAGGTGCGCATCACCGACGTCTCGCTCGATGCGCCCAGCCCGTTCGCCTCGTCGCTCACCTTCGACTTCATCGCCGCCTATATGTACGAGTACGACGCTCCACCGGCCGAACGCCGGGCGGCCGCCCTCACGCTCGATCGCAGTCTGTTGGCCGAGCTCATGGGTGAGCCGGAGCTGCGCAGCCTGCTGGACGGCGACGTCGTGGCGGAGGTCGAGATGGAACTGCAGCGACTGCCTCCGGAACGGCACGCCCGCACCCCAACCAACGTCCACGACCTGTTGCGTCATCTCGGTCCCCTCTCCCGCCTCGACCTGGAAGCGCGAGTAGATGGTGATCTCGACCGGTTCCTCACCCAACTCGAGGAGTCGCGTCAGGTGTTGCACCTTTCGATGAGTGATGGGGAACGCTGGTCGGCGGTGGAGGATGCGGCCCGGCTCCGCGACGCTCTCGGGGTAGCCCTTCCCCAGGGCGTGCCCGCTGCCTTTCTGGAGCCGGTCGATGATCCATTGGGCGACGTGGTGGGGCGTTTCGCCCGCACCCACGGGCCGTTCACCTCCCGGCAGGCGGCAACCGCTCTGGGCCTGGCGCCGGCCGTGGTCGATGAGGTGCTCAATCGCCTGGAAGCCGACGGTCGGACGGCCCGCGGGGCCTTTCTCCCGGCCGGCAACGGCCAGGAGTGGGTGGACACCGATGTGCTCCGGCGGCTGCGACGTCGATCACTGGCCAAGCTGCGCTCCGAGGTTGAGCCGGTGGAGCCGGCGGCTCTTGGTGAGTTCCTGGCCCGCTGGCATCATCTCGGCAACCACCAGTCGAGCCTGGATCGCCTCTTCGAGATCATCCGCCAGCTGCAAGGTGCCTCGATCCCGGCTTCGATCCTCGAGATAGATGTGCTCCCGTCTCGTATGACCTATGGACCCGAGTTGCTTGATCAGCTCATGGCGTCGGGAGATGTCGTGTGGGTGGGCCGTGAGCCGCTGGCCGCCAACGACGGCCGTCTCTCCCTCTATCTGCGGGAACAGATCCCGTTGCTTCACCTTTCGTCGAAGGCCGATCGTCCGGCCGACCCGATTCATGATCGCCTGCGGACCCAGCTCACCGAGCACGGGGCTTCGTTCTTCCGTGACCTGTATGAGGCGGCCGGAGGCCGCGATCCGCAGGACACTCTGGCTGCCCTGTGGGATCTGGTGTGGGCCGGCGAAGTGACCAACGACACCATTGGGCCGCTGCGAGCCTTCTTGTGGGGCAAGGTGAAACGAACCACCAGGTCCAAACGTCCGCGGCTTCCGTCGGCCTCCCCTCCAGCCGGAAGTGGGCGCTGGTATCTCGTCGAGTCCTTGTTGCAACCGGCACCGGAGCTGACGGTGCGAACCAAGGCCCTGGCCGACCAGGTGCTGGAACGGACGGGCATCCTCACTCGCGATGTGGCCGGTGCTGAGGGGATTCCCGGCGGCTTCTCCGGCATCTACCCGGTGTTGCGGGTCCTGGAAGACGCCGGCCAGGTGCGGCGCGGCTATTTCATCGAGGGCCTGGGAGGGGCCCAGTTTGCGTCGCCGGGAGCGGTGGATCGACTGCGGCAGCCCTCCGATGGTGAGGCACGGATTTTGGCGGCCGCCGACCCCGCCAACCCCTATGGAGCCGCGGTGGGCTGGCCGGCCACGGAAGTCGGCCGACCCAGTCGCTCGGCCGGGGCCTTTGTCATCACGGTCGGGGGAGCCTTGACGGTCTTCGTTGAGCGGGGAGGACGCAAGCTCCTGACATTCACCGAGGATGAGGGAGCCCTCAACCAAACGGTCGACGTGCTCCGCAAGCTGGCGGCCCGCCGCCGGCGTTTCGAGATCGAGACGGTCGATGGTGAGCGAGCCGCCACCACGCCCCTCGGGGGCCTGCTGCTGGCGGCCGGATTCGTTGATTCCTACAAGGGCCTGGCCTTCCGGAACTGAGTACCCATGTCCCGTACCGCCGACTTCTTCCTGCAGCTCCACCACCAAGCGGCCCCGCTCTTGCTTCCCAACCCATGGGATGTCGGGTCGGCCCGCCTATTTGCTTCGCTGGGGTTTCAAGCGCTGGCCACCACCAGCTCCGGTCATGCGGCCACCCTTGGTCGGTTGGACGGCCGAGTCACCCGTGACGAAGCCTTTGCCCATGCGGCAGAGATCGTCGCCGCCACCGACCTTCCCGTGAACGCCGATTTCGAGAACGGGTTCGCCGATGATCCGGCCGGCGTGGCCGACACCATTCGGACGGCTGTAGAGATCGGCTTGGCAGGCTGCTCGGTCGAGGACTACTCGGGCCCCGATTCCGACTCGATCTACGAGCTGGCCCACGCGGCCGATCGGGTGCGGGCCGCCGCCGAAGCCGCTCATGCCGCACCCGGTGGCCTGGTCCTCACGGCCCGGGCCGAGAACCACATTCATGACCGGCCCGATCTCGATGACACGATCACCCGCCTTCAGGCGTTCCAGGAAGCGGGTGCCGACGTCCTCTACGCTCCCGGCCTCACCGATGCCGCCGACATCCGTCGGGTAGTGGAGTCGGTTGATCTTCCCGTGAATGTGCTGGCGCTGCCCGGCACCCCATCGGTACCGGAGTTGGCTGAGCTGGGAGTGAAGCGGGTCTCGATTGGGGGCGCCTTCAGCTTGGTCGGTATCGGCGCGGTGGAAACCGCTGCTCGAGAGTTTCTGGCCGATGGCACCTACGGCTATTGGGATGAGGCGAGCCGGGCGATCGCAGCTCGCGACGAGGCCTTCGAGTAGTCGATCAACTCACCTGCTTGCCTACCATTGCGCAATGCGATCGTTCCTCCTTGTGTTCTATGGAAATACCGGCAGCTCCTGGCTCGTGCAGACCATCGGCAGCGACTCCGAGGTGTTTGTCCCCGGATTTGAGCCGCTCGAGCGCTGGGCGTGGGAAGTCACCGACGCCGAACGCCTCGACTGGATGCGCACCGTCTTTTCCCCGCCGGAGGATCGGTCGGGCCCCGCCTACGCCGCCTGGCTCGAGGAGTTGGGCAAGAACCCGCACTTTCAAGAGCCGCGCCGGGCGGACTTCACCTACGCGGGTTTCAAAATGCACGCCCACTCCATCGAAGACCGCACGGCACTGCTGAAGCTGCTGCTCGATTCCGAAACCAAGGTGGTTCTGTTGGAGCGCCGCAACCGGATCAAGCATGCGTTGTCCACCTACCGTCACCATGAGGAAGGCAAGAGCCAATTCGAGAAAGCCGGCGTGCGGCCCCCCAGCCTGCTCGACCTCGAGAAGTTCCACGCAAAAGTCGAGGAGTCGGTAGCTCTGCACGGCCAGTCGCAGGAGTTCTGGGATGAGGCGGTGGCCATGCTGGGGCCCGAGGCCATCATCCGGGTGCAATACGAGGACTTCGTGGATGGCCCAGGCAAGGACGCCACCATGGAGCGCGTTGCAGGCTTCCTCGGCATCGCCAACTACACCTACAAGGGGTCGGCGCTCAAGAAGGCGACCCCCGACAATCTGGCCACCGCGGTGATCAACTTCGATGAACTAACTGCCCGCTACGCCGGCACCGAGTTCGAGCAATACCTCAACGAATAAGGCAACGGCAACGCCAAAGGCGTTGCTTGGGAGTTCGGCTTTGCCGAACTCCAGGGGGGCTAGGGGTGGCGAACGCTCAGCCCTGGACTTCTTTCCAGCGAAAGCAAGACATCGTGTGGTCGTTGACCAAACCCATCGCTTGCATGTGGGCGTAGGCGATGGTCGGCCCGAAGAACTTGAATCCCCGCGCCTTCATGTCCTTGGCCATGGCCTCTGAGATGTCGGTCTTGGCCGGGATGTCCGACATGGCCTTGAAACGGTTGATGATCGGCTGGCCGTCGACGAAGTTCCAGAAGTAGGCGCCAATGCTGCCGAGTTCGTCCCGAATCCCGAGGGCTACCTGCGCGTTGCCGATGGAGGCTTCGATTTTCTGGCGGTTGCGGACGATCCCGGCGTCCTGCAACAACCGCTCGACCTTGGCAGGTGTGAAGCGAGCAATCTTTTCCGGGTCGAACCGAGCGAAGGCCTTGCGATAGTTCTCCCGTTTCTTGAGGATGGTTATCCAGCTGAGACCAGCCTGGGCACTCTCCAACACGACGAACTCGAAGAGCTTGGTGTCGTCATGCTCGGGCGTTCCCCATTCGTCGTCGTGATAGGCCACATACAGGGGGTCGTCTCCCGCCCATTCACATCGCTTCACAGTCATCGGCGCCAGCGTACCCGGCAGCTAGGGCTGGGCGACCTGGCTCAGTTCGATTTCACCGTTGGCGATTGCTGCGGTTGGTGTCGACCACGGTCTTGGCTTCTCGGAGAGCGCCGGCCAGGTTCTTGAGGGCGCCCTTGAACTCGGTGTTCCACCGCGCCTCGAAGTCGCGGGCGTACTTGCCTTCCCAGCGGGTCTCTTCCACGACCGACGTCAATCGCGTAATCAGGGCCTCGACCTCCACGGCCTCTGCCTCGAACCTCTGCCCCATTGCCTGCATCTGGTCGAGATTTGCTCCCACCATGTCCATTGCCATGCGATTCCCTTTCCGTTCGGTCCCAGCGTTTCTGCGACTGCGTTTTGGCACTGTATAACATGATTTAAATATCATCAAAAGGAAAAAACATCTGACAACCTATCTTTAGAATGTATAGTGTTATACAGTACTAATGAGGGAGGAGCAATGAGTGAGCTGCCGGCCGGCAAACGACCGCTCCAAGCAGTTCGCCGGCTCGATCACGATGCCATCGACATCCGACTCGATGCGTCGCTGCTCGACTACGGGCGGGTCAGCAAGGAGGCCGGCCTCACATCCGAGGAGGCGGTCAGTCGACTACGGAGGCTCTTTGACGATGGAACGGCTCGCCCGGCCCGCCCCAGGTGGAGCCTTCCCCAGGTTCCTGCCCGAGACGATCAGCCGGGTGGAACGGTCCCGACCTGCCGTTCACTCGCCCATGAGCGGGTCAGCCTCGATGTACGTTGATCCGATGCGGCTTCCCCATCGATTGAGGCTATTTGGTCTGGTGCTCGTCGAAGTCCTGATGGTGGCCGGACTACACCTGCTTGCTCGGGTTGACGGATTCGGAATCGATTGGTCGGACATAAACGGGTGGCTCGACCGGACGCCGTTCGAGGACGCGGCGGGTGCCATCTTGCTGGTGATCGCCCTCGGCCTCGCCTATTGGCTGCTGCTGTCCACCGTGTTCTACGCCGTGGCATCGCGGTCGGGCAATTCGACGGCGATCAGAGCAGTCGGGTGGCTCACACTTCCGGCTGTTCGTCGTCTCATCAGCCGGGCAGTTGCTCTTTCCATCGCCGCCTCGGCGCTGGCGAGCCCGCTGGCGCCGGCCATCGCCAAGTTGGCGGGCGCAGACCAGCAGGTGGTGGTTGAGGTAGACAGTGAAGGCAGGATGCATCCGCCGGGTGCTCCCCCAAGCGCTGTGCGCTCCGACGACGTCGTTCTCCCACCCCACCTGGCACCGCAACCCAAGATGGAGCCCACCGAGCAACCGGGCGAGCCGACCGCGGTCGTCGATGGCACGATCAGCCACCAGGTGACCGTGCGACGGGGCGATCATCTGTGGAGCTTGTCGGAATCCCACCTCGAGCGGGTGCTCGGGAAGACCGATCTCGGCGAGCACGAGATCGCCCGATATTGGGTGCGGGTGATAGCGGCCAACAAGGCGACCATTCGTTCGGGAAATCCCGACCTCATCTACCCGGGTGAGGTCGTCGAGCTTCCTGCGGTCGACGTCTGAGCCAGGTTTTTCTCTGGCGAATCGCGAAAACTTTGACTACGCTCCGTGGCGGGTTGACAATGAAGGGAGTGCTGGTGAGACAACGTCTCAGACGAGCAGGCTGGTGGATTCAACGGCTGCGAGGGAAGCGATTCATTGCCTTTATCGCCATTACGGCAGCCGCCGCCCTCACAGGATGGTTCTACGGTGGCTTTGATTCGGCCGCAACGGGTGGTATCGCGGCGCTGGTGGTTGCCAGTCTGGTGCTGGCCGGCCCCCTGAAGCTCCTGGCAAAACGCCTGTTTGTCCGGACTGCTCCCTGGCGGTCGGGACTAGGACCGCTCACCTTCGCGGGATCCGACCTCGGGTTCCTGGTGGAGGGGTTCGTGGGCTCGGAGGGCCCGCGCGAGACGGTCGACGCCATTGCCGCCTCCGGCGGTCGGTTCGCGAGTGGGGAGATGTCTTTGGAACTGTGGCTGGTCGCCACTGATGACCAGGGACAGGACTGGACCCTGGTGCAGGAGATAAGGGAGCCTCCAGCCGGACGCCTCGTGTGGACCAGCTCGGTCGATTCTCAACTCAACATTGCCGACTTCGATGACACCGGCCGGCCCAACCCGTTCCGGGCGGCCCATCGAGTCGTCAAGGAAGAGATTGATGTTCCGCTGGTGGACATCGAATTGTTCGGGTGGGGTCGCGAGCAGCTCCCTGTCGGGACGCGTGACACTGTGGTGGCCTTCGCCCGCACGTCAGTACCGGCCGAGAAGCTGAGCGGGTTCACCTACCCAGACAGTCGTGTGGAGCGGTCGGCCCATCTCGTCTCTCTCGACCTGGACGGTTTGGCCAAGGCCCTCGGCTGGGGTCACCCCACGCACTGGAATGGGGGAGCCGCATTTGGCATCCTCGAGTTGCTCGAGGAGTTCCAGGCCGGCGCCTGGCCGGCGCTCGAGCGTCGCGTCGTGCCTCGTTGGTATGAGAAGGGCATGTTTGCCCGGGTCGAGCGCGGGACTGAGTCCTTGGCGGAGAAAGCCGCGACCGTCCAAGTCCGGTGATCGTTGGTGGCTGAGGCCACCGCCTTTACGCTGCCGGGGTGGACTCCCGCTCCCTGTCGCTACTCGCTGCCGTCTGGCTGTTTGGCTTCGCCTCGATAATCCGGGGTGCCCGGGCGATTGACACGCAAGACGGATGGCCCGTTCTCGGCACCGTGATCGTTTTGCTGCTGGCGGGTGTAGAGCTGCTTGTTCTCTTGTGGCTGCGGCAGATGCCGCTTCCGCCAGGAGACGAGCGCCGATATCGACTCACGATTGCCCTGAAGCTGGCGGGTGCGGCCTCGATCGGTCTCATCGGCTTCGCGATGGCCATCATCGTCGGGCCCTGGTGGCTGTCGGCCCTGGGGGCGGTCCTATCTCTAGCCGGGCTGGCTGTGGCCTGGCCGTCAGTGGCCGATCGAGAACGACACGAGCTCCTGTATCTCGTATGAGGACTAGTTACTTTGCGTAGGCGAGATACCACCCGGAGTGATACTGTGATTTCACAGAGCCATTGGCTCTTGGCGACACGGGCGGCCCGAACGAGAGAGAACCGTGTGCTGAGAGAACGCTTGCTGATCGGGTTCAAACTGTGGGGGGTGCGCCGCGTTCAGCTGCGCACCGTCGTCCTGGTCGCGGGCGGTTTCCTGCTCATCACCGTGGCGGCGCTCCTCCATTGGGCCGCAGGTGCCGCCGCAATTGTGACGGTGGCCTCCGCCGCGTTGGCCCAATCGCGCCCCGCCACCGAGGTCCGTTTCGAAACGACCGGCCAGGGATGGGCCTTCGCAGGAGAGCATCTTCCGTATCGGCCGGTCAGCGACGTGATGGAGCACAGGCCCCGCGACGTGGTGAGCCGTCTCGCTGCCCGGTATCAACCGGGACACCAGGTGGAGATGGTGTTGTGGATTATCGCCACCGATGGCACTGGTCAGCCCTGGACGTTGGTGCAGGACAGGTTTGGGGGAACGATTCCATCGGTGACTGCCAGCGCAGTCGGGCTCGTATCCGGAGCCTGCGATCCCTACCTGGAGGCCCAGCGTCTCGCCCGAGCCGAAGTCGGGGTGGCCCTGGCCGACGTCGTTGTCGTCGGGTGGGGAACCGACACATCCCTCGATGCCCGCCGTGACGTCATTCTGGTGATCGGCCGAACCAGCTCGGCGGCAGCCTCGCTGGCCAACCACACCTACGACGGTGGTGGCCGCCGGTCTCATATGGTCGAACTGCATCCCGATTCGGTGGCCCGCTCCCTCACAGCCGTCGACGCTCGGCGCTGGCAGGCCGGGGCTGTGCGGTGTCTCGTCTCGACCCTGGACGTTCTGTATCCCGGTTCAGGCCCGTTGCTCGAAGACCTGGTCACCGACCCGTGGCGGGTGCGGCGCATGTTCGGCCGAGTTGGTCGGCTCACCGCCCACCCAGCCGAGACCGACGCACCCACCGGCCCGGTCGTACTGAAGGTGGTTGGCGGTGAAGTCACCGAAGAGGCGGAATTCCGGGAGCCGATCAAGCACGATCGGGCCCTCAGCTGGGAAGGCACCCCTCGGGCCCTGCCCACTCGCTACGGCTAGCTATTCCCCAGCCCCCTCAGCCTGAGTACACTGCCTGCCTTACGGGACGTAGCGCAGCTTGGTAGCGCGCATCGTTCGGGACGATGAGGTCGCGGGTTCAAATCCCGCCGTCCCGACCAATCAGCCTCCGGTGGCGTTGTCACCGGAGGCTGTGGTCAATCAGTCGCCTGCTTCCAGTCGCCAGTTGTCTCTCATCGACTGTCGATGCGGCGGCGGGGTCTTCCAGGTCTCATGAACCTGTCACCAGAGGAAGGTGGCTATTGCTCTACCCGGATGCGGGCTATTCGCCGTCGTTCCATGAGGAGGACCGTCAGTGTGAGACTCTCCACTTCGAGCTGGTCGCCCTCGTCAGGGATTCGGCCCGCCAGGTCCATGAAGAGCCCGGCCACCGTTGAGTAGTCACCGCGAGGGAGCTCGACGTTGACGACCTCTTCCAGCTCGTCAACGTCGGTGCGTCCGTCGACCACCCAACGGCTCGGCCCGGCCGGGATGATGGATGGGACGGTTGGGTCGTATTCGTCCTGCAGCGAGCCAACTAGTTCAGAGATGACGTCCTTGGCGGTGGCGATGCCCTCCACACCGCCGTGCTCGTCCACAACCACTCCGAACCCGAAGCGACTATGGCGCATCTCCTGGAGCACCGCCAGTACCGAGCGAGACTCGGGGATGTAGGTGGGCGGCCGCAGCAATCGGGCGATCTCGGCCGGCGACACGCCCGGCGGGAGCCGGAGGAGGTCCTTGACGGCCAGGATCCCCAGCATCTCATCATGGGTGTCGGCAATCACCGGAAACCGGCTATGTCCGGTGGACACGACGGCTTCCTGCACGGCCTCCATGGTGATCGGGGCTGTCAGAGACACGATGTCGACGCGAGGGGTCATCACTTCCCGGATTGGACGATCGGCCAGCGAGAAGACGGCGTCGATGATCTCGCGCTCGGCGGCCTCGATCTCGCCCGAGCTCTCACTGAGTGCGGCCATCGCCCGGATGTCGTCCTCGGTGACAGGGGTGAGGCCGCCCCCGAGGTGGATTCGGAACAACCGGAACAACCTCCGAGTCAGCCAGGTAAAGAAGGTACTGATCGGCTGGAGCACCCGCGACAGGGTGGAGATCGATCCAGCCACCAACAGCGAAAACCGCTCAGGATGCCGATGAGCCAGCGTCTTGGGGCCAATCTCGCCAAACACCAGGATGACGGCTGTCAGAGCCAGGGTCACGATCCACGGTCCCCAGGACTCGCCCGCTAAATCGATCAGCAACGCGGTGGCCACCGATGCCGCCAGGATGTTCACGAAGTTGTTGGCTATGAGCAGTGTGCTGAGGGTGCGGTCGGGCTCGGCCAGCAACGCTTCGAGTTTCTTTCCCCGCTTATCGCGGGCCGCCAGCTGATGGACTCGCTCGCGCTGGATGCCGACGATGGCAGTCTCTGATCCCGAGAAGAACCCGGAAGCAACAATGCAGACGCCGAGGATGCTGATGTACAGCAGATGTAAGCCGCTCACGGGCTTGGCGCCGGCTCCTCGGTAAGCACCACCGCCACAGCCGACCGCAACTCAGCGGTCTCGAACGGCTTTATGACCCAGGCGGCAACCGCCGCTCGCTTGGCGAGGAAGGTGTCTGCGCTGCGGTCGAGCAGCAGCACGATCGGAATCTCGGGGAAGTCGGGCGCCTGGGCGGCTTCCTTCAAGACCCGAGCCATTGCCATGCCCCCCATGGCGGCTACCTGAAGATCGATGACGGCGACATCGGGGGCGTGCTCAGTTGCCGCCTCGACGAGCGTGCGGGGGTCGTCGTGATCGGTGATCTCGAACCCGGGAAGACTGAGGGCTGCGTGAACATCGTTCTTCACCCACGGTGTGTCGGCGACCACAAGGATCTTTGGCATAGAGGCAAGGCTAGGGCAACGCCACAGGCGTTGCTTGCGAGTTTGCCGAAGGCAAACTCGTGGCACCTCGTCAGTCCCCCCTTCGGGGGTAGGGGGGCGGGCAACGGCTTGGCCGTTGCTTGCGAGTCTGCTCCGCAGCCTCGTGGCGGGGGTGCGCTGTGTTCCTTCCCCTTGAGGGGAGGTGGGATCGGTGCGGAGCACCGAGGACGGATGGGGGAGGCCCGTCGGCCGCACCCTTCCGTGTCGACAACCGCTACCCCCAGCCCGACTCCGCCTTGAGCGGAGCCACCCCTCCCTCCAGGGAGGGGAGCGCACTCTGGGCCTACTCCCGGGAACGACTGAGGTTGAAGCTGCGCCAATCGTGGTCGGCGTTCGAGGCGCCCAACGAGTCAAAGGGCAGGATCCCGGCGTTGGCCCGCAGGACCGGACCGGCGTCGCTGCTCAGGTTGTTGGTGAGATAGGCGAAGTCGATCTCCGCTCCGTGGGTTACGAATCGGTCGATGTTGGTACGGGCAATGGTGGCGTCGGGGTTCACCACGTTCAGGCCGGCGATCAACAGCAGGGCCGACACAAAGGCGCCGGCTCCGAACAGCGCCCGGTAGCCGGGCAGCACAGTGAGCAGCGCCCACAGCAGTAAGAAGCCGACCCAGACCATGATCGCCACCGCATAGAACCGCAGCTGGGTGAGCCCGAACTCGTCTACGTACACGCTCATGCGCTTTACGGCGCTCACGAGGATGACGGCGGTCAGAACGATCAGGCCGCCATGCAGGGCGTTCAATAGGGGAGATGATGTCGACCCAGCCGGCCGCGTCCACCAGTCAATGAACAGGACGAGCCCGAGAACCGCCGCGGCCACCACCACCAGCTGAAAGAACCCCTCCCGGGCGTACTCGGCGGGGGTGAGGCCTCCAGTGCGGGCCACGACGTCAGCTCCGCCGAACAGATAGGCGAACTGGACGATGACAAACAGGGCAAACAGCGCATTCAGGAGTCCCACCACTGTGGCAGCTTCGGTGGTACCGAGGCGAAGGTCGTCCGGTCGCTCCCAATCTTCGAGGCCGTCGCCGGCCGCTCCGTAGCGGAGCAATCCGATCAACATCCACTCGATGGCTGCGGCGATTGCCGCTGCCCACGCCAACCTCCACAGGTCGAGGTCGGTGCCGAAGAGGTCATCGGCGAATGCCGCGAATACGGCGTCGGCCGAGGCAAAGAGCCCAAGGAACAGAGCCAGCGGAACGAAGGCGATGGCGATGCCGCGGAGATAGGGCCGGACACGCTGCCAGCCCTCAGCCGGAATCAGCCCGGCCTGGGATACGTCGACGCGAAGGAAATCCCCGGTTTGAGCCAGGGCGTTGGCGGCAGTGACGAGGCCCGCCCGTGGGTAGTCCATGATTCTCATGTCCCACAAGCGGCCCGAGGAGTACAGGAAGGAGGCACCTACTAGCAGCGCCAACACCGTCAATACGTTGAGCGTGGTGAGGGCGGGTGAGGCCCGGAAGGTGACGAACAACCCGAAGACGGCCATGAGTCCGGCAAACACTCGTGTGGCGACGCTGGGCGGGTGATGGGTGAGCGGGCCGGAGGCGAAGAGGAGGACGGCGATCAGAACTGTGGCGATAGTGAAGCCGAGGCCGAGGGGCGCTGCGTTGAACAGCGAGTTGTGGAGCAGGATCTCGACTGCCGCCGCCACTCCACCGGCCGCCAACCACACCACGCCGGCCCTCTCAAAGACCACTGCGTCTCGGGGGACCTCCCACGATTCGATATCCGTCGTCATTCCCGGTCCCTTCCGTCGCGTGAGGTATCGACGGTCGGCATGGCCTGTCCGGTTCCCGAGCTAAGGCAACGCCGGGGGACTTGCTCAGGATGTCTGATCCCACTCGGGGGCAGGCGTGCTGGCTCCGTATCATCATTTCGATGCTTCGCCGTTTGACCCTCATCATCGTTTCCGGACTGCTACTCGTCTCCGCCCTGCCGGCCGGAGCGCAGGAAGCGGACCGCTTCATCGATGTGATCAAAGTGAGTGGCCCGCTGGATGAGCGGATGATCGACTTCACCATCGAGACCGTGCGAGAGGTGAGTGCCACGTCGGAGCTGATCATTTTGCAGCTCGATTCGCCGGCGGCAATAAGCAACGAGATCTGGGGATTGTTCGAGGTTGTTTCCAACCCGGGGGCTCCACTGGCGGTGTGGGTTGGACCCCAAACCGCCGTCGCGTACGGGGGCGCCCTTGGGGTGTTGGAGACCGCTCCGATACGAATGGCGGCCCCGGGAGCCAAGGTGGGGGCCGGGCTGCCTTATCTCTCCGGCGAGTCGAGTGTCCTCCCCGTCGGCAACGCTGACGATCCGGTGATCCCCGAGGACCTGCGGGACGACCGAACCACTGTGGCCGGACCGATCGACGGCCTGATCGACGAAGTACACCCGGGACTTGTCAACATCGTGCAATCGCTGGATGGGCGAACGGTCTTTGTGCGAGGCGCCGAGGTCACGATCAACGTGTCGGAGGCCACCGACGACGGAACCCGCCGGCCCATCACCACACGCTTCCACGAGCAGGGCTTCGTCGATCGGGCACTGCGACTCAGCCTGTCGCCGGCCGTTGCCTATTGGTTCCTGTTGCTGGGCCTGTCGGTGGCGGTCTTTGAGTTCTACGCCGCAGGGGTAGGAGTGGCCGCGGCAGTCTCGGTGCTCACGATATTTCTAAGCGGATATGGAATTGCCGTGTTGCCGGTCAATTGGTGGGCGCTGGCACTTGGGGTGCTCGGCCTCGGCCTCTACCTGTACGACTTCCAACGTATTCAGCTGCGGGTAGCGTCGCTGCTGGGCACGGTCGCCATGCTGGTGGGCGCCCGCTACTTCGTGCATGAGCCGCCCCAGCTGTCGATGGCGTGGTGGAGCGCAGCTCTGATCGTGCTGTCGATTGCCCTTTTCTTCCTGTTCGCCATGACCACCGTGGTCCGCGCTCGGTTCTCGACTCCCACGATCGGCCGGGAGCACCTCATCGGTATGACGGGGACTGCCGAAACCGCGGTGGCCCCCGAAGGGGTGGTTCTGGTCGACGGGGCCCGCTGGAAAGCCAACTCTCGTCGAGCCTCGGGCATCAATCCGGGCGATCAGGTAGTTATTGCCTCGGTCGAGGGCATCATCCTCGAGGTGGACCCCGTTTAGCTTTGCGGATTTCTCCGCCGGGTCTGGAGCACCGTGGCGTCAATGGCGGAGAAATCCGCTTGCTGCCGCCTGATTTGAGCTGGTCGACGGCCGGCGCCGCCGGCGCCAGGCCCAGAGAAACCCCGCTGAGGTGAGCCAGCAAGGTTGTTGGGGACGACGTGTATTCACGAAGAAAAATTCTTCTGGCGTTTTCGCGTTCTGCTGGTACCGTTTTCCCAGCTAATACAGGAGGAACGCGCTGGTGATGACTGTGGCGCCGAGCAGAGACTGGCAGGGCGATGCGCTGTGCCGGGGAAATCAGGCTCACCTTTTCTTTCCGCCGAGCACGATTGAGCGGAAAGAGGAGCGAGAGCGGCGTGAGACGAAGGCCCGGGCCATTTGCGCCGTCTGCCCCGTCCGACGGGACTGCACCGAGTACGCCATGGAAATTCGCGAGCCGTACGGCATATGGGGCGGATACACCGAGACCGAGCGTCGTCAGCTCATCGCCCAGGGCGTTAGTTCGATCTAACGACTCGTCCGTCCCCCCGACGGACTGTGTGACCTTCACCGTCCAGCCATTCCAATAGCGGCACCGCGTACTTGCGGGTGAGTCCGAAGTGATCCCGGAACTGGGCCACGGTGAAGTCCTCCGGTAGTTCTGTCAATCCGGCGACGATGGCATCGACTTGTTGAGGGAGAAATGCCAGCTCGCCGCTGACTCTCACTAATGCGCCGCCCCGCACCAGGGCGTGCACTAGCTCGTTCGAAAGCCCAAGCGTCTTGACGGCCGGCACCGCCAGCCCTACGCCCAATGCTTTTCGGGCCGCCTCCCAGGCGGTTTGCTCGGCCGGGTCCAGCTCAACTGCGAATCCGCTGGTGGCGATATCTGCCCCGGCTTCAGTGAGCGCTGGCGATTGTGTCAGCAGCACATCGAGCACGGCGAGCTCCAGGCCGAGCTGGCTGGCCAGGCTGGCCTTGGGCATTCCCGGGCGGAGCGGGTTGGCCGCTTGGAACTCGCTCACCCGATTGATGGCCGCGGAAGTCAGACGGCCGGCAGCCGCCGGATCAAGGGCCACGGGCCCCCCCACCAGGGCGTGAGCGGCCGTGCCTCCCCGACTATGAGCGGCCAGGGTGCTCACCCGATCTGATCCGCGGGCCGCCAGCAGTGTGGCTGCTTGCTCGTCGGGCGAGGCTTCGATGGACGCCTCCAGTGGGGCGAGATCGAGGCTCCGCACTTTCCGGGGCGGGCTCGGTTCGAGCACCCGCCCTCCACCGACCACGGCCCTTCGACCAACTTCCCGCAGGATGAACCGGTCGCCCATCGCCACCGGGACCTCCGCTTCGATAGTGAGAACGGCGTGACCCGACCCGCGCAGCTCGGGCCCCTCCAGCAGTCGCAGGCGGGCAGGCCATGAGCCGCTTCCCAGGTGAAGATGAAAGGCCCCACGGTCTTTGAGTGGGGAGGTCAAGCCCCGAACGGTGCGGAGCGACACGACCATTCGGTCGGACGGTATCCAATCGCCGGGACGGCCCAGCATGGCACCCCGGCTGATGGTGCTGGTGTCCAGGCCCGCCAGGTTGAGGGCGGTGCGGGTTCCGGGCTCCACCCGCTCGAGGGTTTGTTCGTGGCTCTGGATGCTCCGGATGCGGCCCCGGTGGGTCCCGGGGAGCACCGCCACCTCATCGCCAACCGCCAGCGGGCCCTCGACCAGCGTTCCGGTGACCACGGTTCCCGCACCGGCGATAGTGAACGAGCGATCCACCCACAGGCGCGGCCGACCCAGGTCGGTCACGGTGGACACGGCGATGGCGTCATCGAGGGCGGCCCGCAGAGCGTCGAGTCCTTCACCGGTGAGCGAGTCAACCGGCAGGATCGGTGCATCGGCTGCCACGGTACCCGCCACCTGCTCCTCAACCTCGGCTTGGGCTATCTGCCGGGTTTCGTCGTCAGTCAACCCTGTCCGAGTCAACGCAATCACCAATCGGGGAATCTGCAGGAGATCGAGCACCGCCAGGTGTTCCTCGGATTGCGGCATCCACCCTTCGTCAGCCGCCACGACCAGCAGGCCAACGTTGACGGCCTCGATGCCGGCCAGCATGTTCTTGATGAATCGTTCATGGCCCGGGACATCGACGAATCCCACCGATTGTCCGGAAGGGAGCTTGGCCCAGGCGAACCCCAGGTCGATGGTCAGACCCCGGGCCTTCTCCTCAGCCAATCGGTCGGGATCGCGGCCGGTGAGAGCCTGAACCAGCGTCGATTTGCCGTGGTCGACGTGCCCGGCCGTACCTACGATCGGCATGCGCGAGCCAACGCGGCCGCTACCGCCTCGTCCTGGTCGGGCGGCACCGCCCGCAGGTCGACGATCAGGTCGCCGTCCTTGCGCCGGGCCAGTACGGCCGGTTCGTCGGTGAGTAGCGCCCGCCAGGCCGAGTCGGTGTCGATGCCGGACAGGCGAATCACAGGGCTGGGGATGGTCTGGCCGGGGACCGAGCCGGCGCCGACCACCGACTGGTTGTTGGCAACCTCTCCGTCAATTCCCGAGCCGTCGAGACACGCTTTGGATCGTTGTTCGAGTTCAGCCACGGGGAGGGAGGCCATCGCCCAGAACGGGACTTCGGCGCCCCGATTGTCGGCGTACAGCTCGAGGGTGTGTGCCAGGGCAGCCAGGGTCGACCCGTCGCAGCGGAGGCCGCGGGCGACGGGGTGACGGCTCAGCCGGTCGACCAGCTGGCGGCGGCCGGCGATGATTCCGGCCTGCGGGCCACCGAGCAGCTTGTCGCCCGAGAACAGCACGAGGTCGGCTCCCTCGGCGAGCGTTTGGCGGGCGGCCGGTTCTCCCTCCAGCCAGGCGGGCGGGGGGCCGTCAAGCCACGGGACTTCGGCATCGAGCAGTCCACTGCCGATATCGGCGACGAAGGGGAGCTCGTGCTGGTGGGCCAGCTGGGCCAGGTCGGCGTAGGTGGCTTCTTCGGTGAATCCAACGGTCCGGTAGTTGGACGGATGGACTTTGAGGATCATGGCGGTCTCGGCCCCGACGGCCTGGCGGTAGTCACCGAGCCGGGTGCGGTTGGTGGTCCCGACTTCGAGCAGCCACACCCCGGCGGCTCCCATTAGTTCTGGCAGTCGAAACGACCCACCGATCTCGATGAGCTCGCCGCGAGATATCACCACCTGCCGGTCGGTTGCCAACGCCGCCAGTGCCAGAAACAGGGCGCCGGCGTTGTTGTTGACCACCAGGGCCGCTTCGCCGCCGGTCAAGGTGGTGATGAGGTCGTGCACATACGAGCCCCGCCCGCCTCGCCGGCCGCTGTCGCGGTCGAACTCGACATTGCCGTAGCCAGACAAGGCCTCGGCTGCAGCACTCGCAGCTTCCGGATGGAGGGGAGCCCGGCCCAGGTTGGTGTTGAGCAGCACGCCGCTGGCGTTGATCATGCTGCCCGGCCGGGTGCGGCCCACTCTCGCTAGCTCTTGCCGGGCGATGTCGACCGCGTCGGGACTGCCTCCCTCCTGGATCTGGCCCCGGGCCTGGTCGAGGGCATGGCGGGCCACTTCGGTATTCACAGCTCGCGCCCAGCCGTCCGGCTCTAGCTCGGAAATCAGCTCGGTGACGCTGGGGAGATCGCGCAGTTCCATGGCGGCCAGATTACGGCAGCCCGGCAGCTTCGGCTGGGGGCTGGCTCGCGGAGCCCCAACTTGCCAGAATCCTGTGCGCATGCGGATCTGCCTACTGACAACCCAGGATCTCGATGCCGACCCGTTCCCGGACGATGATTGGCCCTGCGACCCGCGGCCCTTCATTTCCGAGGCCGAGTGGCACGCCGAGGACCTCACCGGCCAGGACAGTCCGGCGCGGCTTGACGAGTTGGCTGCCGAAGGCTTCGACGTGTTCTTCAACCTGTGTGATGCGGCCGCCGACGAGGATCGGCCCGGCGTAGAAGTCGTGCTGGCGCTGGAGGAATTGGGTGTTCCCTTCACCGGAGCCGACTCCCGGTTCTTCGAACCGACCCGCCCGGAGATGAAGCAGGCCTGCGTTCGAGAGGGGATTCCCACACCCGCCTACGTGCTGGCGAAGACGGAGAAGGACGTGGCGAAAGCGGCGAAAGAGCTGGCCTACCCCCAGTTCGTCAAGCATCACAGCAGTTACGCCAGCATCTCGCTGAGCCGGATGTCGCGAGTGACCACGCCGGCCGGATTGGCCCGCCAGTCCCGCAAGATCATGTCGCGCCACTCAGCGGCCCTCATTGAGGAGTATGTCGACGGGCCCGAGTACACCGTCCTGGTGGCAGAGGACCCGGCTGAGCCGGATGCACCCACCACCTACCAACCGATGCAGTTCACCTTTCCGGCGGGTGAGGCGTTCAAGCACTCCGATTTGAAGTGGGTCGACTACGAGGACATGGGAATGGTGCCGGTGACCGATCCGGAACTCGATGCCGTGTTGCGGGATTACTCGGCCCGTTTCTTCCGAGCATTGGGCGGGGTGGGCTTCGGACGATGTGACCTACGGCTCGATCCCGACGGCAATGCCCATATGCTCGAGATCAACCCCAACTGTGGCGTGTTCTACCCGGCCGAATCCTACGGAGCCGCCGACGCCTGCCTCGACAACGACCCGGCCGGTCACGAGGGATTTGCTCGCCAATTGATCGCAGCTGCCTTGGCCCGGCAGGAGAGACGGTCACCCGCATGAACATCACCCGCATCCTTGCTCCTAATCCCGGCCCCTTCACCGGTGCCGGTACCAACAGCTACGTCATCGAGGCGGATGGGGAGGCGGTGATCGTCGACCCGGGGCCCGAGATCGACACCCATCTCGACGCCATTCGGGCGGCCGTTTCCGACCTCATGGTGGTTGGGGTGCTGGTCACCCACCATCATCTCGACCATTCCCCGGCCGCCAACCCGCTGGCCGCCGAGTACGGCGTTCCTTCCTATGGCTTTGGCAGCTACGGCGGCTTTCAAGCAATCTCGGCGATTGCCGATGGTGATGGAGTCCACGTAGGAACCGAGATGATCGCGGTGCTTCACACACCCGGCCACACACCAGACTCCCTGTGTTACGCCGTCGAAGACGGTGTCTTCACCGGTGACGCCATCAAGTCGGGAACCACGGTGGTCGTCGAGGATATGTCCGACTACATGTCGACCCTCCAGCGCCTCATCGACCTGGCCCCGGCCAGGATCTACCCCGGCCACGGCGACGTCATCGACGATCCGCAGGCGGTGCTCGCGGGGTACACCTCTCATCGACGCGCCCGCGAGCAGCAGATTGTGAATGCTCTGAACGACGGGCCTCTCACGACCGAGGCGGTGGTTGGGATCGTCTATCCCGACCTCGACCCGGCCCTCGTTCCACTGGCGGCTCAGTCGGCCGACGCTCACCTCCGCAAGCTGGTCGATGACGGAGTGGCCTTCCAGACCGACGATGGCTGGGCCCTGCTATGAAGCGGGTTGTCCTCCTCGGGGTCACGATGGTGGTGATGGCGACTGCGATCTCACCGGCCATCGCCATCACCGACGACGACCTGCGCGATGCCCGGATCGAGCTGCAGGATGCGCTCGGCGAGCTGGACGCGGCTTTGTGGGAACAGCGAATCGCCAGCGACAACGCCGGGCTCATGCAGTTCGAGTATGAGGAGATGGCCGTCTATGCCGGCGAAGTAGACGAGGACTACACAGCCCTCACCGGAGCCGCCTTTGAGCGGGCGCGGGTTCTCTTCACGGGGGTGCGAGACGGAAGCTGGTCGGAGCGAGCCGCCATGCGGACTTATCTCGAATCGGCGCTGGCCGGCGACGCCGCCACCATCGCGGCCAAGGCCGAGGAGATGGCTGAGATTGCGGTCAGTCTCGACTACCTGGCCACAGAAGTCGAAATTTTCGTGGCTGCTGAGTCCGACGCGGTGGTGCGGATCGAAGAGCTGCAGAGTGAGGTCGCCCGGTTGGACACCGCCTACAACGAATTGGCGGCCGCCTACGAGGCCGAGGTGCAATACAACGCAACCACGACGACCACACTGCCGCCGACAACCACCACGACCGCTCCGCCGCCCACCACCACGACCACAACCACCGTGGCAACCGGCACCACCACAACCGTGGCAACCGGCACCACCACCACGGTGGCCGGGGGAACGACCACCACCACCATCCCGGTCACAACCACAACCACGACCACTCCCCCGATCCCGGTTGGCGGGCTGGTGTGCCCGGTGCAGGGCCCCCATCACTTCCGGGACACCTGGGGCGCGCCCCGCTCGGGTGGCCGTACTCATCAGGGAGTCGACATGATGGCCGACCGGGGAACGCCGCTGGTGGCGATCGAATCGGGGACCGTTGGGCGATTGAGTAATGGCGGCCTGGGGGGCATCACCATCTGGTTCTTCGGTGACAGCGGCAACCAGTACTACTACGCCCACCTCGACACCTGGGCCGCGGGACTTGCCCAGGGTCAATCGGTGAGCGCCGGCACCTCGCTCGGCACGGTCGGCAGCACCGGCAACGCCTCCGATGCCTATCCGCACCTTCACTTCGAGATACACCCCGGCGGCGGGAGCGCCATCAATCCCTTCCCCACCGTGGATGCCATCTGTCCCTGAAGCCACGCATAGGCCCATCCAGTAGGGACACCCGCCCCTAGCGACCGGTCACCAACCAGTTCAGGCTGGAGGTGACGAAAAGGTGGTCGTGATATGAGTCGACTGGAGACCATGGAGCGGTATCTCAGCGCCCATGCAGCAGACAAGGACGAATCCGGTGGCCGGTCGGATATGCGATCCAGGCCGTTTGTCACCATTTCCCGCCAGGCCGGCGGCGGCGGACACCAGCTTGCCGAGGTCCTGATGGATGTGTTCGAGCAACAGGCGGACACCGATCTCTTTGGTGGATGGCAGGTGTTCGATCGCAAGCTGTGTGAGATCGTCGCCGGCAACCCCACCTACTCGAAGTCCATGGACTCGCTGGTGGCCGAGAAGTACCGCAGCAAGACCGAGGAGTTCTTCCACCAGGTGATCCGGCCGACCATCGACCAGGACATTGTGATGCACCAGGTCTTTCGGGTGGTGGCGGCCGTGGCCTCGATCGGCAAGAGCATCATTATCGGGAGAGGAGCCTCCGAGGTAACCCGGGATATGGGCCCCAAACTGTCGATGCGACTGGTGGCGCCGGAAGAGGTGCGTATCCCGAGAGTGATGGACTACTACGGGCTGGACGAGCGAGCGGCCCGTGAAGAGGCCCGCCGGCTCGACACCTCGCGGGCCCGGCTCCTGAAGACCCACTTCCAGGTCGACATCGAAGACCCGATGCGATACGACGTTGTGTGGAACACCGGCGAGGTGTCGCTCGACACGATCGCCGAGTCCGTGATGGCGGCGCTGCGTTCCGAGGTTGGTGTGCTCAGCTCGGAGATCTCGCGGTGACCGAGCAGATACTGCAAGGACCGTTTCTTACCCGTTCCCAGGCTGCCCGCCGGGCCCGGGTTCCGGCGGCGGTCCTCGCCAACCGCCCCGACCTCCTCAGGCTGGGCGGCAACTGGTTGCAGGAGGTCTACTTCTCCTTCCAATTCGATGAGACCGGCGTGGTCCCGGAGGTGGGGGCGGTGGTCCAGGCCCTGAAGGGCGAGCATTCTGATCTCGAGATTGCTGATTGGCTGGTGCGGCCCAGCCACCTGCTCAGCAGCTCAACTCCGCTCGGGTTTCTCAGGAGTGGCGGTGAGGTAGACCGGGTGATCGCAGCCGCCGACCGCCCGGAGACCCCGGTCGGCCCGCCCGACAGGGGGCAACGGCCAACCACCGGGATGGGAAGGCCGGCCCCACCACAGATCGGCAGGCCGACCAGGCGGCGGGTGAGACGGGTGGCCGCCTGGCAATCGTGAGCCCGGCCGCTGGTAGCGTGCCGGTGTGCGCGACCCGAGGTACGACATTCTGTTCGAGCCGGTGCCGATCGGCCCGGTGACGGCGCGCAACCGGTTCTTTCAGGTGCCCCACTGCAACGGGATGGGTTACCGGGATCCGACGGCGGTCGCCGAAATGCGGGGTGTGAAAGCCGAGGGCGGCTGGGCGGTGGTGTGTACCGAAGAGACCGAGATCCACCACTCCTCTGACTTGACCCCCTCGATCGAAGGGCGGTTGTGGGACGACGCCGACATCCCGGCGATGGCTCGTTCTGCCGAGCGGATCCATGACCATGACGGCCTGGCCGGAATCGAACTGGTCTACAACGGCATGCACATGCCCAACTACTACACCCGCCTCGCCCCGATGGGTCCGGCTCACCTGCCGGTGATCGGCTCGAGCTACGACCCCGTGCAGGCTCGACGCATGTCGAAAGACGACATCGCCGATCTCCGCCGCTGGCACCGGGCGGCGGTGCGGCGCTCGATCATTGCCGGCTTCGACCTCGCCTATGTCTATGCCGGCCACAACATGACCGGTCTCCATCATTTCCTCTCCCCCCGCTACAACCAGCGCACCGATGAGTACGGGGGCAGCCTCGAAAACCGGATGCGGCTCTTGCGCGAGCTCATCGAGGACGCCATGGACGAGGCAGCGGGCCAGGCGGCTATTGCTGTGCGGATCACGGTTGATGAATTGATCGGCGACACAGGTATCACCCGGCCCGAGATCGAAGAAGTGATCGGCACCCTCGGCGAGCTCCCCGACCTGTGGGATTTCGTGCCCGGCAGCTGGAGTGACGATTCGGTTACCTCCCGCTTCAGTCCCGAAGGGCACCAGGAGGAATGGGTGAAGGGCCTCAAGCAGCTGACGTCCAAGCCGGTGGTGGGGGTGGGGCGTTTCACTTCGCCGGACACCATGGTCCGGATGGTGCAGCAAGGCGTGCTCGATTTCATCGGTGCCGCCCGCCCGTCGATCGCCGATCCGTTCTTGCCACAGAAGATCGAAGAGGGGCGACTGGAGGACATCCGCGAATGCATCGGGTGCAACATCTGTGTGTCCGGCGATTTGACCATGTCGCCCATCCGCTGCACCCAGAACCCGGCGATGGGGGAGGAGTGGCGGCGAGGATGGCATCCCGAGCGGATCAGGCCGAAAGGCAGCGATGCCAAGGTAATGGTGGTGGGGGCGGGTCCGGCCGGATTGGAGGCCGCCCAGGCCCTCGGCAAGCGGGGCTACCAGGTGGTGATGGTGGAACGCTCTCGCCGGCTCGGCGGGCGGGTGGCGACCGAGTCACGGCTGCCCGGACTGGCGGCCTGGATCCGAGTGGTCGATTACCGGGAGACCCAGCTCCGCCAACTCGACACCGTCGAGCACTACTTCGAGAGCGACATGACGGCCGACGAGTTGCTCACGTACGACTTCACCCACGTGGCGGTTGCCACCGGCTCAACCTGGCGGCGTGATGGCGTCGGGCGCTGGCACACCCGGCCGATGCCGATCGACGACGACATGGAGATCCTCACTCCCGACGATCTCATGGCCGGCAAGCGTCCGCGGGGCAACCGGGTGGTCTTGTTCGACGACGACGGGTACTACCTGGGGGGAGTGCTGGCCGAGTTGCTCGACGGGGAGGGCTTTGCCGTCGTCCTGGTGACCCCCGCCGCCGCTGTCTCGGCCTGGACCGTCAACACGCTCGAACAACATCGCATCCAGAGAAAGCTGATGGAGATGGGGGTAGAAATCAAGCTGTCCTCAGCGGTCACCGAGGTGAACGAGGAGGGGGTCACCATCGCCAACACCTTCACGGGCCGGGAGGCCAGCATCGCCTGCCATTCCGTGGTTTCGGTGACTGCCCGCCTGCCGAACGAACCGTTGTTCGATGAGCTGGAAGGACGGAGGGGCGAGTGGGAGGCGGCCGGCCTGAAATCGGTCCGGGCAATTGGTGACGCCTGGGCACCGGGGACCATTGCCGCAGCCGTGTGGGACGGCCATCGCTATGCCGAAGAGCTCGACACTGCTCCCAACCCCGACGGCACCCCCTTCCGGCGGGAAGCGGCCGGCCTGTCGGTCCGGCCGGAGGATCAGCGGCCCGAGGTGAGTTGAGCCCGGACCGCTCCGGCCGGGAACTGCACGGTGTTGAGCTGGAGGTAGTGGTTGCCGGGAGAGGCGAGCACTATCGAAGCCGCCGATCGGGGAGTGAGCACAACACACCCGAGATGGTCGGGACCGAAGGTGAGGTCGGCGACTAGCGGGCCGGCTTGGCCCTCTCCCCCCGAGTACAGCCCGAGCGATGTGACGGTGCTTACCCGCTGGGCGTTGTAGGACGATACGCACAGCTGGCCCGACGTAGACAGTTCCAGGCCCACCGAGACGAAGCCATCGGCGTCGCCCAGCCCCACAACCTCGGCTCCCACCAGGTTGAGGTCCCACGACCTCACCTCAGCCATCTGGCCTCGCACCGCCCCGGCCGGGTGGGCCGTCGAATGGACGTTGACAAAGTAATTCTCGGGGGTGTTGAGGATGTCGACGGCGATGGCCGTGTCGGTATTCACGCAGCCGAATGAATCGCCGCCGTTCACCCCGAAGTCGACGACCACCGGGCCGCTGCTCCCCGCCGGACCCTGGTGGATGTGGGCGGCGGTCACGCCCGGGACAGCCGCGATGTCGAAAGTGAAGCAGACCTCGCCGCCGGCGGTGACGTTGATCGACACGGCCGCGCTGCCGCCCGGCAACCCGGGGCCGGGGACCACCTCACTGCCCGACAACTCGACGTCGAACCCATACGGGGCGCCGGGAATCTGGCCGACGACGGGAGCCCAGTCGCCGAACTCGGTTGGCCAGTCCTCGTCGGCGAAGCCGAGCGTGTTCTCGAACCGCAGGTAGGCCCGGGACATGCTTGGTCTCACCAGCCCGGGTGAGTCGGTGCCGGTGCCGTTCCAGTCACCGGCGAAGACGGCGTCGTTGGGAATGCCCCAGAAGAACTCAAGATCGGTCTCTGCTGCCACACCGTCGGGCTGGCCGGCGGTGGTGGCGTCGGTCATATACACCAGGCCGGTCGATTCGCGATGGAGCCCGATGTCGTCTGTGCCGTCACCGTTGAAGTCAATGGCGAACGGTTTGTCCTGCGGAACCCCGAAGTAGTACTCGCGCGAGGCAAAGGCCGTCTCGTTGACGTTGCTGATGTACACCTTGCCCTCCGACGGCCGGTACACACTGAAGGTGTCGGTGCCATCACCGTCCCAATCCCCGACGATGGGAATATCACCGGGGTCGCCCATGAACCAGCTCTGGTCGGCGATGTCGGTTTCGCGGCGGTTGATGATGTAGGCGAAGCCCTCAGAGGGGCGATAGAGGCCAGGGGTGTCGAGGCCGTCGCCATCCCAGTCGCCGAGGAAGGGAACGTCTCCGGGGATCCCGAAGTAGAACGTCTCGTCACCCCCCAGGTTCCAGATTCCGGTGGTTGGGTCGACAAACCCCACCTCGTCGGGCGTCTCCGCCGCTCCGACTGCTCCGGGTATCCACATCGCAGCCGCGATCAGCAATCCAACGGTCAGTTTTCGAGTCATCCCGCTCCCTCGTCGCCATTTGTGAGGTTAGTGGACCACCCTCCGCGGTGGACCAGGCCCGCAGTCAGGCTACGCTGCCCATCCGTGATCAACCTGTCTGTTTCCGTGG
>Ga0224508_10000415_pt1 | contig 42037 bp, 62 predicted proteins | sample SF_Jan12_sed_USG_4_FD_170157 | JGI IMG/M metagenome (GOLD analysis project Ga0224508, IMG submission 170157) | Sediment microbial communities from San Francisco Bay, California, United States - SF_Jan12_sed_USGS_21 | ecosystem: Environmental > Aquatic > Marine > Sediment | place: USA... | reverse complement strand
TTTTTATGCCTGAATTGATTACCGTATAGTACGGTACCTTTATATCATATTTGATCGTAAGATAATCACCATGCAGGAGGTAAATAGAGTAATTATGCAAGATATGCAAATTCTCAAAAAATCACATAGTTTACAATCATCTGTTTCAAAAGTAGAGTGTTATGTATGTGGCAAAGGACTTCAAGACGGATATAGAATTACTGCAAAAACACTTCCAAATGGCACAGTGTTATTTTGCAATGTTCACTATTCATTACAGTAATTGAGGGCAATCATGTTTTTGATTTTTTGTAATTGGATCCCATTATCTAAAAAATATCTACAATAACTAATCTTTTGATTCTTTCTCTTTGAGTTCAAAATCATAAATCATTCTTGCTTCTTTCCATTGATACAAAACAAGACTCCATATTAAATCGTCCATGGCTTGAAGTTCTTTTTTTGAAAGCGGTCTATCTCTAAGATTATAAATCATCTTACTTCTTACCGTTCCAAGTCTTATTCCTAACATGACACATTCTCTATAATTATTTGGTAGTTTCTTTGTCCTGAATTCGTTTGGTTTTAAGTTAAAAATATCAAAATGCTCTGTTTGCCATTGGAATTTTGATTTTCCAAAAACTTCAAGGATTAATGATGCTGTGTCATAATCTAGTTCCTTATTGTCTAGTTTTTATTTTATTAGTTCTTCAGACTTTTGTTTTCTTTGCATGCTGAGTTTTTTTTCTAATTCTTTGAGTGTTTTAGATTTTGTTGATGATTTATTATCGTCCATGAATCATCTGTACTGGTTGTGGAATTAAGGGTATTGAAAAACAATGAGTTTAGAATTTAAAATCAAGATTAATCTAAAATTATGTTTAGAATCTTGTTTCTTTTAAAAACTTCAAAATATTATCTGACTATGATGGATTTCTATGTATTTGTATTCTAAAGCCTTTGTTACTGATTTAATTTGTTATTCATCCCATATTGGCTGTGCTTTAAGCCATGTTATCAAATCTCTATATAATTTACTTTTTTGCATATTCAACACGCCTACTTCCAGATTAATTGATGATTTTACAGTTTTTGTGTAATTTTCATATTTTGCAAAAACAATCTTGTCTAGGTACATCTCATTTTGCATTTCTTTTTTTGCTAATTCTTCTGATTCAGTCATGGCAAAACTTGCAAACAGTACCCCGTCAACCCAATATGCATTGGCAGATTCTAATGAAGACATCATTCCTATGAGATCATCTAGTCTCAGTTTGATCATGTCTCGAACAAAAATTTTATCATATGGCTTGTGGATGAATTCTGTCATATCTTTAATTTTTTGGAGAGTTTATGAATATTTGGAAATTTTATAACTAGTTTTTTAGAAATTGCTTCATGACTGAAAAACTTGATGATTTTTCTGAACATGAACAATTTGTTACAGAATTTCCAAAAAAAGGATATGGTGTTGTTGATTATTTACAAGGAAGAGTACATTTTGCTTTACTTGATCAAATGAAACTCATGGCTGCTTCTGGAATGACACAAATCCAAATCAAGGAAACGCTTATTTCAAATATTACTGAAATAATTGATAATTTTGATCCTCAAAAAGAATCAAAAAACTCTTGATTCCATTACTGTTGATTCTGCCATAATTATTTTGTGACAACTACAATGACAATTAGTATGTGGCATGTCATTATCATTTCTATATTTGCATTCTTTAGTATGATCAATCATTGACAATTTAGAATCATACCTTAGCGTCATGATTAATTACTTTAATCAACTTATTTTCATTTATAATGATCTTCTTTCTAATTTTTTCAGAATTATTTGTCACATTAGAATATTCTTGATGTAATAAAAAAAGGTTAGACCAAAAAATCAAAGATTAATTGGGATTATTCTAATCTATAACTTTGTATTATTCTTTTGTGGGATCTCGACTCAAAATATTCAAAACATGTTCTACAATCTGTTTTTGTCCACCTTCATGAAGATCCATTCTTACTGAGTCTGAACCCATACTGACAAAAATCAAATTGCTCTCCTCTAGTGGAAAAGTCATTCTTGTGATCTTTTCAAATGCTGCTACTGCGTACAGCCCTTTTCCAATTTTTGGACTTATTTCCCGTCTTCCTTTCCATGCACTTGCTGCTCTCTTTAACGAGGATGCCGTTTCTTCAGGAGATAAATAGTTTGTAACTCCGTCCCGGTGACTTGTAGCAAGTATGTTTCCTTCAAGATCTGTGACTATGCTGTGTCTGATATTTATGTCAGAACTCATTATTTTTTTTAATAGGTTTTCAAAATCCATCAAATCTATTACGTGTAAATATTACTTAAGGAATTCTAAAAAACTATAGAACTATTTTTTAATTATAATGATCTACATAGTGTATGTATGATGGCAAATGCCCTTTCTTTAAATGGATAGATAAAATATTGGGCAATGATTCTGATTCTAAAGATTATACAAAAAACTAAACAATTCTTGTCCTATATTGAATCTTTTTTATATTCTAAATATTCTGAAATGGTTTCATTCATTTTCTCTAGTAGGTTTTGATCTTCAAAATCTAATTCCTTTAATGTTTCCCAAATTTCATATATTTCTTCTTTCAAAACATAGAGTGTTCTTTTATCATCACAATGCATTTTGCATATTATGATTATGCAGAACTAATGTATGTATTTGCCTAATTCTTTGATTTATCTAATACTTTATTCGTCTAGAATTAACCAAGAAAGCCCTATTACTTCTTCCCATGATGATTGATGATCATTTTTTTGCATATCTCAATTTTTTAAAATTTCTATTTAACATAGATGAACAATTCATCAGTATCAATAATATGGATAAATCAGTAGTGATTCTTTATATTGAATTAATACTATTATTGCCATCTACCATAATTCCATTCCTGATATAGGATTTTAGGTATTTTATCAAATAGAAAAATCAAACACATGGTATAAATTTTGAAAAACAAAATTAGATACATTGAAAAAAATACTTGTGCCGTTTGATGGTTCTGGGTACTCTGAAAAAGCATATGAACAAGCATTGGAAATTGCAGAAAAGTTTGAATCAGAACTGACAGTCATGACCGTTATACAGTCAAAAATATCTGATTCTTCTGGGATGTCTCTGACACGCATGCAGGAAATTCAGGATGAGGAGGAAGATGCCGCCACAGCGATGCTTAAAACGCTTGAAGACAGGGCAAAGGCCAAAAATATATTATTCTCGATAAAAATAGTTCACAATCCCTCATCTTCAGAAGCAATAGTAGGATATGCTGATAGTCATGACATGGACTTGATTGTTATGGGATCCCATGGCAGGACAGGCTTTAGAAAAATTGTGCTGGGAAGCGTCGCAAGTGGGGTTATAGGGCATACAAAATGCTCTGTTTTAATTACCACTGGAGAAAAATGACATCAGGATTATTGTTTCAATCATGAACAAACAATCATTGTGATCAGACGTTTATCGGAAGGTAGGGATTGAATCTTTTTGGTGCATCCTCACTTGTAATATTTATGAGATTGTCTACTCTGTGGTTTACTAAAATTTTGACAATCAAGGACAGATGATGGAGACGGTATAAAATTATGAATGATGATTATTCTTTTTTAATTACTTTTCATGTTTCTGGGAATCAACATTTATGATGCTAGTCATTTTAGAGCGTATTTTGATTCAATCATTTTCCTTTTCGGTTGACATCCAGCTGTCAAATACATGAGTTTGGGTTAGCCTTTTAATCGCAAAAATAGTGTCCAAAATGAGTGGCAAAGTTATGATTAATGCCACAGTAGAAATTATGATTGTGATTGTACTATCTTCAAACTCCACAAAACTGATGAAGATTGATACCAATAATAGCATGAGACCCATGAACAGTGAATTTCGAATCACCTTATACAATGGCCTGCCAACTTGCTTTTTCTCTTGTTACATATGGGACATATCTCATCTCCTTCTTCTGATCTTGGAGGTTCGGACATCATACCAAATAATTGATAACAACTCCTTTAAAAAAATAAAAAATATGAAAAGACGGTTCTAGTGGGAGTGAGTTTGCACCAACATAGAGTTGACATCAATTACCATGCATGCAGGATGCATTCTTTTTTCTGCTATTACTCCACAAGTGTGGCAGAAAAGTCTTGTTGGTTCGTTGCAGAACTTGCATCTTCTTTCCACTTCTAGTTTAGAGTTGCAAATTTTACATGACTTGTTTTCCATGAGAAAAAATATGTGCAATGTGATTTAAAAAGAATACGAAAATTAGAGATGCCTAATTAGGCCACTCTAATTTTTTTGTTTCTTGTCGCTGTTACATCCATTTTGCAATACAGATTATTCCCATAATAATTGCTAGTATCACAAAAACTCACAACATCGAACTTCCAAAGTTAAAGTCGTTTTCAATGTCTACTTTCTTTTCTAGTATGTATTGTCTAACTTCTTGATTGTGCTGGATTAAAATTCACAACATAATTTCATATCTACTTGTGTCCTTTTTTGTCCCCAAAATGGTGTATGAGTCCACGTGGAATGATCTAAAATTGTAAATTCAAGGTATTGATTCTATAGTGGATGATATATCTTTTGTTGACTCATAATTATAGAAATTAAATATTCTCGGAATCTGCTCCTTTTTCATAAAAAAATTCTTGCTTTTTCAAATCTTTTTCAGAAATAATTCTACATTTTCTCATTGGAACTAATCTCGAAATTTGTTCATATGTATTCATGTCTCTGACATCAGCTGCATATGCAATTTGTAAAAGTGGTGATTTTTCTTCAATCATGGGTTTTGCTTGCTCATATCCTCCGCTTTGCCTCATTCCTGTTCTGAATAACCCAATGTGATTGCTTGTTTTTGAAATTTGGGGATCTTGATAACAGCAAATTGCAAATTCATCGTTATCTTTTTCTATAATTGTCAATCTAGTGAATTTATCACTCCAATCTTCAATCTTTTTAGCGATAAAAACTGCCTCTTTTTTATCCTCAAATACTGTTGAAACTACCAATCTATCTTTTTCATATGCCCATGAAATTCCATAGAATTCTCTATGCCAATCTATATCAAATGACATACATCTTATCAAAAAAAATTCTCAAATTAATGCTTTCGAATTAAAATATAGTGTGTTTTGAAGATTTTATCTAATAGAATAAACATATGTCAATTATTTTATCCTCAAACTTTTGTTCTGTTATTGTATTTTCTTAATTTCTTTTTTGTAAAATGAAAAATTTGATCCAAGTACTAATAATTCCTTTTTACAACTGATACTTTCCTAAAATTCTCCTGAATTATCCGTTATTTTTCTATTTAACAAAAAATGAGATGTGATTTACAGTGATGATATTTCACATGTGCATTCTTCCCTTTTTTCACAAAAAGGACAATCACAATTACAGTAAATCAGCGCTTGTTGACATGATGTGCATTCTGTATATTCTGCAAAATCCTCATTCACACTATTTTACTTCCATGATTATCATAACAATCAAAATTGATAAGTAATATGGTTGATAGAATAAAAATTAGTTTTATTTCTTTTTCTTAATTAAACAAATGTTTGAAAATTATTACTTTAGATATTTTAAATACATACTTTATGATTATGGAAGAATATTTTTGTTTAAGATGCTAACAATCTATCTTTTTAATAATGCTTCTTCAGGAGTTTTTTCTTTATTTGATTCCCAGTGCCAACTATGATGTTTTTTCCAATGTTTATCCAATTCACTTGTAGTTGGTTCTTTTCCCAAAGGAGTGCCACACAATTTACATTGTTTCATTTTTTAAATCCTTAAATTTTTTCTTTTTTGGTTTTATTATTGGATGGCATTGTACTGGAAGATTTTCATCATTATCCATTGATTCAAGTTAGAATTCTTTAAAATTTAGAGTTTTGTTTTTTAAAGTATACTTAATTTTCTAAAAAATCATCCTATAAATTTTTAATACTAATGATCCTTGTCATTTTAATTTTTTTCTAAATGATGTTTTTCTCTGCCTTTTTCGTTTTCTTTCTAAATCCATTATGGAGTAAATTTTTCCATATTCACAAAGTTTCATTTCTCCTGTAACTTGATCATGGGTTGATTCTAACGAACCATCTGATAATAACTCCCCTACAATATCCCATGCATCACTTTCTGAAATTTCAAATTTGTATGGAATGGTTGAAATTTTAGTAAAAAATCCATTTTTTGAATTTCTTAAAATAAAATTCTTAACTTTTTCTTCTTTTGTTAATACTGGTTCTCTTTTCTTAAATGATCTCCTTTTTTCCATGTTTTTTGACACTTTCTAATATTTTATTCCCTATGTTTAGAATTTATTGTATCTAGATCACTATTGCCTTCTAAATATGCCCCATCCATCTTAGATTTCATTTTTTCATCAAATTCTTCTTGAAGTCTAGTAAGATACATCTCTGCTTCTGTCTCATCTTCTGGAATTCCAGTATCTATGTTATAATTGAAACCTGTTGCTAAATGATAAAATTCTTCAAAGAATTCTTTGCAATCAATTATGTCTGCCTTGGAATCTGTAGATACTACCAAACAACCTTCTTCCAGTCTAAAATTAAGACAGATTTCCTCATTAATCATAATGTCTGCCATAACTGCCATGAGGTATGGGATCTGTCGATCATCCAATTTTTTTTGTCCTTTATTGGCAATCCATAACTCATAATCATTTGCCAAATAATCAAAAGTTCTAACTACTGTATCTCTTATTTCTGAATTTATATTTGCAAATTTTGAATTCCATAATTTTTCTCCATTATAGTTTGATTCTACATATAGCATATCAAATTTTATATTTTCATTCAATTGCTCGAATTCCCAAATTTGTTTGTTTGTCCACATAGGTGAAAATTTTTGTATTGTCTCTTTTGTTAATTTATTCAATATTTCTTTTCATTTCACTACCGTTTAATCCTATCTTGAATCATCTATTGATCTCTGATTTAAGGAACTCTAGTGTGCATTCTGCAAGTTCTTTATTCGAGTGTTTTTTAATTTCATGTTTACAGTTTGGACAAATACCTAGATCATCTAAAAATCCATCTCCAGTTTGTTTCATACAACATTCCATTAACTCTGATGTTGAGTGGGACTCCATTGTACGTTTACAAGTTGGGCATTTTGTCATATCACTGATCGCTTTTCTCAGAATTTACTTGTTAATAAAATATATTTAATTTTTTTATAATCCCAATATGGATTTCTCTAAAAAATTTCAAAATAAAGTAAATTGTATTTGTAATGTTGATGTAATTTTTGAAATTATTGATGATATTGAATGTGATTGGGGTGCTCATACTGTTATTCAATGTCCAAACTGTGAAGAACTCTTTTCAATAGATATACAATGTCCTGCATTTCAAAGTATTTCTAAACTAATAGAAAATAATCCTGAGTTATATTCAGAAAAAGAAAAATCAAATTATCTGTCAAATTCACATCCATAACAAAAATTACTTAATACATCTTAAATTTCTGTGAAATAATTAATTCATTAAAATATTTTCTTATGTTTGTGATTGGTTAATTATCCAAACAAGATGATAAATCCTGCCGCTAAAGCAATGACTGAAATCCCCATCCAAACATAAAATTTTGTGTTCATCCAATCTTTAAAACTCTCTAAAATTAATAGTTTAGAACTTAGAAAGCAAGCAAATTTGATATCTTTCTGCATCGACTCTTTGGGAGTTACGGCTAGATATCAAATTAGCAAACCTCTTGCTTCCAATATTTGTGATAATTTGTATTTTCAAAAGTTCTTAAGATAAAATATGTCTTAATATTTGATCAAAATGGGTTGAAAAAATGATCCTGTTCTGACATTTGTTGGTATGTGTTGTATTTTATGAAAAAGATTTTCCTTTAAATATGAATATTCAAAATGAACATGCCTTTTATTAGACTTGATATTTTCAATGTGTTGGAATTTTGTTTGATTTTATGATGATCTTTAATTGTCTATTCCTAGTATATTTATTGAAATCATTCTAATTTTTACAAGTTTAAAAATCTCAATAATTTTATTCCTGAAGTAATGTGAGTGATCATGAACGAAAATAATGTTATAGTTTGGTCATCTAATTCCTTTCTTACTTGGTCTAATTTTAAAGCAGAACCTAATCCTGCAACATTTGAAGATTCTCATAGTTTTATAAAATATCAATATACGTGGACGTTAAACTCTGATAAACTAGGTGATCAAATTTTATTTTTTATTGAAAATCTCCAACTTTCTGTAGGATTTCATCCTCTATTATCTTGGGTTAGAGTTCCTCAAGCTACTGATAAACTGTTAAAACATGAACAAGGACATTTTGATCTATCTGAGTTAGTTAAACGTGAAAATTTAAAAAAATTACAAAATAATTTCTATAATAAACACTTTCCTACACGAGGTCAAAATGAAGAACAACGAAAACAATATGCAAAGGAAGATTCTGGTAAAATGATTGCAAAGGAAATTGAAAAACTTGAACAACTGTTAAAACAAAGACGTCAAGAATATGATGACCAAACAAACTTTGGTGAAAATACAGAAAAACAATCAGAATATGATTTAATATTTCGAAAATTATTATAATAATTTTTTTTATTCTATAATGAAAAGTATTTGTAAGATTTATCTGTAGACCAGCAATTCACTATTAATTCAATACCAAAAAATCCTGACTATAATTCGATATAATATTACATTTCATAATGTGTTAAAATTATGACTTTATCCATATTGCGTATGACTTTTAATAATTTTGTTTTCAGTGATAGAATTAATGTAATTAACTAAACCTCTATAATATTTTAAATGAAAATCTAAATTTTTAATTTCTGTTTGTTTAAACTCTCAAAATCTACTCCAAAATTCCTTTTGTCTGTTTGTAAATGATTCAATGTATTTTTGTTTATCTCAATCATGTGAAAAAGACTGTGGAGTACTTTTGTTAGTGTGTTATTACATAATTTTTTTAATAATGTTTCAACCCAGTCTATATTATATAGAATGAAATTGAGATATCATCGCATGAATTTTATAATTTCTGACCCTAACTCTATTTTTTTAATCTAATTGAAATAATTATTTTTTGGCTTGTTTTTTTCTATTCATTATCTCTCTATTTCGTTCAATATCTGAATGAACTTCTACGTGTTCATATAGCTGTTCTTTTGATTCAAATAACTGATCACAGTAATAACACTGATGCATTAGTTAACTACATCGATCTTAAATTAATTACTTTCTGTATTTGACTAAGCATATATTCCTAATAGTATGGTTTTGATCCTATACTTATATCCTCTGAATTAAATAATTATTAAAAATCAAGATATGTAATTAAAATAAAACGGATAAAACCCAATTGAATAAAAATTTGGGCTATTTTCCCGCTTCTGCTCTTATTTTTGCAGCCATTTCTGCATAAGGATCTTCATGCCATTGCTCTCTGTTCAAGTCAGCGCCAAAACCTCCTGTTTTTGGAAGTACTCCTTCTTGAGCTGCTTGAGACAACACTGCGTCTTCTGATATGTAGTTTTTTTGGTTTTCAGTACCGTAAACGATTGCGGCTGCCATTGCTGCAACTCCTACGGCAATTCCAACATAAATTAATGCGTTTCCCATGAAAAGAATTTCGTATTTTTATATTAATTAAGTGAGTTTGCATTGCAATGCAGTGTAATAACTAATGTGTCTCTAATTCAATCTTAGAATTACACATGGGTAACTTGCCTGATCCTTCCTTAAATTGTTCAATTAATTGTTGCTGGACCTCCTTTGGATTATTTGTAAATTCTCTTTGATAGAATTGAGTTTTTTGTTTGCATTCATTTCCATCAAAATCCGTATCCACATATTTTGTAAATCTCTTCTCTAGATTGTCTGTCTCTCCAATGTATATTGGATCTTTATTTCTATTGTAAAATACATATACACCAGGAATTGGTTTTACAAATTTTGCGCTTTCAAGCCAAACTCTCATTTTGTCATCTAACAATTCCATAATTTAAGACGTTTTTACTAGATATTAAACTAGGTGACAAAATTGTAATCTTAATAACAAATGCATCAGGTGATCTAAAAAATGGGAAGGAAAGAACGTAACTTTGAGAATTTTTGCAGTACTAAGATAGTGCATCTTACAGATGATTCAAAGTATCAGATCACTCTTGCAGTAGAGTGATTAAACAAGTTCTGTCTTGAACATCATAATCAGACTATTGAGGAATTGGTAAGGGAAGCCAATTAAGATGAGGATACTGAGGAATATGTCCTGGAAATATTATAGGACTGGGTTAATGTACTAACCAAGACATTAGGACATTCTGCACTCATAACCACACTTGCAACTCTTTTGGTCATTGCATCTATTTCTGTTAATGGCGGATAAAACGCTTATTTTCAAAATCAACAATCATCTTTTGAAATAAATAGAATCTACACCTTGTGACCATGTTTTCCTAACCTACAACTAGAACACAAGAATTTTTTATCCTTATCCATTGACAAAATAACCTCTTTACAATCGTAGTCCATACATTGACATTTTATAGTCATTATGTTGTTATGGTAAATCTTGTATTTCAAATTTATTTTGGCATAATGGTAGTGATGTTTTAAATTTAGATTCAGTTTCAGACAAATCAAATGGCATAAATGGGTTTTAGATTTTCTAATGTTATTTTATCAGATTATGTAAAATCATTATTTCTTTTGATTTTACAAACATATGTCAAGGATATCCTTCTAGTTTTTTAATTTCAGAGCGTATTTCTTCCAGTTTCATTTTTAACTTTTCTTTTTCAGTTTGAGAAACTGAATTGTTACATAATTTCCGTAGAATGAAGAATTCTTTATCCTTTAACGATGAAAGATAACTGTGTTCCCTCATGAGTTATACATATTTCCTTTAAACTTAGGATTTTTCTCTATTTTTAATCCTGATAAAATCCTATCTTTTATAATTTCCCAGAAATTTGGTTTTCCTTATGGATTACAACTTAATCCATAAAAAGATTGGAACGGAGTTTACTTCTAGCCTGCAACCAAGATCTTGCCTTCTTGGCAAATGACATACATATGACATGAAAAAATAAGATTATAGTTATTCTAACAGTACAAATACTATCTTTGAAAATCACAATGTCATGTTAAATTTTGAAATTATTACTAATTTGTAATTGTCGCTTCAGATAGGAAGAATCAAAGGAATTAGAATACGTCTACATTTTACGCTTGTAATTGCGTTTGTCCTTTTGACATGGACCATTTCTACATATTTCATGCCGCAATATATCCCAGACTATATTCAAGGCAGAATCGCTTGAAACCCCTTTAACTAGAAGAATATCATATTTTAGTAAAAAACTTCTTTTTGTAATACTTGGTTTGTCTCTTCTTACATTTGTTTTTGGAATTATGTTCACACAAAGAACTGCAACTGAATTGTTCATGGAAGTAGTTGCCCTTTCTGTTGCAGTAATTCCTGAAGGTTTGCCAGCTGCAATGACCATAACTCTTGCTATAGGTGTAGGATATATGGTCAAAAGAAACTCCATAATACGAAAACTTCCTGCGGTGGAGACTCTTGGCAGTACTACAATAATTTGCTCAGACAAGACAGGAACCATCACTGAGAACCAGATGACTGTAAGTGAAATTTATGCAGGTGAGAAATTCTTTGAGGTATAGGTACTGGATTCCAACCAACGGGAGAAATTAAACACAATCAGGTCAACATCAATCTTGACGAACACCAAACACTGAAGGAATGTCTCATTACAGGACTGTTATGCAATGATTCTGATTTAATTCAAAAAGATCTGGCTTGGGAACCAAAAGGAGATCCTACTGAAGTTGCATTAATTACGGCAGCTCACAAAGCAAACCTCAAGCAGACTCTAGCAGAGTCATTTTATAGAATAGATGCAATTCCATTTGAGTCTCATCTCCAGTTTATGGCTACATTGCATGATAGTGTGGAGGATAAAGTAGTCTACGTGAAAGGTTCTGTTGAAAAAATTCTTGCAATGTCTTCATTTCAGTTAAATGATCATACAGAACTTGAGAATCTTACAGAAGTTAACATTTCAAAATTAAATGAAATTGCAGATGATATGGCATCAAGGGGATTGCGAGTCTTGGCTTTTGCCAAAAAGAAAGTAGAAAATGAAAATCATAGAATTGAAATCTCTGATGTAGATAAAGGACTGGTTTTTCTAGGCTTTCAAGCCATGCTGGATCCTCCAAGACCTGAAGTAATTGATGCCATAAGAGAATGCCAAAATGCTGGAATTCGCGTCAAAATGAAACAGGAGACAATCTAAAAACAGCCGTCAGCATAGGCAAGCAGATTGGCCTAAATCATTCATTGCAAGGAAATTAGCACGATATAACAGCAATCACAGGAAAGGAATTAGAACAATACTCAGGGGATGATTTGGTTGAAATTGTAGATAATACAGATGTGTTTGCAAGGGTTTTACCTGAACGAAAATTTTCCATAGTAAAGGCACTTCAATCCAAAGGTAACATTATTGCCATGACTGGAGATGGAGTAAATGACGCACCTGCCCTAAAACAAGCTGATGTTGGAGTTGCAATGGGGATTACTGGTACAGATGTTGCAAAAGAGGCATCTGATGTTGTTTTAACTGATGACAACTTTGCATCAATCAAGGCAGCAGTCGAAGAAGGAAGGAGAATTCTCGATACTTTGATCAAATTCATCACTTGGACACTTCCTACAAATTTTGGGGGAGGGTTAGTCATATTGACATCCATCTTTACGGGCTTGCTCATGCCGATTCTACCCGTCCAGATTTTATGGATTAACATGACTACTGCTTTGACATTGGGAATGATGCTAATTTTTGAGCCAAAAGAGCCTGATGTGATGAACCGCCCACCTAGAAAACCTCACTCCCCAATTCTCACAAAAGACCTGATAATACAGGTATAGATTGTAAGTGTGTGTATTCTGATCTCAGCATATGGCTTGTTTGAGTTGGCAATAAAAGAAGATAGTACTATTGAAGAGGCAAGGACGATTGCAGTAAACACGATTGTGATGATAGAGATATTTTATCTGTTTAACTGTAGGTCTTTAACCAAATCCTTTTTGAGAGTAGGATTTTTTTCAAACAAATTGATTTTTCTTGGAGTCGGGGTTATGATTTTACTACAGATCGCTTTTACGTATACTCCTGTAATGAATGAGATTTTTCAGAGTAAGCCAATTGAAATTGAATCCTGGTTGAAGATAGTTGGGGTATCCATTGCCACCTTTCTAATAATTGAAATAAAAAAAGTTACTAGTAACAGACTAAATTTAAAACAAAAAATAGTATCACACAATTAGAATCTCCTATTTCTAGAAAGGAAATGTCTATGTAAATGTGGTTGTGCTAAAACAATATCAAATGCATATTATGATCCTTGTATCTTTTGTATTCTTGGAACACAAATCTCAATAAAATAGCACGTTGTGGATGATTTGTATTGAAAATATTATTTGAGATCCAAACTTGACATTACAATTTAATTTTTCTAATAATTGTTTTAGATCTTTTTGTTTTCTTGAATCTTCTTTAGCAGCGATTTCCTTACCAGAACTGGGATGTTATAGTAAGTTGCCAAGGCTATCGCATCCGACGCTCTAAAATTTCTAAACACCATGTCTTTTTTGCCGGTAAAATACAGGTTTGCCCTGAAAATATCCCCGCTTTCATATATTTTGACTTTGACTAGGATTATCTCATTTTCCTCACAAATCTGCTCCACGAGGCGATAAATCGTAGGCGGATCCTCACGTTTTCCCTTCAAAAAACCAGAAATAAAGCCTGCAACTTCAGATGAAAAACCAGACATTAGAAATTCAACTGTTTCATCTTTGAATAGAATTGCACCTGTAAGTGGATCAATTGTTCCAACTTGCTCTATCCTAACTGTATCATAATCGGTGTCAACATCATCTATTTTCATGAAGAGTCCTCCATTATTTTCTCTACTTTTCTTTCTTCTTCTATCATTACTTTCTCAAATTCTTCTCGTAGATTATCACACTTTACCTGTTTTTCACGTTCATCCATTTTTGAAAACCGTATGTCTCTAATTTCATTTACGATTGAAGAGATCTTATCATTTGTTTCATACATTATCTCATCGATTTTTTTCTGGATTTCAGAATTCATGTGTTTATTAATGAAATTCTCCACATTAGTATTGTTTTGATTTTTATTTTTGATAATCAAGGCTTTTCTTTTAATTGCAAGAATGGCACAAAGTAACGCTTGAAAATTACAAAATACGATAAAAAAGAAAACACATTACTTGTAGGATTTCCAAGCAACGGTCTTGTCGGTACTTTTTCAATATCTTATCTAATTCATCATCTAAAGATGAAACAAATGGGAGAAATTGAAATACCTGAACTTCCTCCAACATTATTTGTAGAAGGGGGAGATATTCTTGTCCCTATTAGGGTATACAATAAGAATAATCTGTTTGTGATTATTTCAGATATTCCGTTTGATCAGTATTTGGCAAAAGAATTTGCACTTGCTGTTAATGAATTTTGTAAAAAAACGCAATAAAAAAAATTGTGATTGTTATTGGTTCAAGGGGAAAGTAATATCAAAGAGATGTTTCTTGGAAGCACGTCAAACTATGTGATACATAAGTCAAAAATTCCCGTTATGGTCGTAAAGTGATTGGTTGAAATTTTTGAATAAAACCGAAAATGACAAAAAATATCAATCAAAAATAGATAAACTAATCAAAATTATGAGGGATTCAGGTTATCTTAACGACACCAAGGTGGAGTTGGCGATTAGGAAAAACCCAAGACACAAATTCGTACCCAAATCTTTTCAAGATAAGGCATATGAAGACATGCCAATATCTTTGATGAAGAATCAGACAATATCTCAACCTTCTGTGGTGTCAAGAATGACTGAATGGCTAAATATCATGGAAGGGCAAAAAATTCTGGAGGTAGGATGCGGATCAGGTTGGCAAACTGCAATTCTTTCTTACTTGGTAGCCGATGGGGAAGTTCTCTCAATTGAAATGCATTCTGAATTAGTAAAATTTGCCAAAGAAAATTTGAATAGATTGGAAATTCACAATGTCGATGTAATTTTGGGAGATGGCAGTCTAGGAATTCCCGAGGAGTCTCCATTTGATAGAATAATCATCACTGCAGCTTGTAAAAAAGTCCCTTTTCCACTATTCCAACAATTATCTATAGATGGACTATTAATTGCACCTGTTGGAGAATATCCTCAATCATTAATTTTGTATAAAAAAACATCTCAAGGTATTATGGAGATTAAAAATCAGCCGGGGTATGTTTTTGTTCCACTTTTTGGAAAATTTGGCTATCAAGAAAATTAAAGAAAAAATATGACTTAGAATTAGAAAACCAAAGTATTCTTAACAAACATTATAGAATAAGTAAAAGATTAATCTCTTCAAGAAAGTGACAAAACATAACTCAAAAAACTACCATCATAAAGGCAAATGGAAGCAAAGCTTCCTTTAATCCCAACAAGATTATAACAACTTGTATGCGGGCCGGAGCAAGCAGAGACACTGCCAAGAGAATTATAAAAAAAATCCGTGGTCAGATTTATCACGGAATTGATACCCGAAATATTTACAAAATAGTTTTAGATGCACTAGGTGAAGAAAAAGAAGGCATAGTCCTCAAACAGAAGTATCAGCTCAAAGATGCCATTATGAGATTAGGTCCTACAGGTTTTATGTTTGAAAACTATGTTGGTGATATTCTAAAACATTCAGGATTTAAAATCAAGAAAATAAGAGGTAAAGTCAGAGGAAAATGCACCGTTCATGAAATTGATTTGATCGCACTAACTGAAAATAAAAAAATATTGGTTGAATGCAAACATCATTCTAAGCATGGGGTGTACACTGGCTTAAAAGAGTCGTTATATACGCATGCACGATTTATAGATACTAGTCCTTACTTTGATACAGAGTGTGTTGTTTGTAATACCAAAGTATCCAATCATGCCAAAAAATATGCAAAATGTATAGGTCAACAAATTCTTTCATGGAAGTATCCTCCAAACAACAGTCTAGAAAACATAATTGAAAAGAACCATCTTTATCCAATCACTATTTTAAATCTAAACTCAAAGGATGTTGGAATTTTTTTATCTAATGGAATTGTGTTGGCTAAGAACATTTTGGATTATACGGAGTTTGAGTTATCTAAAAAAACAGGAATTCACATCAAAAAAATACAGAACTCTCAAAAATTAGTTCAGAGAATGACTTCCTAAAATCTATTTTAACACTATGGAGAATATCTGCCGTTATATTTTATGGATATTCAACTATCCATTATGAAAATAGTTCCCAACCCCATCTGTTTTACTTTACCACCGTTACGGGAATTTTTGATTTATTGACAACATGATTGGCAACACTACCCAAAAATAATTCAATTTCGGGATCAGGTCCGCGAGAACCTATGATGATCATGTCTGCTCTCTGGCTTGCAGCAAAAGCAACAATCGTGCTTCCAACGTTATTACTAACTTTAATCATGCTTGTAAATGACACCTGAGCCTTTTGCGCCACTACTTCAGCTTCTTTGACGATCTCTTTACTCTTCTGCCTTATTTTATTTCTCATACTGGCTGAAGTTTTTACAAATATTGGAAGAGAACACACATTCATACCGATAACTGACGCTCCAGATTGTCTTGCCACAATTAATGCAAATTTTAAGCCTCTAATGGAATTTTTTGAGCCATCCAATGGTACTAGAATTTTGTTCAATGTTTGTTTTGTCAGTATAAATCATTCATCTTGACTATTATTTACAAAATTAGCTTAAATTCAAACATGATAACATAGGATGTGTTTCGTCGAGAATGTTATAAAACATAATTTCGTATCAAAATAACGTATAATGCTGTTAAAAGTAACAATTCTCAATATCGATTCAGGTGGAAAACCTGTTATATTTTTGAATGATAAAGATTCTGATGAATTGAATATCACTGCTTCTGAACGTGTAACGGTTCAAACAAAAAAGAAGATTACCGCAATAGTTAACATATCTACAACTATTGAAAGAGGATTTCTTGGTGTTACCGATGAGGTTAGAAAGATACTTTCTCTAAAACAAAATTCCAAAGTGAATGTGGAGATTGCACCATTTCCAAAATCACTTCAATTCATTCGAAACAAACTCTCTGGAAAAAAATTACTGTATCCAGAAGTACGTGAAATTGTACAGGACTTGGTGGATGGTAATCTCAGTGAAAACGAGATTTCAGCGTTTGTGACTGCCCTTCACATAGACAAAATTGATCTAGACGAGGCAACAAGCTTGTCACGTGCAATGGTTGACACAGGCAAGACTCTTCACATCAACAAAAAAATCATCGTAGACAAGCACAGTATAGGTGGAGTACCAGGAGATAAAACAACATTATTGGTAGTTCCCATAATTGCATCAGAAGGATTCACCATTCCAAAGACATCCTCAAGAGCAATCACTTCAGTTGCAGGAACTGCAGATCGTGCAGAGGTTTTGATGCCCGTAGAATTTACCATAAACAGGATGTTGCAAATACTCAAAAAATCTAATGGTTGTATTGTATGGGGAGGTGCAATCGAATTAGCACCTGCCGATGACATATTTGTAAAAACGGAATTTTCACTCCATATTGATCCTCTACTATTACCATCGATCATGAGTAAGAAAAAAGCAGTTGGCGCCACTCATCTTACTATTGACATTCCAGCTGGAAGAGGCGCAAAAATGAAAACGACAGGAGAAGCAGATCTTCTCGCAAGAGACATCATGGAACTTGGTCGCCGATTAGGAATTCATACTCATTGTATTGTGACTTTTGGTGAACAGCCAATAGGCAACACTGTTGGTCCGGCACTGGAATCAAAAGAGGCACTTGAGGTTTTAATGAATCAAAAGCAGGTCCCTGATCTAATAGACAAAGCATGTAACATATCAGGAAGCATGTTTGAATTATTGGGTAAAAAAAACGGCTATTCTCTTGCAAAAAAAATCCTTGAATCAGGAAAGGCAGAACAAAAAATGCGAGAAATAATTAAAGCTCAAGGCGGAGATTCAGACATACTTCCAGAAGACATCCCAATCGGGAAATATTCATTGGTTATTCGTTCCGAGAAATCGGGGCAAGTTCTATGGATGGAAAACAGGATTATTGTAGAAATAGGACGTGCGGCTGGCGCACCAAAAGATAAGGGTGCAGGAATTATTTTTAATAAAAAAATTGGCGATTCTGTAGAAAAAGGAGAGTTGTTATTTACAATATGTGCTGAAAAAGCGCACAAACTTGATAGAGTAAAATACATTCTCTCCACTCAATTGCCGCTAGGTGTAGGCAAAAAATCGGACATGTTAATACATACAATAACTGAATCTCCAATAGTGGAAAGAACTTTTGTAATTGATAGATGATTAGAAATGGATGTTGTAAAAAATCATCATTTCCAATCCTGAATTGCCTTAGAAATTATTCCTGACAAATCCACTTGTGAAAATTTTCCCTCGATTGAATTTGTTCCTACGATTTTTGTGACTCCTGCATTTCTAATTTTTCTTTCTGAATCTCCCACAAAAACTGGATGTGTACACACGACGTATATATTTCTAAAATTTTCTTTTTTTAGAAATTTAATTGCCTTTAGAATACTTCCTCCAGATGACACCATGTCATCAAACAATATCATATCATTTTCTTTGGAAAATTTTGGGAAAGGTGATTTAATGATCAATTTTCCTGTTTTCCTGTCTCTTTGTTTGTTTAAAGCAATAGCAGTTGTATTGAGGCATTTTGCAAAGTTTTTGGCATTAGATTTCCAAAACATGTCAGGAGATACTACGAGGGGATTTTTCAGCCTGTATTTCTTAAAATATTTTACAAATAATGAATCTGCAGATATGTTCTTCGTGGGTAATTTGAAAAAACTTAGTGCGTCAGGACTGTGAAAATCTACTACGATTAACCGTGTTGCTCCAGCTGCTTTCACTAATTTTGCAATAACTGAAATTGTGATGATTTCCCCCTTGAGAAAAGCCTTATCTTGTTTGGCATATCCAACATAGGGAATTACAGCAATCACATTTGAAGACATTTCACTTGACTTGGAAATTAATGATAAAGTTTGAACAAGATTAGAATCTACAGGAGGGCCTGTGGATGATACTACAATAATTGTCCCCTTGTTTACATGTCCTGAAATAGTAAGTTTGCTCTCCCCATCAGAGAAAATCTTTAATGTTGTTTTTAGATATTTTGCCTGTAATTTTCTTGCAATATTTTTTGCTAAACTTTTAGAAGAAGGGCTACCGATAACAGAATAATCACTCATTGATAGGAATGAGATTTACTTTTTATTATTAGTATTTTCTCTAAATTTTGAACAGTAATTTCTTAAACCCATTTTAATCACTCTTAGACGTGGTGTTCGTATCAAGCGATGCAAATCCAAAAACACTCCTCAAAGAAATAGGAATGCAACCATACGAAGGGATTGATCCTGAAACTTCAGTTCTTGATGCTTCAAAAATCATGATTAGCACATAGTTTTTCGTGCTTCTTAGATAACATCTAATTTTTAAATTTTATTTGACTGATTTTGAATCATCCATTGATTCAACATCCATTGTATTCCAATAGAGAATTCGTCATCAGACATTTCTCCTTTACCCCATTTTTCTGCATTGGTTTTTATCCACATTGGAATGTTTGAGTCTGCCTTATCTTTGGGTGTCTTTGTTTGAGGTATGTGAATTATTTGCTCATCTATTAGAAAATCTATTGTTTGAATGTATTCGTCATCAGACATAGTTTGAGATGCCCAAAACTTGGCAGTCTGTTTAAACCAATCTGGAATCTGTACTATTTCATATCCCACAGTTACTACAAAAGAATCTCTTACCTCGTTTCCAAAAGAATCAACAGCCATACATCGTACTGTTGTTTTTCCTGTCTTGAATATTGTATTTAGAGTCTTGTTGCATTCTACTGGAATTGGCTTGTTTAAACTATCTGTAGCAACTACATTAAAAGAAACCTGAGTTGGAATTTTTGATTTTATGTACAGATCTCCATCTGTTATTATTTTTGGACTGGTTATGTTTGATAGTTCGACTGCAGATGCATCGTTTACATTTACTGTAAAAATAATTGATGAAGAAACTGCAAAGATAATTCACATTTTGTTTTGCATTATAATATGTGTCATTTTTAGTACGTAGTTACATGACTGGTCTAAAAGCAGTTAACCATTACTACTTTATTCTATGATTTATCAAAAAATCGGTCATTGCATAATATGATAACTTTGTTTATAGATTTGTGTATGTATCTGCGGGTCACTACAGTCCAAATTCCCTGGATTTTTCTGTAATGTCTGAAGAATTGAAGATGTAATAATACGATGGTGTTTTACAAATATGCTGTGATTGGATATGTTATTAGGAGTTTTTTTAGGTCTGGATTTATCCAACTTGTTAATTTAACTAGTAGTGATTTTTCACCACTCCATATTAAACTAGGTTATGAAAATTTTGATATTACAAGAACCTTCATGCTTTTAATATTGAAAAAAAAGAGGAATAACCCTGTCCCTTTTGGAAAAATTTCCTGAAAAATTCACTCCACGTAAAATCCAACAGGAAATTCTCTCTGAAATTGAAGAAAATCTAAAATCAGGATTCAAAAAAATTATTTTATGTGCACCTACAGGCGTAGGAAAATCCCTTATTGGAGCTACTGTTTCTAATTACTTTGATAGCTCTTTTACTGTAACTGCATCAAAACATCTACAGGATCAATACATCAAGGACATCTCCTTTCTAAAACCAATAAAAGGAAAGCAAAATTTTCCCTGTCTAAAATTAATGTCCTCTGAAAAAGTTGATAATGAAAGAAGAGCCATTAGATGGGGATTAACTTGTGATAAAGGAGAATGTCAAGAACGAACAAGTAAAAACGGGAAAGAAACCATCGAGATTTGTAAATTCAAGCCTACAATTAAACAAGTAGAAGAAAACACTCAAGATTTACAGTCATGTCATTATTATTTGCAAAAATATGAGGCTCTTATAGCAAAACATTCTTTGTGGAATTATCATGCTTTTTTTCAAATCATGAAATTTAACAAAAAACTTTTTGAGGATTACCTTGATAAAAAAATCTCTATATTTGATGAAGCCCATAAAATCGAAGATCAGATAACGCAATTTGTTGGATTTGATATTTTTAGTGGACAAGTTGATGAATGTAATCTTGATCCAAAAAAATATGATTTTACAGATTTAGATTCAATGATTCAACTTACTGATGATATGACATATTCGTATGCAAAGAAAATTAAAGACATTAAAGAAAGCCCTGCATTTCAAAATAATCCTGACTATGAATTAATTACAAGATTAGAACGACGATTTGATAAATCCGCACAGGCAAAAATTGACATTTTATCTGATAAGGATAATTTTGTGGTAAATGATCCTCTAAAAGATTTAAACGGAAATTTTAGAACTATTTCTGTAAAACCTATTGATGTTTCAAAATTTGTGAATACTTTCTTTGAAACTGAATATCAAATCTTTATGTCTGCTACAATAGACAAATCGAGTTTTTGTGAAAATATGGGATTAAAAAAAGATGATGTGGCATTCGTTGATGCTATAAAATCACCATTCCCAATCAATCATAGAACAATAGATCTTCTCAATATTCGACGACTCAGTTATGGTTCTACTGAAGAAGATGAATTGGAAGTAATCAAAACAATTGATAGGATTTTAGATGAGCATTCTAATGAACGAGGTTTGATATTAACTTCTTCTATTCCGCGTTGCCAAAAAATTATTAGATATCTATCCCCAAAAAACACTCGGAGAATTAGGCTATGTCACAGTTCCAACAAAGATGGAAAGACACAAGATGAAATAATTTCAGATCATGCAGCCGATCCAACCGGAGTATTGTTGTCTTCTTCTCTTTGGGAAGGTGTAGATTTGAAAGATGATTTGTCTAGATTTCAAATTATTGCCAAGGTTCCATACCCTAACTATAAAGAAAAGAGAACAAAGGCCAAGATGGATAAATTCCCTTTATGGTATACATCACAGACTCTAACTAAATTACTACAAGGATTTGGTCGCTCAATTAGAAGTGAGGATGATTGGGCAAGAACATATGTTCTTGATACTGCTGTAAATAACGTCTTTTTTAAGGCTCAACAAATGATTCCAAAGGCATACTATGATGTTCTAGGTCTAGATGATTCTTAATTGCCTCTGATTTTTTCATTCTCTTTGATGTTCATATTTCTGAAAATCGACAAAATCCTTATTTGATCACTATTTCTTTATTGCACCATGAATATGCTAAATTTTTTAAATCAGGCAAAACATAACAAAAAAATTTCTCCAAAAATTAGATTGTATCTTATTGATGATGATAAACATTATTTTATCAATAATGGAATTCTTAAGAAAGGGTTTAACCCAAAATTTTCTGTCAGAAAAAATAGGGACAATGTGATGTCTGCTTTCTCAAAAATGGCTTTTTTATTTGATGAGATTATTAGACTAAGAATTGTAATGTATTCTAATAATGATGTCAGTATGAAATTACTTTACTTGTTAAACCTAATTCCAATCAATAGAAAGATTCGTACTTTCCTTGACTGGAAAGTATTTGGACCTGAATTTACAAGAGATATGTCCAGACTTTTTGAAGTTAGAAATGATGTGATGCATTGTATATTGTTAAATGAAGTAAATTACAATATTGACAAAAAAATCTCTCTATCTAGTAGTTCTGGGTTTAAGAAATTTTCTACAGATCTTCAAAAAGCATGGAAAACATTGTTAAAAATCTACATTATAGAACAAGAAAAAATAAACTGGAAAAAATTATCTGAAGAATTATAGTTTGGGTTTAGTAATTGCCCCTTCTGCTGCAGAGCCTACCAATGTTGCATATTTTGCCAAAGCTCCTACTGTGTAGTTTGGTTTTGGAGGACTCCATTTACTGTATCTGTCTTTTAGTTCTTCGGGAGACACATGAAGATCAATGATATTTGTTTCAGTGTCAATTGTTATTTCATCCCCATCTTTTACTAATGCAATTGGACCTCCTACATATGCCTCAGGTGCAACATGCCCTACCATAAAACCTCGTGTACCTCCAGAAAATCTTCCGTCTGTAACCATTGCAACTTTTTTTCCTAATCCCTGACCTACTAAAACTGCAGTTGTTGCCAACATCTCTCTCATTCCTGGACCTCCTTTGGGCCCTTCATATCTAATTACTACTACATCTCCTTCATCAATTTCTCCCCTTGAAACTGCATCAAATGCAAATTCTTCTCTATCAAAAACACAAGCTTTTCCTGTGAACCGTGTCATCTCAACTCCTGCAGTTTTAATCACTGCACCATCAGGAGCTAAACTTCCTTTAAGAACAACTGCTGTCCCAACAGAGTGCAATGGATTTTCAACTGGTCTTACGATGTGTTGATCCGGTTCTGGAATATTCATTGAAATTAGATTTTCTTTAATTGACTTGCCGGTAACTGTTATGCAATCTCCGTTTAACAATCCTTTATCAAGTAATTTCTTTAACACAAATGGAATTCCTCCTATCTTATCAAGTGAATTCATTACATAATTTCCACCAGGTTTCATGTCTGCTAAATGTGGTGTTTTCTTTCTTATTCTCTCAAAATCCTCATATGTCAAATCAATATTCACTTCATTTGCTAATGCAAGCAAGTGTAGTATTCCATTTGTTGAGCCTCCTACAGAATTCAACATAATTATTGCATTTTCAAATGCCTCAAATGATAGAATTTCTTTAGGTCTAATTCCCATCTGCAATAATTTTGCACATGCAGCACCTGTATCATAGACAATTTTTTCTCGTCTATCATCCTCAGCTGGAGGACTAGCACTTCCTGGTAGAGCAAGACCAATTGCTTCAGAAATTGATGCCATGGTATTTGCAGTAAACATACCTCCACATGAACCTGCATTTGGACATGCCGTATTTTCAATATTTTTTAGAGCCTCAAGAGTTAATTGACCTGCATCATATGCTCCAACTGCTTCATAAACGTCTACTACTGTTAACTCTTTTCCATCAAGCATTCCTGGCATAATAGTTCCTCCATAAACAAATACTGATGGAATGTTTAATCGTGCCATTGCCATCATAGTTCCAGGTAAACTTTTGTCGCACCCTGCAATTCCAACTAATGCATCATATTGGTGTGCTCTGACCATCAGTTCAATTGAATCTGCAATGACTTCACGAGAAACTAAAGATGATTTCATTCCCTCATGTCCCATTGCAATTCCATCACTTACTGCAATTGTTGAAAATTCTCTGGGTGTCGCACCTGCATCTGTTACCCCTTGTTTAGCTTTTAGAGCTAATCTTGGTAGGTGAATATTACAAGGCGTTGCCTCATTACCAGTGTGGCAGACTCCTACGAATTGTTTTGATAAATCATCATCATTTAACCCCATAGCTTTGTACATTGCTCTGTGGGGTGCTCTGGCAGTTCCTTCTACAACATTTCTACTAGAAATTTCCATAACATAGAATTTTCAGATTGCTATAATTTAGATTTTTTGAAAACCAACAATATGGCTAGACTCATGCTTTTTGAAGAAAATTGATCAAACTAACTATGTTGCTTTACCTACGTGACATTTTACGCCCTAAAAATGCAATAACCCAACCTATACCTATCAATCCAGTACCAAATAGGATATTCCACTCATAATATTTTACATACTCTTCTTCAAATCTAGGATCATCTAGAAACTGCTCTTGTGGAATATCTGTAAGGAATAGTGCCCACGATGAAAATCCCACAAACAACACACCCAATGCAAAAAATGCAATCATTATGTATTTTGGAGCTCCCCTAATCATACATTTGAACAATTATTCCCCTATATGGAGGATATGATATTCTAAACTTTAATGTCCTTATGTTTTTATGTTAATCTGTTAACGGATACTTTTGAGCTCCACTTTGTGATTTTAATGAATTTTTTGACTACAAAATAGAATTTGTTGAAATTATTAATTAAAAATTCCATGAGTTTAAATTGTAAATATTTTTGACAGCGTTGTGGAACAAAAAGCTCTAGAATGCCCTGTATGTAAAAGTAACAAGGCTGAGATAGCAGGAGAGAATGTAAAATTAAGTGGAAGATTTGAAGATAAAGAATTCCTTACTACTGAGTTGACAGTTTTGAGATGTGCCAAATGTGGTTATTACATGTTCTTTGACAAAATGGCTCAATTCACAACAAGAGATGAATCTTAAAATTATTTGATTAATTCTTGATTTTCTAATTCTAATAATTGCGACTCTATCTCTTCTGGAGTTTCTGCACCATATGATATTAGAATTCTATCATCTTCCATAATTTCGTAATCTCTAATATCTGAAACCTTTTCACCATTAATGTAAAAGACTAGTGTATAGTCATCATTAGAACAGAAACTTCTACCATCTTGGAATACAAAGCATTGATCATCAAGACCTATGGATAACGTTTCAAAGAGATATCCTAGTGTAACTCCTGTAGCATGTTTATGAATGGTAGATCCGTCTCTTCCTTCAAAGTGAATCCACGATGACTTAATTTGATATGCTGGAGCTGAAAAATCAAACTCATCACCAAAAATTTTTACCAATAATGCGGCATGATCATGCGCACTACCTCTTGCACCTGCATTCTCTGGACCTCCCGGCGTTGCTGTACTTTGATCCATGTTGATAAACATCCACACTGAATATCCTACTATAACTGCAATTACGCCTAGAACACCAATTGCAATCAGAGTTTGTTTTCTTTTTTCTACAGAGTGTTTTGTAGCATAGTTTTCACGTTTTTGTTCACGTTCTCTTCTTTCTTTTCTGCCCAAGGATGCTCAGGCTTTGAAATTTGCCCTAATTAACCATTCGCCAATAAAGTTTTAAAATTTCATTATATGATATTTTCTATGGTTTTTTTAAATCCTTGAATTTTTTCAAGAACATCATTATGAAATCAGGGACACAGTTTCTTTTTTATCATCATCGTCAGGATCATATCCCCTTTTTTTGTGAATAGTTCCAATCACCCCTTTGGTAAATTTATCAAACTTTTCATCTTTCATAGAGTCTATTACCTCATCTACGGTTTTGTTCATGTCGATTTTTTTGCATAGACGGTCAGCCTCAGAGCAATAGGACTCTATGTATCTTTGTATGTAATCATATTCTGGTCCATCTATTCCAATTTCCAGTCTCCTTTGACTCAGTCTTTCTCTCCAAGTTACACTCATTTGATCTATTTTGATTATACTTTGTAGAATTTAAAGATAGAAAATCTGTCTGTGAGAAATGAATTGTCAATATATTGATTCTAGATACATGCAACAAATGGTTGTTTAGAAATTAAGTCTGGAACTTTATGGATTTACGTTTTGGGGTGTTGAACTAAATACTTGAAATCTAGTTAATGATTTATGAAGTTAAAAGTAATTTCAGATGATTCTGATGTCTCTAAGACTGGAAAATCTCCTTGTGTTTCATGTCATACAAACTGCTGCAAAGAGTATGTGATATTTGTCAATGCTCATGACATTTACCGACTATCAGTCAGATTGGGATTGACTCCCAAGGATTTTCTTGAGATTTATGGTGCAAAGGATTATGATCTTGGAATAAATGTAAAAGAAGGTTTGTTAGATCTTGCTTTAAAACAAAAAGATGGTGGATGTATGTTTCTTGAAGAATCTAATGATGTCTTTCGATGTACCGTAAATGACTTTAAACCAAGCGTGTGTAAATCATATCCATTTCAAATCAAAAATGGAAAATTAATTCAAATGAGTGGCAAGATGTGTCCTGTTGAGTGGAATACTAAAGAATTTGAGAATATGATGTCAAATCATCTCAAAAAAGACAAAGATGAATGGAAGTTTTATGACGAACTTGTACTAGAGTGGAATGCAAAGTATGGAATAAAAAAACCACTATCTGTATTTTTGAAATTTATGCTAGATAGAGTAGTTCTAGAATTTACAAAGTCTTGATAATTTATTTTATTATGAAAACATTCTAGTATAATATGAGTGTGATAAAGAAGTGAAAATGGTTTTTCAAACAGTATATGAACAAGATCCGGATAACCAATATGACTGAGAAAAAATCAAAGAAACAAGATGGAAGGAAACAGAAGGCAGCAGAACAGAAACAACGAGTTAAAAAATACAAAAAGGAACAACAAATAAAGAAAAAGGGAAAGAAGCCTAAGAAATATTAGAAAAAGAGAGTTAAATGAAGAAATGGTAAACATAATTGCCCTTTGTTTTACAAAAGAATTCTCATCCCAGTATGAACCCGCTCAATTACTACTTGGATCTGGTATTGGAATTGTTATAGTTGTAATTTTAGTTAAAAAACAATTAACAGAAGAAATCACAAATGAATTACTTTGTAAGTTATCTGAATCAATTATTGAAAAGGTTAAGGGGTTTACTAGATGACCTCTAACAATACATGTTTTGTTGTAGTTGATGGGTATCATGGAAATGATGGCTACATTGATGGAACAATTCGAATATTTTCAACCAGACAAAAGGCAGAAGAATTTATCAAAAAATACAAAGATACAATGAAAAAGGGCAGAAGACCTGGAGATAAATTCTCTGATTATTATGATGAACAAACTATAATGGAGATTGATATTGAATAACAAAACAACATTATAGTATGTCAATGAGATTTTTTCAACTTGGAATGTTCAATGATTCAGAATGAATAATTTTAGATGTGGTGAGGGATTTGGTTTAGTGCCGCACATGAATGATGTTGATAATATCTTATTTTGATTGACTCATCTTTTGTTTTTCGATGAAAATCAATAAATAAAATCAGAAATTGCTGATCTGTATGAGTTGCATTTTCTGTGATATTCTAAATGGAAAAAGAGATGCAAATTTTCTTTATGAAGATGATTCTCACGTTGCATTTTTAGACAAATATCCAATTGATGTTGGCCATAGTTTGATAATTCCTAGAAACCATCATGAAAGAATTACGGATATGGATTCAAAAGATGTGGGAAATATTTTTTCTATTGTTCCAAAAATTGCAAAAGCAGTTTTAGATGGAACAGGTGCAGATGCATTTAGTCTAGGTCAAAATAATGGTAGAGCAGCTAAACAAATTATTCCACATGTTCACATACACATAATTCCTAGATACAACAACAAAGGTACTGTCTGGACAAAGCGTCAAATTTCAAGTGATGCTGAGCTAACAGATATTGCAAAAAAAATCCGCAAATTTCTTATTTAGCGTGACCTGGATTATATCTCAAAATAGCTCCTACTTTTCCCAAACTAGCCAGCATATTTCCATGCTCTGCACTTCCTGAAATGACTTCTAATTGGGAACCTGTTTTAGCTGCAAGTAATTCTAAATAATCTACAATATCTTGTTCACTAACTTCTACTTCCATGGCTTTACATCCAGGACATGGGTTGTTTGTATATTCTGTTTTCTTTGGAATCACTAGAGGCCTTTCAAGGATTTCTTCTTGAATGTGTTGACATCTCTTACATTTGCCTTCAACTCTATGCAAATTTGTATTGTCAGTGATGATCAGAGTTTTAACAACATTATTCTTTAGATATTCTATTATCTCTTGTAATCCATAGGAACCTTTACCTGAGTGAGAGTTTACTTCTCTGAATAAATCTTCTACAAGTTTCTTCTCCTCTACCATTCTAAAATCTCCTAAAATATCAGAAGACTTTGCAAAAGCCTCTCTGATTCCTTCAGCACCGGAATATGATGCATCAATTGTATTTATTATCATATTTTGTAATCGGTATTCTAGATAATTACCATTGATGAAATCTTCCTTTGTAGGGCCTGGACCTGAAATTATTAATCCTTTAATGGGATAAATATCAATAAAGTATTCTCTTGTGGTTTCTGCTACTCTGTTAAAATAATATGTTAATTCCATCTCTCTAAGCTTTTGAAATCTCTTTGCGGACTGTCCTCCTTGTCTGTGTTTTCCTGCAACTCCTGAACCTGTTTGAGATAAAACCTCAATTTTTTCACCATGCAATAATCCCCAACCTGCATCTTTTGCATCAATTGCCAGAAATCCGATTAGATTGTCATCTTTTAGCATATCTTTTAGAATATCTACATGAAAATGATCATCACATCTGTACAGATACTGATTCAAATCTTTTGGGGGATCAATCTCCCAAACTGTGACTACTTCGCTGCCCAAAGGACCTCCACCTTCAGGTGGCAACGCCCCGCAAAACATCACCAATCCCCTTTCTGGAGTCTTTTTGTACATTTTTAGTCTCTGAACTACTTTACCTAAAGAATCAACAACATGGCCTCTTGTAAGATCTGACTTGATGTTATCTGCTGTTCCTTGCTCTTGTTGAAGTGCGTTAATTATCTCATGAAGTTGTTTTCCCTTTGGAATGTATACTGTGATAAGCTCAGTTCCCCTACCTGATTTTTGAGATAACTCCTCTAGGGTTTTTCGAATTTTATATAGTTTAACAGAATCTTGTTTTTCTACATCAATTTTCTTCATGTGTGTTTTCTCCTAATCATGTGAATATTAATTTTGATTGATTCAATTCTAATTTTACTAAATCAAAACTCATCAAAGGTTTTTAGAAATACCTCTAAGGGTTGATTTCCTCTAATTTTGATAATTTTTTGATCATTGAATACCAAAAAGGAAGGTGTTGCGTCAATTCCTATGTTTTTTCCAAATTCGTGTAATGCAATGACTTTGTTTTGATATTTGTGTTCATCAAGACATGTGTTAAATTTATCCAAATCTAAATTGACAGAAATTGAAAATTCGTTTAATGAATCTCTGGTAACCCAGCCTGTTCGTTCTCCACCCCAGTTTTTGTAAAGCTCATTATGGTATTGCCAATACTTGTCTTGATCTTGTGCACAATATGTTGCCTCTGCTGCTAATAATGAATCTGGACCATTTAATGGAAAATCTTTGAACACGAGTTTCACTTTTCCTGTTTTGATATATTCATCATTAATTATATCCAATGTGTTTTGATGGAATTTGAAACAAAAAGTACACTGATAGTCCCCCCACTCTAAAATCGTTATAGGTGCATCAAAATCACCCATTATTGGAGACCCGTTTTTAATTAATTTTGAAACCGTAATTTGTTTAGAGTCTGCTTCAGAATCAAATTGAAATCCCAAAAATATTCCCACTATAACTCCCATTATAACAGGAATTAACAATAAATGAAATTTTGCCATATTCAAATAAAATCTGTAACGGGTAAATATCTTCTTTAGTTGGTAGCTAAAGTCCACAATGCAGCATTTTTTGCAGATATTTCTGCAACAAATGAATCATCGGATGATGAGACAATTATAACATCATCTTCTTGCGGCTCTAAATTTTCTATTAGATGTTTTTTTGTTTTATTATCGTTGTAAAAACAATCTCTTTCTTCTCCTGGAAATACAAAACTGTTCTGTTTAAACAAAATTGTAGTACATCTTGAAGAACCGTATAAAATTGCGTAGTCTCTTTGCTCTAATCCTGATTTTATTGCAAATGCATAATTTTTGAGAATTATTGCATGATTGTTCTTTCCTGAAATTAATTCACATTTTTTTATTTTACATTCATTTGGGATTATTTTTTGAATTTGGTCAGTAAATTTTCTTCCTTTGTCTGTAAGGAAACTACCTGATCTTGTCGATTCTATCATTTTTACCTCTTTTAGATGTAAAATTAGAGTTTTGACTGCCCCTTCTCCCAAATGAATTTCTTTACCAAATGTAGATCTACTGACAAACTGTTCTTTTGAGAGAATTTGAAGTGCTTTGAATACATGTGGAATACTAAATGTAAGAACTTTACTGGAACCTTTCCTAGATACAATATTTTGCAAAACTTGAATTATTTTTTTCAGTTATACCTTACCATGTTTTTTCAACTGTTTCCAAAATTTAACAATTCTTGTTTTTTTATTAATTGGACAAATCATCCAAGAGCTTAAATATATTCATCAGATGTTTAGTTTCATGTCTGAATCAAGACAAATTAGTGTGTCTAAGACTGAGGTCTCAAAATTAGCGATACTGGCATTAGCTATCGTATTTGCAGCAGGATTATTTGTTGTAGGATTTGATCAAGGACACATCTTTAGTCTAGTTTATGGAGAGCAAGCATTTACTGATCTTTACATCCATGAACTCACTCATGATATGAGACACGCAGCAGGATTTCCTTGTCATTAGGAGTATCTCATCATGAAAACATCTCTTTTTATAATAATTGTCTTAGTTTCAGGTGCGTTTGCAGGATTTATTCATGGAACTATTAATTTTGCAATTGTAGAGCCATATCTTGATCAGGCAATAGGGATTGAAAATCAAAATCTCTTTAGATCGGGTGAAGCAGAGGACACTCCGGAATTTTGGGTAGAATATGAAGGATATCGAGTATGGCAAAAAAGTGGACAGATTCTTGCTGGAGTAATTTTAGGAACGTCAATTGGTTCTCTGTTTGGAATCGTATTTGCATTATCTAGAGAATCTTTACCTGGTAAAAATGATGTCAAAAAAGCACTTGTTTTAGCTGGGATTATGTGGTTTACTCTTTACCTTATCCCCTTTCTCAAATACCCTGCAAATCCCCCAACTGTGGGCGATAGTGAAACTGTAGTACTTCGTGCAATATTGTATTTGTCCTTTATTGCAATTTCTGGGTTTGGAGTAGTTGGATTTTACAAACTATCAAAGAAACTCAAAAATAATAAGAAAATTATTGCCTTAGCAGGTTATGGTGTTTTTGTATCTGTTGTTTTTTTTGTAATGCCTGAAAACCCTGATGAGATTACTGCTCCAATGAATTTAGTTAATGAATTTAGAATAATGTCTGCACTTGGAGTCACTTCTTTTTGGATTTCAATAGGAATAATTCTGGGATTCTTTTGGAATCGTCTTAGACCTCATAAAGAAACCACTCAGTATAGTTAGTTATTCTGAATCTCTAGAATGAGAATAAAAACATGTCGTTTAAATATACGTATATTGTCTTTTGTTTTTGGATGTCACGACGATTAACTTTACCACAACTAAAAAAATATGACATAACTCAAAAAGTTATAGAGGCATTAGCCGATTCTGAATCTCGTTCAATATTATTCTCTATTATTAGGAAAGGCAATACCGCAGCAGAGCTTTCTGATAACCTCAAAATCCCACTAAGCTCAGTTTACAAAAAATTAGCAGATTTAGAAGAACTTACATTGATAAAAGTTGAAAAATGGATGCTATCGGATAAGGGTAGAAAATACAAAGTTTATCGTAGTCGAATAAGCAAGGCAGACATATCCATTAGAAAACCTGAACCAACTTTGATATTGATTCCTAACTAAGTGATTTTATGTCAAAACCAAATATCATTCAATTATCAGAGTTTGATGTTACTCAAAAAATTATTGAATCTCTCAGTAGTGTTTGCACTAGAGCAGTATTGTTTTCAGTAAAAAACAAATCAAAGGATGCAACTCAAATTGCAGAAGAATTAAAAATTTCACTTTCAACTGTTTACAAAACACTGTCTAATTTGGAAGATCTTGCACTAGTTGAGATAAGCCGATATGTAATTTCGTCAGAAGGTAAAAAGATCAAGCAATATCGCAGTAGAATTGGTAAAGTGGAGATTGTATTAGACAATTTAGAACCTTGTTTGAATTTGTATCCAAATACAACTAATCCTAAATCTAATTCTTAGTATTTTTCTATTTGTAATTTTTGAAACTTTAACCTATATGCTGAATTCATATTTGTTATCCTTACTTATGATATTCTTATTCTATAGATTTAGAATGAATACCTGGAATGAAAACCTGATTTAAATAATTTAGATTATCCTAATATTTTTAGTAAATCATGAAACAAAAAATAACACTAGCATTAGTTACTATGATAATGGCAATTAGTGTTGCGACAATTCCTTTGACCCATAATGCTCAAGCAGAAAGTTTGATTCCGGAGTGGATTAAGACAAATGCGGGTTGGTGGGCAGAGGACGCAGTTGATGATGCAACTTTTCTAAATGGAATTCAATTCCTTATAGAAAATGAAATCATTAATGTTTCATCTGAACCAAAATCTATTGATGTGGACACTCTTACCATTGGATTCATTCCAGTTGAAAAAGCCGATGAATTAACTCCAAAAGCTCAAGCTCTAGAAAGATTCCTTGAAGATGAACTTGGAGTAGACGTTGAGATAGTGGTTCCTCTAAATTATGAGACCATTATTGAAGGTATGAGGTTTGGCCACATTGATGCTGCCTTTATGGATACAGGTCCTGCATGGATAACTCATCAAAGAACTGGTGCTGAAGCTATATTGGCAGAGCTTGTTGCAGGTAAAGTAAACTATCAAGCAACAGTTTGGACTTTAGCTGACAATAATTCTATTAATTCCATAGAAGATACTGTTGGTAAAAAAGTTGCATTTACTAGCATTACAGGCTCCTCAGGTTTTGTAAGACCTATGGGAACTCTTGTTACTAGTGGTTATGTTGACATTGAAGGTGATGATATTGTTGCTTTAGAATCTGCATTAGCTAAGAACTTTGAAAGTTATACCTTTGCAGGCGGATACAAAGCAGCTCTTCAGTTACTATTAAATGAAAACGTAGATGTTGCATTTGGTTCAGATATTGCTCCTCAAAAATATCTTGAATTAGAAGATCAAGTAAAATTACGTCCAGTTACAACTATTGGACCTGTACCATCACATGTGTTTATGGTAAATGCAGACATGTCTGAATCTACCAGGAATGCACTTGTAGATGCCCTAATTGGACTCAATTATGATGAGAACAATTCAATATTGAAGAATTTGTATGGTGCTGAAGCACTAGTCCCAACAACCACTACTATGCATATTGGTGAGTTTGGAACATTCATTGATGCTTTAACCGGGCTTGATCACTTGATTCTTGACAAATACAACAAGAGCAAATAAAAACTGGAAATCTTGAAATGAAACAAATTCAGATGACAAAAAACTCTTCTTTTTCATTAATCTCTACTAAAAAAATCATACAGATGAATGATGTTTGGACATCATATGATTCTAAAAATTTTGCCCTTGAAGGAATCAATATGTCCATTGACCGGGGGACAAATTATGCTATTGTAGGACAATCAGGCTCTGGAAAATCTACATTACTCAAATTATTGAATGGGATGATGATTCCAAGTAAAGGAACAATCAAAGTTGATTATGTGACTCCTAACATGAATGATAAAAAATTCAAAAAAATGATGCATACTATTGGTTATATTCCTCAAAGTCTTGGTTTGATAAAAAATGTAACAGTTATTGAGAATATTCTTATCGGAGCATTACCTAGATTAAATAAAATCCAATCAATGTTCAAGAAATTCCCAGAAAATGAAATTAAAGAAGCTAAACGAATTCTCAAACTTGTAGGTTTGTCTGGAAAAGAAAACAGAAAAGCATACATGTTAAGTGGGGGTGAAAAAAGAAGAGTCGCCATTGCCAGAGCATTGATGCAAAAGCCTACCATATTATTAGCTGATGAGATTGTTTCTGAATTAGATCATGTTACTGCACGTGAAATTATGGATTTGATTGCAGATGCACAAAAAAGAATGAATCTAACTGCCATTATGGTTCATCATGACATGCAACTTGCTTTAGAATATGCAAATCGAGTTGCAGTAATAAAAGATGGGCAAAAAATTTTAGAGATTGGTGTTGAAGGCGACACCATTGTTGATTTTCAAACAGGCAATATGACTACTGAAGAAATTAAGGAGATGTATGCTAATGACTCCCAAAAATAATATCGTAATTGGGATTATTATTGCATTATTGGTTGTTGCATCCTATAATGTGGATGCAAATCCTGTGGAATTTGTTGAGGGATTGCCAAATCTAGCAATTGTTATTGAAGAAATGCTTGTTGTTGAGCCAAAATATATCCCAACTGCTATTTGGGCAATGTTTGAAACCATCCAAATGGCTTTCATTGGAACAGTGGTTGGTGTCGCAATCGCATTGCCGTTAAGCATGCTTGCTGCAAGAAATCTAAACAACAAGTATGTCTATGCCCCGATTCGAGCATTATTGGCAGCTATTCGTACATTCCCATCTATTTTATGGGCAATTCTATTTGTAATCATGGTAGGTTTAGGACCTTTTGCAGGAGTATTAGCAATAATCATGTATACAATTGGATTTGTTGCAAAATTACAATATGAAGCAATTGAAACAATTGATTCGGATCCTATGGATGCAGTAAGTTCAATTGGAGTTTCAAAATGGCAATTGATTCGCTATGTTGTAATACCTGAATCTGCATCTCATCTTCTTAGTCAAATGTTATACATGTTTGATTATAATGTGCGTCAAACTAGTATTCTGGGATTAGTGGGAGCTGGTGGAATTGGTTTTTACATTATCAATTATATCAAATTCTTTGAATATGGAAAAGCCGCAGTTTTTATGTTAATAGTGTTGATTACTGTTTTGATAATTGATTGGGTTAGTGTTAAAATTCGAGACAAGTATATTATAAAATCACAACACGGAATGGAAGTTGCTACACAATAGATTAACAAAAATTATTTTTATGTTGTAATTTTATCTAATTGATTAGATTCAAGTGCGGTCTTTACCTCTCTTGCAATCCTCCTACCCATACTGAGTGGTTCATCAAACAAAAGGGAATAATATGGTGACCCGTCCATGTAGATGTTAGTTCCTGCAACAATTCTTGCCGAAAATTCAAATGATGTGAACTTTGCATTCTCGTCGTAAACTCCTTCAATACAAAAGGGACCATTCATGCCTGGTGCAACTATCTTTTTTGCAGCATCTACAAAATTCTCTCCCATGTTGTAAACTTCATCCAAAAGAGATTCTCTTAGAACAAGAGGACTGTTTCCAATTACGTTAAATGATGGAACCTTATCTGATTTTAGTTGCTGTTCAGATGGTATCCTGGATAGTCCCTCAATATCGGACTCATGTCTTTGATCAACTCCAAAGAATTCTAATTCTTCTTTTAGTGGAGAATAAAAGAATTGCAGATATGCTAAAACCCCTGCCGCATATTCTTGAATGTAAAGTGTTTCATCTTTTGAAATTACTCCTTCTGAAACTAGTTGATTTCTTTTTGTATTGTAATCTTCTTCATTTGCTGCCATGAAATATCCTTTTCCGCCTGCAGCACCTTGCCTTTTAACAATTACAAGTTTATCAATATCCTTTGGATTCGATACGGGTTTTGGAACCGGAAGATTTGCCTCCCTCATGAGCTTTTCTTTCATATTTCTGTCTGATTCCCATCTTAGAATCCATTTATTTCCAAAGATAGGAGTTTTGATAGATTCAATTTCTTCAGAACTCATTTGAGCAATTAGAGTTCCATGCGGAATTAACACCGCATCATTTTTTTCTAAGATTGATTGACATTTCTGATCTATCACTTCTTTAAATGAATCTACAATGATTAATTCATCAATAAATGGAAATCTTCGATAAAGCCTCTCACGTTTTTTTTCACAGACAAGTATAGTTTTTAGATCCTCATCTTTTGCACCTTTGAGAACCTGTAAAGAACAATGTGAACCTAGTGTTGCTATGGATGTCATTACTGTATTTGGAATTTTATTTTATACTTTATGAACTATGTGCACCAAATATTATCCACATTAAAAATATATTATATTAGAAATATTTACCGCATTACAAAAATATCTAAATATATTTTCAGTATAACTTACTCTCTTTAGTCCTAATTTACTTCTTAAAATCCTCAAATGTATTAACTTTCATGGCAAAACCATGTGTCTATGTGATTAATGAACGTCATATCAGGACATACTAACAAAATGATGAGTTTAATATCAAGTGGATAAAATTGCAACCTAGTTAAATCATAACAAATTGAGTGTGCCATACTAGATAATGTATATCGACTCAATCGTTCAACCGTTTCCTCAATCCAGGTTCAAATTAATTTGGGAGTATAACATGCATGGGGATATAGTTAAGATGTGTAAAACTGGACCCACGTGGAAGTAAGAAAAATTATAAAATGAATAATTTTTTAATAAAAAACACAATCAATGAAACTATAGAAGAATGTTTTGAGTCAGAAAATAATGAAGATGTCAAATCTATCCCAACTATTAATCTAGGAAATATAACATTTCATCCTCTGACATTATTTGGCAAGGGATTGATTGTTGCAATTGCCGTAGTCGAATTGCCATGATTGCTTAACTCCAATTAATCGATATTCAAAAGAAGAGTATTGTTTGACATGCAAAAGGGATAGAATGGCCAAAGAAAATTCTAGTACCGCAACACCTTAGATTATTTTAAATTTTTGTTTGTTTTATCAAACAACATCTTTGCATTCGCATTTTTTCTGTTTAGTAAATCTCGGAAACTTTAGTTTATGGCATACTTCACAATATAGTTGATCTGTCATGAATTTTTAGTCCTGTTCTAGTATTTCCACTTTGGCCTTAATTTGGAATCATCTTTTAATTACAAGGTGATTTGCACTGTCTGATAAATTTACAATTTTATCTGAAAGAAAGTTCTCAAATGTTCTCTTTTTTCTTTCCATGATATCCTTTTTCATGCGTGGATATAAGGTGGATGATTTTATACGCATTATGAACTATGTGTAGATGTGACATACTGAAAAACCTCATCTATGAGTTCGATGTTTAGTTCTGGTCGTATATCATTGGGAACTACTTTTAATACAAAATCATACATAGTGGTATTCTCGGGAAGATCATCTCTTTCTTGGAGTAGAGAATAAACGGCAATTCCATTTGATATGATTGCTACTGTCTTTTCTCTGATTGTCAGGACCATGAACTCTATGGGAAATACTAGTAATTTAACATAAATTCAGTTATCTAGAATTTAGATGATCGATTTGGGAAAATCATATTTTTGTAAGGTTTGAACTAACTTAGAATTTTCACCAAATGTTTCTAATTCTATATCAATGTGATGTCCTTCTGCATTTTCGATTGGTTCCTGAGATGCATGATATCCTACGTATGCTGCAGTAATGACAAACATCGCAATTACAAGTCCAATTAAGATATCCATCTATTTTGATGTGGAATTACTGCCGCCTATAAGCATTATGAAAATTAAGGAGTTTGTATACTAATTTGTATAAAAATTAATTACACCATGAAATATGAAATAAAGTAAATATGATAGATACTGAATTAGGGAATTTACGTCGATCTCATTATTCTGATCAAATAACTCCCTCCATGGATGGAACCAAAGTGACTATTATGGGATGGGTTTTGACAGTTAGAGGGCATGGAAATATCAGTTTTGCCACACTTCATGATAAGAATGGAGATATCTCAATTGTTGCAAAAAAAGGAGACTGTCCTGATGAAATTCGTGATAAAATATCCTCATTGAAAACACACTCTTCTGTTGCAATTATTGGAAATGTCAAAGTATCTGAAAAGGCACCTAGTGGATTTGAAATAATTCCAATGGAACTCAGAGTTTTTTCTGAAGTAGAAAAGATTCCACCTTTTGAACCCATTGCAAAAACTGTAAAAAATATTGATACTCGTCTTGAAGTAAGGCCAATTGATCTTAGACGAAACGTACTTCAACATATTTTCAAAACTAGAAGTTTAGTGTTAAAATCAATTAGGGGTTATTTTCATGATCAGAGATTTATTGAGATTAATACTCCTAAAATGATTGCAACAGCTACCGAAGGAGGAGCTGCATTGTTTCCAATCTTTTATTATAACAAAGAAGCTTTCTTGGCCCAAAGTCCACAATTGTACAAAGAACAACTAACCATGAGTTTTGAAAAGGTTTTTGAAATTGCCCCAATTTTTAGAGCTGAACCTTCGAGAACAAATCGTCATTTGGCAGAAGCTATTTCAATTGATTTGGAAGAAGCATTTGTGGATTATAATGATGTAATGAACAGAATAGAAGGTATTATCAAAACTTCTGTTCAAACTGTTAATGATTATGTGAGTGACAACCCTGATGCTGAATTCACAATTCCTTCTATGCCTGAAGACATACCAAGATATTCCTATGATGAATTAGTAGATAAAATGCAAAAGGCAGGAGCTAAAACAGAATGGGGTGATGATTTGTATCCATCTAATCTAAAAAAGATTGGACTTGAAGGCTTTTACTTTATCAAGGATTGGCCTCTTGCCCCAAAGCCATTTTATGTTAAAGAAAGTACATCAAACCCAAAAATTTCTGAATCTTTTGATTTGATGTTTGGGGATTTGGAGTTATCATCAGGAAGTACCAGAATTGAAAAACGAGATGAATTATCAGACAGAATGAAAAACAAAGGTATGAACACAGATGCATTTGAATATCACCTGGGAGCATTTGATTATGGTGTTCCTCCTCATGCAGGTTGCGGTATAGGCCTTGAAAGATTGATTATGGCACTTACTGGTACTGAAAACATTAGAGATGTAACATTTTACCCAAGAGATGTTGATAGGTTAACTCCTTAGGTGTGTGTAAGTAATGGTTACTGAAGAAGAAATAGAACGTGTTTCAAAATTAATGAAAATCGATGTTAATGATCATAAAGAATTTGTCGACAAAGTTCAAACAATGATTAATTATTTTGATATTTTAGACTCTGCCGGAGCTGAATCTGAAGATATTTCAATGCAAGAAATCTCAATTTCCAATCTTAGAGAAGACAAATACATTCCATTCAATGGTAAACTAATTGAAAAACTAAACAACTACAAAGGAACCTATGTTCGTGCACCCAAGATGTCTTGATGAATCTTAAAATATCTGCTCTTGAATTTGTTCAAGAAGTGCAAATTGGAAACATTTCTGCTGAAGATTTTGTTGCAAAAACTCTAGAAAAAATACAAAGTGTCGATGATAACCTTCATGCTTTCTTGTCTGTTAATGAAAAAGCAATTGATCAAGCCCGAGATGTTGACAAGAAAATAAAGTCGGGGGTTAAAGTTGGAGCATGTTTTGGAATGCCCATCTCAATTAAAGATAACATTTGCATAAAAGATAGTAAAATCACATGTGCCTCAAAAGTACTGGAGAATTTTATAGCACCTTATGATGCAACAGTTATCACAAAACTAAAACAACAAGATGCAATATTTATTGGAAAAGTAAATCTTGATGAATTTGCCATGGGGTTGACCACCGAATTTAGTGCATTTGGTCCGAGTAGAAATCCTTGGAATCCAGAATATGTTCCTGGTGGCTCTTCTGGTGGTAGTGCAGTTTCTGTAAGTGCTTTTGAATGCGTTGCATCCCTTGGTTCAGACACTGGCGGTTCTGTCAGGAATCCGGCTAGCTTTTGTTCTGTAGTTGGCTACAAACCAACTTATGGTTTGATTAGCAGGTATGGTCTAATCTCATATGCAAACAGTATTGAACAGATTGGTCCACTTACAAGAACCGTAAAGGATACAGCCTTTATGTTAAACCTCATTTCGGGATTAGACTCTAATGATAACACCACCATAGATAACAAAAATGAGGACTATCTTTCAGAGATTGACTCAGGCATAGAAGGAAAGAAGATAGGCATAATTAAAGAGATGGTTGGAGAGGGTATTGATCCTGCAGTTTTATCTGCAACAAAAGATGCAATATCAAAATTGGAGAGTTTAGGAGCAACATGTGAAGAGATTTCATTGGATATGGTAAAATATTCAGTTGCAGCATATTATACAATTACTGCAACAGAAGCAGGCAGTAATCTTGCAAGATATGATAATCTGAGATACGGGTATGATTTTCCTGTAGAAGGTTATGAATTTAATTCATACATCGCAAAGGCGCGACAAAAATTTGGTCCCGAAGTTACAAGGAGAATAATTATTGGTGGTTTTGTTCCTTCTGCAGGTCATGCTGGAAAGTATTTCCTGAAAGCATTGAAAGTAAAAAACAAACTTACACAAGAGGTAAATGAAGCTTTTAAAAAATTTGATCTTTTACTTGCTCCAACCGTACCCATTCTTCCATTTAAGCTTGGAGAAAAAATTGATGATCCGGTGTCTTTGTTTCTAGTCGACATCAATACCATTACTGCAAATCTTACAGGAAAACCTGCAATTTCAGTTCCATTCTCTGTTTCAAACGGCTTGCCAATTGGAATGCAATTGTTTGCAGATTCAATGCATGATAAATTATTACTTCAAGCAGCACATGCATTAGAAGGAACTGTCACATTACCGGAGGCTCCAATTTGACAAAAATTGGTTTAGAGATCCATTGTCAATTAACTAATTTAAAAAGTAAATTATTTTGCTCCTGTAAGGCAAACTATAGAGAATTTGAAATTAATGAAAATGTATGTCCTGTTTGTATGGGATTACCTGGGAGTTTACCTCTACTAAATCAAGAGGCTGTAAAAAAAGCAACAATAATTGCGATGGCGTTAAACTGTGAAATCCCTGAAAAAATTGCATTTTTTAGAAAAAATTATTTTTATCCTGATTTACCAAAAAATTTTCAAATAACTCAGTTAAACATTTACGGAAATACCAGCGTTGGCGGTCATGGCTCAATTATGGTAGGTGACAAAAAAATCGATATCACAAGAATTCAATTAGAAGAAGATCCAGGGAGATTAATTTATGAAGGCAGTTCGTCAAAAAACCAAATTACGTTGGTGGATTACAATCGTGCAGGTACACCATTAGTTGAAATTGTAACTGAGCCGGATTTTGTAAATCCAAAACAAGTAAGAGATTTTCTCAATATTTTATCCGATTTACTTGAAAATCTAGGAGTGTCAGATACTAGTTTAG